>ERZ826242.1880-NODE-1880-length-20464-cov-20.369249_pt1 | contig 20464 bp, 17 predicted proteins | sample MGYA00519871_ERZ826242 | MGnify/ENA primary metagenome ERZ826242 (study PRJEB31778, sample SAMEA3449226) | human gut metagenome | biome: human gut; feature: human-associated habitat; material: faeces | place: United Kingdom | collected 2010/2012 ...
GCAGAGGATGAAATATTTCACGGGAGGGCTGACATACAAAATTCATTTGAAATAAGAAGTAAGTCAAAGTCTCGTTGACTCCATAAAAAAAGCAGCTAAAGTATGACATCAACTTTAACTGCTTTTATTCTAATAGACCAATTTTACATTGTCAATCCATAGCGAATTGCCAGGAGAACCTATATAAGCACCACCATGACTAGAGGTGAATTGCAACAGCAAATGAGTGGGCACATCGTCCTTCGTCCCCCAGGCAACCTCCTTAATAGGCACACTCTCTCCTTTACTGTTAACTGTATAGCGTTCTTCAACCTGAAGACGCATCATGTGGGCCTTGTATGCAGGGTCACCGGTGATATCACCGTACATGATGGAATAAGTGGCATTATTATGCCAATCGGTAGTAGTATAATATCGTACGACCATCGTTCCTACACGCTTGGCATAGATATTCCCCTTCTCATCTTCCCAACGCTTTTGCAGAAACAGATTCACTTCCGGGAAGTCCTTTCCCTCAACATCTGTGATACGGCTAAAGCCCGTTGCACGGATACGCTTCTCGCGGTCGGACATCTTTACTTTATAATCAAACTGTATGGCGATAGGTTTCTTTGTGAACGGTATGCCGGAATTCAGCATTTTCTGCGGATTTTTAGTCCCCTTGATAGGTTCGTGCACCTCACCCAGAAACATAGAGCCGGCAGCCAGCACCGTGATATCCACTATTCCAAAAACTTTCACACTCTCCATACGGGTGTCCATACGGGCGCAGAAACCATTCCCTCTCTTTTCCGGGAAAACAGAAGTATTAGTTTTCGTGATACCGGCTACCCGCGCCATCACATTGGATGTCGCCCACGGCGAACCTCCCATATTCTTGTATGCCTTGGTTTCAGTGATAGTAGCAGTAGGCCCGATGGCATACACATTCTTCGTGGCACCGCCGATAATACCGGATTCCTTGATTTGGCGGTCAATCCATTGATCCATATTTCCGAAAGGAATCATCTCTACCTCGTGCTGCTGCGCAGAAACGACTCCGCAACAAAGCATGGCAGACAGCACTCCCAACATACGAATTTTCTTTTGAATCATTTCTCTCATTGATAATTGACAATCATTATAAATCGTACTTCCACTGTTCCAGCGCAAAATTCCAGTTATCCTGAACCAACTGCACTGTACGCTCATCATACTTGTATTTATTCTTCTTATATCCTTTCTTTCCACCTACATACTTCTCAATATCGACACGCGCCTCTACAAAGCCCGGAATGGACAAAGCCTTGTAGATATATTCAGTCATTCCCATTGCATCCGCTTCGAAGTCCTCAAACTTCACCTCTATCAAGTTTCCTTCAGGAATGCATGCCTTGTCCGCTTCGTACTTATGATACAGTTTGGCATAAATGGACAAAATATTCTTCTCAAGCTCCTCATGACTGATATCCTGCAGTTTCAACGGCTGAATGGTGTTAGTAAAGAAACTACGTGTGCTTTCGAAAACAGTATAAGGATTACGCATCAGATAGATAAACTTGGCATTGGGGAACATCTTGACAAGCTCTTTCACACGTCCCGTATGAGGCGGATTCTTACTAAGAAACTGGGTTCCGTTCGTATTCCAAAGAGAAATCTTTATCAGTTTGACGAAAGTCTCCTCAAATACTTTCAGCTCTTTCTCTGTGATGTCATCAAACAGCAGGTATTTATCGGCATACTCTTGCTGATATTCGGGCAGGAACCAGAAATTATAATAGGTGTAGGGCATCATATTTGCCAAAGCAAACTCCTCTTCTTGCGGAAGGTCAACGGCAAGTTCCATATTGTCCGTGGGACGTTTGTCCGGCATCAACCAACTCATGTTCTTCTTGAAGAAAGGCTGCCCCCACATCATAAGATGCGGAAATACAGTCTGGTATGTCGTGTTGTAGCCGAAATGCTTGTCGCAGGAGAAAACATTATGCACAAACGTAGTCCCGCTACGCCAGTGTCCCAAAATGAATACCGGATCATGCTCCAAGGGCTTATCTGCCAGGAGCTTTTCATAGCGTCTGTCCTGCAGAGGAGCCAAAGTGGACAGCAGGCGGCAGACGGCTTTTGTCAGCCGATACTTGCCTTTGTAGGCAGCACCGATGTCACGACCGCCCGTTATATCCTTGAATGTTTTCCAATCCGCACCTACCAGGGTGTTTATCGGAAGCTTATTGAATTCTAACAATCCCATTATTATCTTTATATTAATATGTTATGGTTTTCTTCCGGTGATGCCGAGAGAGAACTGCAATACTTATAAAGAAGTACTGCGCTCTATCCGTACAGCCACGCCCTGGCGTTCCAGCTCTTTCACAGCCTTTTCTATAGCTTCGTAATGTTCGGGAGCTATACCCAGCTTAGGCAAATTCAGTATAGGCAGGTCCTCAGCTAAGTGCATGTCCTTATCCTCCACCCTATCGATAATCATACCTACAGCACTGGTATTGTTGGTTATCGGGTCTATCAAGATAAACGAACCGGTAGCCTTATTCTGCCGATAAGGGTCAAAGAAAAGCTCTTTGGCAGTGGTCAGCACCACGCGCGCAATCTGATTGAGCTGCATCGGCAATGTTTCCTTGCTCAACTTTCCGTTGTCAATGGAAAGATGCTCCATCGTATTGACATCCACTTTATACTTGATGCTGTCGATGCGGGTGCGGCTTATATTGGTGGTCTGTTTGATGAAGAATGATTTGTTGATATCCATCGGCTCTTCATCCATCCAAACCAGCATCGTTTCAAAATTGCGGTCCATGACGGGCAGGTTATCCGGATGTACCAGCATTTCCCCTCTCGACACATCTATTTCGTCCTCCAAAGTCAAGGTGACGGACTGGGGCGGAAAGGCGTAATCCAATTCGCCGTCGTATGTAACTATACTCTTGATATGCGACTTCTTACCGGAAGGCAATGCCATCACTTCATCTCCCTTACGAATAATACCCGAAGCCACCTTACCGCAAAAACCACGGAAATCGAGATTGGGACGCAAGACGTATTGAACCGGGAAACGAAAATCCTTCAAATTATGGTCGTTGTCAATATGTACCGTCTCCAGAAAGTCAAGAAGTGAAATACCCTCATACCAAGGAGTACGTTCCGATTTCTCCACCACATTGTCGCCATCCAAAGCTGACAGCGGAATGCAGTTTACGTCAGGAATACCCAATGGAGCTATAAACTTCCGATATTCATCGACTATCTCATTAAAACGTTCTTCGGAAAAATCCACCAGGTCCATCTTATTGACAGCAAGCACCACATGCTTGATGCCAAGCAACGACACCAGAAAAGTATGCCGGCGCGTCTGCGTAATGACACCCATACGTGCATCCACCAGAATAATTGCCAAGTTAGCTGTAGAGCCCCCGGTAATCATGTTGCGTGTGTACTGCTCGTGTCCCGGAGTATCGGCAATGATAAACTTACGGTTGTTGGTCGAGAAGTAGCGGTATGCCACGTCGATGGTGATGCCTTGTTCGCGCTCTGCCTTCAAGCCGTCCAGCAAAAGGGCGTAGTCAATGTGGTCGCCGGCATTTCCCATGCGCTTGCTGTCGCGTTCCAGTGCGTCCAGCTGATCCTCATATAGTTTCTTGCTGTCGAACAACAGACGGCCTATCAATGTGGATTTTCCGTCATCCACAGAACCGGCAGTCAGTAAGCGCAATAAGTCTTTCTGCTCATCCTTATCAAGAAAAGCCTTTATATCAAGTGTAGAATCGTTCATCCTTAATGATTTAATTTTTAATTCTTAATTTTTAATTCCTTTAGAAGTATCCCTCGCGCTTCTTCTGCTCCATGCTTGCGTCTTGGTCGAAGTCAATGACACGGGTCGTCCGTTCACTCTTGGTGGTGGTCATCATTTCCTCGACAATCTTCTCGATGGTATCGGCATCGCTTTCCACAGCACCGGTCAACGGCCAGCAACCCAGCGTACGGAAACGCACCATACGCATCTTTATCTGGTCGCGGTACTGTTCAGGCAAGCGGTCGTCATCCGCCATTATCAGATTTCCGTCAATCTCCACACAAGGACGTTCCTTGGCAAAATACAACGGCACAATAGGAATATTTTCCAAACGTATATATTGCCAGATGTCCAGCTCCGTCCAATTACTTAACGGAAATACTCGGATACTCTCTCCTTTATGTACCCGGGCATTATAAATATCCCACAATTCGGGACGCTGATTTTTGGGGTCCCATTGATGGAACTTGTCACGGAAGGAGAAAATACGCTCTTTGGCACGTGACTTCTCCTCGTCGCGACGAGCACCACCGAATGCCGCATCAAACTTATACTTATCCAATGCGTGGAGCAAAGCCTGCGTTTTCATCAGGTCCGTATGCACCTTGCTGCCATGCGTAAAAGGCCCGACACCTGCATTGAAAGCTTCCATATTGCTTTCCACTATCAGGTTCCAACCATACTTCTTGGCATACTCGTCACGGAACTGTATCATCTCCTTAAACTTCCACTTGGAATCGATGTGCATCAACGGGAACGGCACTTTGCCGGGAGCAAACGCCTTTTCGGCCAAGCGCACCATAACCGAAGAATCCTTGCCGATACTATACAGCATCACCGGATTTTCAAACTCCGCTGCCACTTCACGGATAATATGAATGGACTCTGCTTCGAGTTCCTTCAAATGGCTCAATTTATATTCTTCTTTCATTATATCTTATTTCTTCTGAATTCTTGGTAAAATGAGTTCCAACAGTTTATTGACCGATTCTTCCAGGCTGAGAACAGAGGTATCCAACGTCAGAGCCGGATGAGCCGGTTCCTCAAAAGGCGCGGAAATACCTGTAAAATTCTTGATTTCTCCCTTACGTGCCTTGGCATAAAGTCCCTTCACGTCACGGCGTTCACACTCTTCAAGCGGGGTACTGACATAAACTTCCAGAAAATCGTCTTGTCCGATAATATCAGCCGCCATTTCACGAATATCGTTATTAGGACTGATAAAAGCCGCGATTGTTATAACACCCGTATCAAGAAAGAGTTTGGAAACTTCGGCTATACGCCGGATATTCTCCACACGGTCGGCCTCCGTAAAACCGAGGTTATTGTTGATGCCACTGCGGATGTTGTCACCATCCAGGATACGGCAAAGCAATCCTCTTTTATGAAGTTCGCGCTCCAAGGCAATGGCTATCGTACTTTTGCCGGAGCCGCTCAAACCGGTAAACCAAACCATCACGCTGTGCTGCTTCAACAAGTCTTCTTTGTCTTTCCGCATCAGCATTTTGTCAAATATCGGATATATGTGGTTGTTTTCTTCCATATGTTATTATTTCTTCTTTTTTTAAAATGGCCAAATTAAAGGAATCAAGAAAATGGATATCAGGAAAGTAATGATATTCAAAGGTAACCCGATGCGTACAAAATCCGTGAACTTATAGTTACCGATACCTTGTACAATCAAATTAGTCTGATACCCTATAGGAGTGGAGAAGCTGGCAGAAGCCGCCATACAAATTACAACGAAGAAAGGCATCGGACTGACTCCCATCTGTGAAGAGATGGAAAGTGCCAACGGGAAAGCGAGTGCCGCGGCCGCATTGTTCGTAATCAGTTCTGTAAACAAGTTCGTTATGATAAACACAGCAGCCAGCAACACGTGGGGGCCATAATGATGGCTCATGCCTATAATGAAACGCGCCACAGCATCTGCCACTCCGGAATTCACCATCGCCTTGCTGATAGCAAAAGCACAAGCAATCGTTATCAGAATATCCCAAGATATATATTTGGTATACTTGCGGGCCGGAAATATCTTTGTCCAGGCCATAATGATAGTAGTAATGGAAACGAAGAAAAACATATCCAACTTGATTTCCGGAAAAGCTTCCTTGACAACCGGAAGTTCACCAACCGTTGCACCCACTATCATCAATATCAGCAAAACCAAGGCAAACCAGCGCTTTCCCTTTCCGGGCACCGGTTCCGTATCCTTGCCATTGGCCAGCAACACGAACACCGAAGATTCCCCCCAGGTCTTTACAAAAGAGTCATCAGCCATCACCACCAGCGTATCCCCTTCGCGGAGATATTCATTTTCCAGATTTCCGACAATGCTCTGACCGCTACGCTTAATCTCCTTCACTTCGGCCCCATAATGCCGCTTGAAGTTAAAATCACCAAGTTTCTTGTTGATACCGGGAAAACGGGCGCCGAGTACAGCTTCCACCCGATGTAAATCTCCATGCTCCTCCGGTTCCTCATCCAGCTTTACCGCATCCGTACGAACATCCGGCAAAAGCCTTGAGGAAAAAGCGAACAGATAAAGGATGCCTGCAATCGCGACGAAAATGCCCACTTTACCCAACTCGAACATAGTAAAGCCTTCATATCCGGCTTCCAATATCATACCATGCACCACCAGATTGGTCGACGTCCCTATCAGGGTGCAGATTCCGCCAAGTATCGTCACATAAGAAAGGGGTATAAGGAACTTGGTAGCAGGCAATTTTACAGATTCGGCCCAACGCTTGATAATGGGAGCAAAGATAACAACCACCGGAGTATTGTTTAGAAAAGCTGAAATAAAAGCAATGGTGGGCAACATACGGAACTGCGCTTTAAAGACCGTAGTCTTACCTTGGGGAAGCAGCTTCTTGATTACTTGCCCCAAAGCACCCGATTGCCTGATGCCTTCACTGACCAAAAACAGCATGGCAACAGTCATCATCCCCTTATTACTGAACCCTTCCAGCATCTCCTTAGGAGTGAGGATACCTGCACACAAGAACAATACTACGACAGAAAAGAGCACCATGCCCGGACGCATTTTATCCAGAACCAAGGCAATCACCATGCCCAACAATGCCAGCAGCACAAACAATATCTCAAATGTCATAAAGTCGTTATTTTATTTCAGTATGCTTGGGTTCTACGATAAACCACGGATTCAGCAAATCCTCCTTATTATATTGCAAAGGTTCTTCCTTCCCCGCCTGATAAATTTCCATTCCGGCAGCACGTGCAATAGCATGCCCAGCCGCCGTATCCCATTCCATCGTAGGGGCAAAACGAGGATATACATCAGCCTTGCCTTCAGCTACCAGACAAATCTTGATGGAACTTCCACTTGATATAAGCTCAACTTCCGCATGGCTGCATTTCATTTTCTCGATATAATCTTCTGTCTCGGGCGTCAGATGCGAACGGGAAGCCACAATTACAAACCGTTCGTGCACGCTTGTTTCCGGCAGCCGAACAGCTTTCGCAAGCAGTTCATCCCACGACATTCCATCACGTGCAGTAATACCGGATAGCTTATAAGCACCCGAATCATGCACTCCAAAATAGAGCTCCTTTTTTACCGGCACATAAATGACTCCCATTACCGGTACTGAGTGATGCACCAAAGCTATATTCACTGTGAACTCACCGTTCCTCTTGATGAACTCCTTCGTACCGTCCAAAGGGTCTACAATCCATAAAGTTTCCCAACTCCGTCGTTCCGAAAAAGGCAAATGTTTGCCTTCCTCGCTTAGCAGAGGGAAAGGTGTATCAGCCAAAAAACGGCAGATAGTTTCATGAGCCTTACGGTCGGCAATAGTAAGAGGAGAATTATCCGCTTTTTTTTCTACCTGAAAATCCGATGCCGGATCATCGTAAATGGAAAGAATTTTCTCGCCAGCCTGCAAAGCGGCATCAATCGCATTCAGTATATATCGTCGTTCCATACTATATTCTTCTCAAAGATAAAGCACAAAATTAAAAACTTTTTCAGGTCTAAAAGTTTCCACCTCTTGTTTTATAACTTCTTTTAAACGAAAGAGAGAATATTATAAGCACTTTTCACAATCAGAAAAATCAATCCGGAGCAGAGAAATAGAGTGAAATATTCACGAAGGAAGAGGAACTAAAGAGACTGTGACAACATGAGTTTATCTGGGTCTTTTCTCAATTAGTCCGTTAGTTCACAGTACTGAACACTTTGTTTCAACCTTTAAAAACAAGTTGTTTCAGTATATAAAAACATTTTGTTTTTATGCGATAGAACGAGATGTTCTGTTAAGAGAAACAAAGTGTTCTCTTTAATGAAACAAACTGTTCTGTTAAAGGAAACACTTTGTTTTGCCAAACCAAACACGCGACAGCGCCAGCCTTCACATTCTTTCGGCATATCATGAAAAAGGCAGTAACTTCGCAGTTACTGCCTCATCTTGAAAGGAAACATACATTCCTTTCTGTTATGAATTACCAAAAAGAATTCTATTAATTGACGCTATACAGCAACCATGCCTTCTGGAAGTCATCATTCGAAGGATGTTTAGCTTTGAAAGAGTCGCGCAGATTCTCGGCGGATGCTCTGTCATCGAATGTACCGATAACTACACGATACAGGTTTCTTTCTGCATTGTAAACCACCATTGCAGTATAGCCTTCATTCACCAATGCCTGCTTCACACCTTCCGCATTAGCTTTCACGCTATAAGCTCCGCAAACTACACTAAAGGTTTTCAAGCTGGTACCACCTGATACCACAGTCACCTTTTCCTGACGCATGCCGGCAGGTGCACTTTCCACCACCTTTACTTCTACTGGAGCGGTAACCACTGGAGCCACCTCTTCAGCAGGGGCAGTTGTTTGCGGCTCAGCCAATTCCTGCTGTTTTGCCTTTTCATATGCTTTCTTATAAGCACTTTCACTTGATTTACAAGAAGAGAATGCCAGAGCTATGCATACTCCCATTCCCAATACGGCTAATTTTTTCATCTTTTCTATTGTTTTTATTAGTAAAATCGTCTATTCTTATTCTTTATCTCAAAATTTTCGAAAAATAGATTTCGTGCCCCCATATTCCAAACGCAATGAAGAGTAGGACAAATCTTCTACTTTAAAGGTACATTTTCCTTCCGGCCACCCGAAATAAGTATCATAATTTTTATCGTTAACGCTTTCAGGCAACAAAATAATGGAAATTTCAGCACCTTTCAAAGAATAATTTCCAAAAAACGTAGTCAACCCTCCATCTTTCAACAAACATATGGCAGAAAAACTTCCTTTTTGAAAATTATAAAATACACTGTCCACCTTCTCTGATGTACCGTCGGCATATTGGTACTGACGCAACTGCCACTTACCGGCCAAGTCACCCCCACCATTCATGCAAGCAGTCAAAGTACAAGCCATCAATACAATCCAAAGATATTTTAAATGCAATTTCATCATTTTTCCATGCCACTATCTAAATATGGAGCAAAAGTACACCATAACATGCGATTATACCTCAGCATCCTTAGTTAAATATAATTAAACCCCTCCATAAAAAGAGATTTCCCGGAAGACTTGACGTATATTTGCCAAATATAAACAGAGCATGAGGCTCACTTAATTGATTACATGACATTTGAAAATTTGAATTTGATAGAACCTATATTGAAGGCTCTTCAAGAAGAGGGGTATTCCACCCCTACCCCAATCCAGGAAAAATCGATCCCTATATTACTTCAAGGAAAAGACTTATTAGGATGTGCTCAAACCGGAACAGGCAAAACCGCCGCATTTTCCATCCCTATCTTGCAAAAGTTGTATAAAACGGATAACCGCAAAAGTATCAAAGCACTCATTCTGACGCCGACCCGCGAGTTGGCCATACAGATAGGAGAATGCTTCAGTGCATATGGTAAGTATACCGGATTGAGACATGCCGTCATCTTCGGCGGTGTAGGACAAAAGCCACAGACAGATGAACTGAAACGTGGAGTACAAATACTGGTTGCAACTCCCGGACGACTGCAAGACCTGGTCAACCAAGGTTTCATTAACCTAAAAGCGCTCGAGTTCTTCGTATTGGACGAAGCGGACCGGATGCTGGACATGGGATTCATACATGATATCCGGCGCATATTAAAGTTATTGCCCGCAAAACGACAGACCCTCTTCTTTTCGGCCACAATGCCTCCGGAAATAGAGACCTTGGCAAACTCCATGCTGACGCACCCCGAGAAAGTGGAAGTCACCCCTGCATCGTCTACGGTTGACACAATCTCCCAATCAGTCTATTTTGTTGAGAAAAAAGAGAAAAAAGACTTACTGATTCATCTGCTGAAGAATCCGGCTATCAAGTCCGTACTTATCTTCACCAGAACTAAATATGGAGCAGACAAACTTGCACGTACCCTTAGTAAGTCCGGAATAAGAGCCGAAGCCATACATGGAAACAAGTCGCAGAATGCCCGACAGCGAGCACTGACCGGCTTTAAGAACCATGAACTGCGTGTACTGATAGCAACCGATATTGCAGCACGAGGTATCGACGTGGACCAACTATCACACGTCATCAACTATGAGTTGCCCAACATTCCGGAAACATACGTGCACCGTATCGGACGAACCGGACGTGCCGGCCACGACGGTATTGCCCTCTCCTTTTGCGAATCGGAAGAACTGCCTTACCTGAAAGATATCCAAAAATTGATAGGGAAAAGTATCCCAGTAATAAAAGAACACCCTTTTGTCACCGCCGATGGTTTAAAAGCCCAGGAAATCAAGACTGAAGAAATCAAGGCCAAAACCAAGGAAAACAAAATCTATCGCGGGAGCCGTACGAATGGAGACTTTTGGAGAAGAAAAAAGCAAACCTCGCAAAACAACACCCCAAAAGGAGTTGGAAGATAAAGACAATCATAAAAAAACTGATATTCCGAACAAAGTTTCAAAAAAATTTGTTAGTTTTGTCGTACGAACCTCAAAAAAGAAAGGAATATCATTATGAAAGGATTAAATGTTTTAGCAGCTTTCCTGGGTGGCGCCGCAGTAGGTGCAGCCCTCGGTATCTTATTTGCTCCTGAAAAAGGAGAAGACACCCGTAACAAAATCGCAGAAATTCTCCGTAAGAAAGGGATTCGTCTGAACCGAAGCGAAATGGAAGACTTGGTAGATGAAATTGCTGCGGAAATCAAAGGTGAGGTAACGGAATAAGGTAAAAAACAGAACCACTATGTTTGCAGACGACAAAAGTATAGAAAATATGCAGCAGCTCTTCATTGAATTCAAGAAATACCTGGAGCTGCAAAAAGAATATACCAAACTGGAAGTCACCGAAAAACTATCCAAACTGCTTTCTACACTTTTATTGGTGCTATTGGTCGTCATACTCGGCGTAGTGGTTCTGTTTCATCTGTCGTTTACGCTGGTCTATATCTTAGCTCCGCTGGTAGGCGGGCTAATGATGAGTTTTGCACTTATCACGTGCTTCCATATCCTACTCATCGTTCTGCTTGTCCTATTCCGCAAAAAGCTCATTATTGATCCGACAGTAAAACTTATCGCAGAATTATTCTTAGACAATTAATTCGAAATATTCATGGATAATACGACCAATACGACTCCCGTCACTTTAGAAAGCATCGCCCAGAAAAAAGCCATGCTGCTACAAGAAATACGACTCCAGAAAGAAATCATGACTGGGCTTACACAAGAAATTTTTGCTCCGCTGGAACCAGCTACCAACAAGGCAAATGCCATGATGAGAGCATTCAACACGGGTATGGCTGTTTTTGACGGTATAGTATTGGGGGTAAAGGTAATGAAGAAATTCAGAAAAATATTTGGAAGAAAGAGATAGAATATCGGATAAAAAAAGAGGGGATGGCCATAACAGTCATCCCCTCTTTTTTATCCGATATAGTCTGAGCACTTTTATACGTACGTCTCAAGCAACTTCACTGCTCCTTCAGGCACAATCGTCACTTCTTGGGTTGCAGCTGGCAGCAGGATTGTTTCGCCCGCTTGTACGGAAACTTCATTCTTCTCATTATCAATAATACGGCAAGAACCCTCCACACAAATAAAGATAACAAAAGAATCCAGTTCAGAATAGTCACAAGTGATTTCTTCCGTCATATCATAGATGGAAGTCGTGAAATACGGGCTTGCCACCATTTCTACCGGTTCATTCTGCACCTGCTCGTACTCCGTACGAAAATCGTCCTGCACATCTGCAAAATTAATGGCATCAATGGCCTGGCTTGTATGCAGTTCTCTTGATTTACCATCCTTATCCTTACGATTGTAATCAAAAATACGGTAAGTGATATCCGACGTTTGCTGTATTTCTGCTACAAAAGCTCCCGCACCGATTCCATGTACCCGACCTGCAGGCACATAAAACACATCGCCCGGTTTAATGGCGCAAGTCTGCAGAACATCCGCAAACGTACCATTATACACTCGTTCCTTATATTCTTTCGGAGTAATCTGCTCTGCAAAACCGGAAATCAGCTTGGCACCCTGGTCAGCAGCAATAACATACCACATTTCATTTTTACCAAAACTGTTATGACGTTTCTTAGCCAACTCGTCACCCGGGTGTACCTGAATCGACAAGTCCAACTTGGCATCAATAAACTTTATCAATAAAGGAAACTTATTTCCGAAACGTGCATAGTTGGCTTCTCCTACCAGGTCTTCCTTATATTTTCTGACCATATCCGGCAGCGTCAATCCTTTGTCTGCACCATTGGCCACTATAGACTCACTGCCTTCTACTGCCGACACTTCCCAACTCTCGCCTACATTGGCAAGGGTATCATTCAAATGTTTGAATGGAATAATCTTGTCGCCTCCCCAAAGCGTCTGCTTCAGAATAGGCTCAAATTTTAGAGGATACATTCGTTGTTTTTATTAGAACTTTCTGTTAATGATATGTTTTTTAGATTCCGATGGCAAAGTTACGATAAAAAATGGAATACGAAAAAACATAATAATAGATTTGATTTGCAACATTTTTTAGTCAAGTAGCCCAAACACTACTCATGGTGAGTGCAGCAACCATCGAGACACCACTTGCCTACAGGCGTCCATCTCGAGGCTTTATGTCACAAAAACACCAATATTCCTATCAAAAAGAAACACATTCACTTGTTTTCACGTCAAGAAACATACACTAAAGAAGCTATCTGGAGTATTTTATGAATATTCAATTCAATAAATATGCACTATATCTGCATATATAATCCCTTTTGGGGATATTTTATGCAGAAAAAGACTACATGTTTTCACCAAAATTCCTATTGTTTTTACTAAAAGGGTTATACTGTTTTACTAAAACGCAGCAACCGTTTTAGTAAAACGTTCTTTCGATAGTACTTTTTTCTTATTTTAAAGCTTCCAGAAGGGTAATTTTGATTTATTAGGAGCTCCATCATTTTCATATAGCACTCATAATCTGACAATTGCCTCTTTTCGTTTACATATTTCCCTTTGCGCCGACAGTAGGATGGAAATACGGGATTCTCATGCAGTCGAAAATACAAAATGTCAGAATGACAAAGAGTGAATGTTTATTTTCATTTTTGCACATGTCCTCTCTTCCATTGTGACATGAATCCCCCAAAATTTCTCCTCTCAGTCCTGCTTCAAGTTCTCCCGTATTTTTTTCATTGCCGTGGTCAAATGAGCTTCTAAAGTTTTAATTGAAATATTCAGGATTTCCGCTACTTCTTTATACTTCAGATTGTTTTCTTTAACAAGCTTAAAAGCCATCTTGCATTTATTGGGCAGGCTGTTAATGGCAGAATTTATCTCTGCCACCTTTTCTTTGGAAATAAGTTCATCCTCCGGTGTAATATCGGTATAGGCAAAAACATCTATAGACGTATCCTCCAAATTCACATCTTGGGCACGTGAAGTACGGAAAGAACTGATTGACTTATTACGCACAATCGTATAAATGTATGCATTGAAATTGCTTAATTTGAGAAGACTCTTTCTGTTTTCCCATACTGCCAAAAAAGTATCCGATACAATTTCTTCGGCATCGTGCTCGCAGGAAACATACATCATGCTATATCTCAACAAATCATAGAAGTAGTAGGTATATAGCTTTTCCAATGCAAACTGAGAGTCATTCAGCGCAACCTCTTCGATGTAATGAGCTATTTCGGCAGTGTTTTTCACAAAGTACTTTTCTTGTATTATAATGATAAGTCGCACAGAAAAAGTAAAACCCTTAGTCCGGGGCGAAATTAAAAAAAATCTGTGAGATGACTAAGGGGTATCTCTTATTTCTGCGACATACTTAGTGAACAGCTAATTGACGTTTATGAAAATTGATGATATATTAATACGTGTACTCACCGGAACAAGTTCGTACGAAGACACCATGGAGTTCGTGAAATGGTGGAATGCTTCGGAAGAGCACCGGAAAGAATTCCAAAAGATAAAAAGTTATTGGAATTCGAGTACAACGTATCAACACGAAGTTACTCCTGAAGCTTCCTTTAAGAAACTTCAGGCAAAGATTGCACACTCCGAGGCAAAAACACGCAGAAGACGGACAATTCTATATTACAGTGGGATAGCTGCTTCCTTACTCATTGTCTTTACTTTAGGTTTCTTTATGCAGAAGTCATCTCCAGAGAAAAACCTCAAGCAATACACTTGCATGACGGCAGAGAGCATTTCTACTTTCTACATGTCAGACAGTACTAAAGTCATCTTGAACAAAAACAGCGAAATAACTTATTCCAGCCAATACGGGCAAGGCGAGAGACGGATAAAGCTATCCGGCGAAGCCTACTTTGAGGTAACCAAGAATACCCGCTCTCCTTTTATAGTCGATATGGATGGAGGAGCCATCAAAGTACTGGGTACAAAATTCTCCGCCCAAAGCCGTAAAGGCTCCACGCTTGTATGTGCTATCTTATTGGAAGGTTCTGTACGCTTTACCAGCCAAGAACAAAATGTATTGATGAAGCCCAATCAGAAGCTGCTGTTCAACAAATACAGTAAGGACTTGCAAATAACCGAAATCGACCCGGGACAAGAAGTTGCTTGGAAAGATGGATTGCTCAGATACCGCTCCTTATCCTTTAAAGTTCTGATGGATTCTCTGGCCAACGACTATGGAGTAAAGATTGTAATCAACAATAAGCGTTTACTGAACCCGGAACTGAAAGTTTCCGGCAGCTTCGAGCAAGAAGCCCCTTTCGAGAAAGTGCTTGAGGTAATTAACCGTACAATCATGATTCAATGGAAAAACAAAAATGGTATATACTATATAAACTGAATGTCTAATCAAAAAAAACAGTACTTATGAAAAAAGCCTAAGACACATTTCTTATCTTAAGACCTCAGGTCTTTTACCGTTAACTGATAATCTACGTTATCCTAATCTTAAAAATGCTGATTTTTTTCGTGTGTGTTACCTAACATACACAAGGCATTTTATTACTAAAAAAACAATAGAATTAACATGAGAAACAAATTGTGTTGCAGTACTTCCTTAAGCGGAAGTGTGAAAAGAATTGCAATTGTCTTCGCTGTTGCTTTATCTTTTATGATTTCTGCTGTCAATAGCGTTTATGCTATGGACAGTTATCTTCAAGACACCAAGCTGTCGATAAACCAAACCCGCTCTTCCTTGGCAGATCTGTTTTCTTACATCGAGCAGAGAAGCGAATACCTGTTCTTTTATGCTGATGCCGATATTAAGAATGTAAAAGTGTCCGTCAAGGCAGAAAATAAGCGGGTAGATGAAATACTTGATATTGCCTTGAAAGGCACGGGTATTTCATACTTCATCAGTGGCAGAAACATCAATATACAGAAAAAGGACTCCGGTTCCCAACAATCGGAAAAAAAGATTGCCGGTATAGTGACAGATGGAAATGGTGACCCCATTATTGGAGCAAACGTGCTTGTGAAGGGGACTACAGTAGGAGTCATCACAGATTTGGATGGCAAGTTCACAATCGAAGCGACTTCGGCATCAGTGATTAAGGTATCTTATATCGGATTCTTTACTCAAGAGCTGACAGTCGGGAATAAAACATTTTTAAATATCAGTCTGAAAGAAAATACTCAGACCCTCGACGAAGTAGTTGTGGTAGGTTTTGGCACGCAAAAAAAGGTGAACCTGACCGGTGCTGTCGAATCGGTATCGGTGAAAGACCTCAACAAACGCCTGGTAGGACAGACTTCGCTGGCACTTCAAGGTCTGGTTCCCGGCATTGCCATTACGCAGCGCAGCGGTCAGCCCGGTAGAGATGGCGGTACAATCAGCGTACGTGGTCAGACAACCTTGGGCAACAATGACGTACTCGTACTGGTTGATGGTGTGGAAATGGGCATTGATGATGTAGACCCATTCTTGATTGAATCCATGTCTGTACTGAAAGATGCGGCGTCAGCTGCCATTTACGGTTCGAGAGCTGCCAACGGCGTTATCCTGATTACCACTCGCAGAGCCGAGACCGATAAGTTCAACGTTTCTTATAGCGGACATGTAGGATGGCAAAGCGCTATCCAACTACCCAAAAAAGTAGGTGCTATCGACCACATGCGTATGATGGATTTGGCTAATGTGAATGTGGGCAACTCGCCTGTCTTCGGTGACGAAAAGATAAAAGAGTACGAGCAGAATATGCACTCAGACCCCGACCGTTATCCTGATACCGATTGGTATGATGCCTGCCTTACCAACAGCGGGTTCACTCAGAACCATTTCATAACCATAAGCGGCGGTTCCAAGCGCATCCGAACCATTGCCAACTTCGGCTACATGAGTCAAGACGGCATCATCGAGAATTCCAAATACCAAAGATATACTTTCCGTGTCAACTCTGATATGGAAGTCTTGAAGAATCTGACAGCCAAAGTAGATGCCCACATTACTTATGGCAAGCGTAGAGAGCCTTCCAACTACGACATCTTCAACTGGATAAGCCGTATTCCCGCCAATGAAGCAGGTGTATTGAGCAGTGGCAAGTGGGGAAAGGGCTGGAACGGAAACAACCCTATCGCCATGGCGAAAGATGGCGGAAATATAGATGTAACAAAGCCCAATGCTTTATTCAACTTCTCCTTAATCTATAAACCGGTAGAATGTCTTACCGTACAAGCTTCTTACTCTCCTAATTATTATGAGGCTCACGAGTCGATTTACTCCAAAAGCATCGAAACGTTCAATGCAGACGGTTCATTGGCTTACAAAGCACCCGAACAAAGTTCTTTGACCGAGCGTACTACCAAGAACCTGCGCCAGCTGTTGACTGCATCGGTCACTTTCGACAAGCGCTTTGGGATACATGGCGTTACTGCTTTGGTAGGCTATCAGCAAGACACTTACAGATATGACATGCATTCCGGTTCAAGATTAGACTTCCCGTTTGCCGATTTCCCAGTACTCGATGCCGGTGGCATCGAAGGACAACAATCGGCGGGTACTGCCAAAGAATTTGCCTTGCAGTCTGTTTTCGGTCGATTGAATTATTCATTGATGGACAAATACCTCTTCGAAGCAAATGTACGTATGGATGCTTCATCCCGGTTCGCTTCGGGAAACAGAAACGGGCTTTTTCCTTCTTTCTCCGTAGGTTGGAGAATTTCAGAAGAAGCATTCTGGAAACCGGTGAAGAATGTAGTGAACAACCTGAAACTGCGTGCGTCATGGGGACAACTGGGTAATCAGAATATAGGCGATTACTATCCGTTTGCCTCTACCGTAAGCCTGGAAGGGGTGAAATATATATTCGACAACAAAGGCGTGGCCGGAGCCGCTATCACCAATATGTCCAATCAACGTATTACTTGGGAAACGACCACTGTTACTGATATTGGTATAGATGCTACTTTCTGGAATAAGCTGAACATTTCGTTTGACTATTACTACAAGCGCACCAAAGATATTCTTCTTAAGCTGAATGTGCCCTTGACAATCGGCTTGAATGCTCCCCAGCAAAATGCAGGTGAGGTAGAGAACCGCGGATGGGACTTGAGTCTTAGCTACAACGACAAGGTAGGCAACTTCAATTATCGTGCTGCTTTCAACATATCTGACGTGCGCAATAAGATTATTGACATGAAAGGCATCAACCAAACCGGTTTGCTGGTAAACCGTGAAGGTGAAGAAATGAACTCTATTTATGGATTAAAAGCCATCGGTTACATACAGCCCGAAGACTATGATGCGGATGGCAAGTACAAATATGCTACACAATACGGCAATTTTGGTCCTGGCGACATCAAGTATTTTGATGCGAACGAAGACGGTAAGATTACAGCAGATGACCGTCAGATACTTGGAGGAACTATTCCCAGATATACTTTCGGACTTTCTCTTTATGGCGAATATAAAGGTGTAGATGTTAACCTGCTGTTCCAGGGCGTAGGCAAAGCAAACGGCTACATTGAAGGACATGGCATACAGCCCTTCTTCGAAGGAGGAACCGTTCAGGAACAACACAAAGACTATTGGACTGAGGATAACAGAAACGCTAAGTTCCCGAGACTAGCCTTTAATCAGACAAATAACATCCAATACTCTTCTTTCTGGATGAAAAATGCTGCCTATTGCAGGTTGAAGAATGTACAAGTAGGTTATACGCTGCCCAAAAAGTGGTTGCAAAAGAGCGCCTTAAATCATGTAAGAGTATATTTCAGTGGTGACAACCTACTTACAATCAGTGACTTCTGGGATGGCTTCGATGTAGAAGCCCCGGTAGGCAATGGTAATTACTATCCTCAGCTGAAGTCATTTAGCTTCGGTATTGATATTAAGTTCTGATCTGTTGAATAAGAAAAATGAAAGACAATGAAAAAAAATAGTATCTTTTTATTGATGTGGATGCTTATAACCTGTTCTTGTGACAGCCTTCTTGACAAAGCTCCTTTAAATTCACCGTCCGACCAGAATTTTCCTGCTAACAAGCAAGAAATGAATATGGCACTTGCCGGATGTTACACTCCATTGTGGCTCGACCACGAAAGCATGACTTTCTTCTTGGCACTGGATTGTGTAACCGATGAAAACTATGACCGTAATACCAATGGTATCCAGCCTTTAGCTCAAGGCTCTGCCGATGCAAGCAACTATTTGGTACAGAACTATTGGGCAAACTTCTACTCAGGTATCGCCCGATGCAACTATCTTATCAACAACCTCAACAGAGTGCAGGGAGTAGATGAGAAAGACCTGAAAATCGTAGAGGGTGAAGCACGTTTCTTGAGAGCTGTATATTATTCATATCTGACAGAGCTGTTCGGTGACGTTCCTTTAATAAAGGAATCCTTGTCACTGGAAAATTCCTTGGTATCAAGAACTCCCAAAGCACAAGTTGTAGACTTCATCCTGGAAGATTTGACAGAAGCCGGCAAATGGCTTCCTATAGAGAATAATCCGGCTTCCGGTCATGCTTCTTTTGTTTCGGCTATGGGGCTGAAAGCCAGGGTTGCCTTATACAACGAACGTTGGGAAGTTGCGGCAGAAGCAGCTAAAGAAGTGATGAAACTGGAAGGACAACAAGTGAAGTTGGAAGATGACTACAGCAAACTGTTTACCGATGCAGGCGAATCGTCCAAGGAGATATTGTTCTCTGTTCAATATTTGGTGGATGTAAAGGAACACGCACTCTATCGCTTATACGGTTCCAGAAACGGAAAAGCGTTTACCAACAAGAAACCAGCATACCAATTAGCAGATTCCTGGGAGTGTACGGATGGTTTACCCATTGACAAGTCACCGCTGTTTGATCCGGAACATCCTTATGACAATCGTGACCCTCGTTTGGGATATACAATTGCTGTTCCCGGTTCCGTTTTCTTGGGATACCAGTTCGAAACACACGGCGATAGCCTGAAGTGCTGGCGATATGAAGGCGACAAACGGGTTGAGCGTGTAGATAACCTCGAAGCGACTCATCCATACGCCACCTTTACAGGACTTTGCTGGCGGAAGTATTGTAACTTGTCCGACCAGGCAGCCATGACAAAATGTAGCACAAATACAATTATGTTGAGATACCCCGAAGTGTTACTGACTTATGCCGAAGCCATGATTAAGGCAGGAAAGGTAGACCAAAGCGTATATGATGCCATCAATAAAGTGCGCCAGCGCCCTTCAGTCAAGATGCCTGAGATTACAGAAAAGGATGCCACCAAGCTTTTGTATCGAGTATATAAAGAACGTAAATGCGAACTTGCCGGAGAAGGATTAAGATTGTTTGATATACGTCGCTGGCGGATAGCGGAAAAAGTAATGAGTCAACCCATCTTGGGTCGGATGAAAAAGTCGTATCCGGATAAGGCTCCTACAGTTGATGAATATGGGAATGCTACTTACGATGCCAAGTACATAGCTCAGGGCAGTGAATCCACAGACTTTAAACTCCGGTTGGTAGAGTCTCGTCAGTTCAATGCCAATCGCGACTATTTGTGGCCCATCCCAGACATTGAGAGACAAGCCAATCCTAATTTGGTACAGAACCCTAATTACTAATAGAAGTCTATTTGCCAAGAAACTGTTTTGATTTTATTTTTAGAAGTTTTTATCAGCATCTTCTGAGTTTGTTTTCTATAAAACAATTCTCGGAAGGAAGCTGAAATAAAGTCAAAACAGTTTCTTGTTGTTTACCACTAGTGTCCACTAAAAATTTTTTGGTCACTAGTCGGTTAAAAATTAAATAA
>ERZ826242.1881-NODE-1881-length-20464-cov-2.677740_pt1 | contig 20464 bp, 16 predicted proteins | sample MGYA00519871_ERZ826242 | MGnify/ENA primary metagenome ERZ826242 (study PRJEB31778, sample SAMEA3449226) | human gut metagenome | biome: human gut; feature: human-associated habitat; material: faeces | place: United Kingdom | collected 2010/2012 ...
GGTTGAAAACCGCAGATAGAGGTGTTATATTATAGAAGACAATGACTGCCAGTCGAGGGCAGCAGAAATATAGCCCTCTGCACGGTACAGCCCGTAAGGAATAATGCCTTTTTCACCAAATTCCGTGTTACCGCTCTCTTGACGCTCCTTAGTAGTACGCGCTTGACGGGTGATGGTGACGTCCTGAATATTGATGGGAGAGATGCTCCTAGCAAAATTGAGCTGCACCGGCCCTCTGACGATACCGCAAGGGTCATCACCAGTGGACATAACCGCACCAAAAGCGCGTACGTCAAAGTACCGCTCGCACATATATTCACGGGCAGCCAAGACATCATTCTTATTTTTTTCTTTATTACTATTATGCGCTAAGCCCTTAGCATCATAGGCTTCGGCAAACTTGTCATTCAGTGGCCGGTCCGGCTTGATTAAAATTTGATAACCGTATTCGTCTTCTTTAAGCAATTCTATATAATTACGGATTTTTCTTTTCAGGCAAACATCAGTAACATAGCCATAGCCGCTTTCCGCATCGATGCGCGGCATATTACCCGCATCTGGATCGCCATTTGGGTTACCATTTTCCACATCAAAAAGCATCACAAAGTCATAACGGTTATTTAACGCCATTGTCCTGTTCCTCCTTTAATTGCTTGTCATCTAATTGCTTATCATCATTGCGGTTAAAAAAAGCTTCTCTCTGTTGATAATAACCAACGATAAATTCTCCCTGCTCTTCAAGTGAGAGTGTCCCGGGAAAACAACCCTGCAAACAGTCAATAATGCCTCCGATTAACCTTTCAAAATATATTGGTTTTTTTAGTTTTTTGAGATGATTGTGTGCCAGCATTATCAATTTTGGAAAAATGAGTGCGGGATTAGCAACTGCCGAAGCAAAATAAGCATCCTTAATCGTTCGGTTGAGTTGAGTCTCCGACGCCCTCCACTGCAAGCTTTCCAATACGGCAAACAATCTGCCACATAAATACGCTGGGTTATTATTTCCCAAATCCAATCCCATGCCTAGTTCCTCCTTTTTTCCTGATAATCTTGCATTACGGTTAATGCAGGCCTTAATAACTCCTGCCCGGATAGGATCCACCTCTAAGTCTATATCGGTTTTGACCCGTCTAACCAAGGTAGCCAACAAAAATGACGGGTATCTGGTTCCGTACAGCATAGCCTCCATAATTTTGACCATCAGTGCAGGGTTTACCTTATCATTAGTACTTTTTGGTGAGAGCAACGTTTTCTTGATCTGCCATAACTGTACCGGCTTAGTTAGCCCAATAATCTGCATATCTAACTGATGACGGGCAATATTGTAAAGGAACTCGCCAAACTTCCGCCGGTAAAGAAATTTGACGGAAAGTCTTGAAGAATTGGGCTTCAAGCCCAATAGATAAAAATCGACTTGCGGATCAATGCCTTGGGAGGAACAAAGACGATCCATGATGATATTGCCCTCCTTAGCATCACGCAAGAGGGCGGCCAACACTTGTTCCGCCTGTTCACCAGGAAAACTTTGCGATTCGCCAAACATCAATAATTCAGCCAGATCATTATAAACCTGCCGTGGACTCATCACCCAATAAGCCACGGTCAAATCATCCAAGGTGGCTTTTTGGGCCCTATGTTTGGCATCTCCATTGAGCAGATAATTAAGTGCCTCCACATACTTTTTCATCACTGCCTCAGAAATATTGCTATTATAAGCCTGCTCATTGCCGTAAGAATTTTCCGATGGATTGTTAAACCCTATCAGAACGGCCCCTGTAGCCAAGCCACCACTCACACCTTTGATCTTCCCATGGATTCGAGCCACTGGCTCCCTTTGGCCGCTGACTGCACACTGGCCAACTACCGCTCCTTGGGTTGCAGCCTTATCGCTTGCATATTGCTTGCTCCATTTATCTCTTACAGCGGCATCGTTGTGCAGCAGCAAATGCGGAAAACCGGACAAACAAAAAGCATAACCATAATTCCCGTAAGCTTTGCCCAAAGCTAGCAAGTGTGAGTTACTGCACTCCTCCTCTGGGTGCCAGTTTTCTATAAAAGCGCGAAAGGCATTGACCACTGGGGAATCCAACCCTTCTAAAAAAGCAAGGTTGGCTTTTACAAAAGCCTGGTGAGATTTTTGGGCTTTACCGGTCTTATCCTCGGTGGAAAAAGTCCCCTGCTCCTTATCGTAATTCAAGCCAAAAAGATAGAGCGGACGATGCTCAATAATATTGGCATCAATAGCTGATTTTTCTGTCCGCTGTGGCATAAGTTCATTACGTGGAACCAGCCTTTCCTTGATTTTGCCCTTCGCTGTCGATATCTGCTCGCTAATCTGCAGGTCAATGATAGCATCAATCTGCCCCTCAGGGGTTAGGCAGATACACTGGTGAATTTTGACATTAGAATACCCTTGCGGTAAAACCTTACCTGCTTCTGCCAAAGTATCATAATAATCGCTAAGAGCTTGTATCAGCATCGCAGTTCCTCCCTGTACTTGGCCACATCAATAATCCCCTGCTGCATATGCGGCCGGTAATAAACGGTTGTTGCCTGATCAGAAAAACGGGGATTTTCCCAATCTCCGTTCTGAGGGACTCCTCCATCTCGGAATACTACGCGATAACTCATATACCCCAAATCAACATCCTCCTGACAGGCAATCTCTGGGGCAATCTCGCTCTCATCAAACTTGTCCACCAATAAAAGTTTTTTGACCGGAAACTCGCTACAACCCAGACAGGGAACACGAAAATACTGCCCGTTAGATAAGCGCCGTTTGATAATATTGTAGTGCTTGCTTTCTCCCTCATCTGCTTTTTCATCACGGATGCCAGTCATTTCAAAATGGAATTCTATGCCATAACGTACATTCTTCAATACCATAGCCGCACGCTGACTACGGCTTTCCGCAGTATAAATGCATGGGTCGCCACCTTTGCCGTTCATCTGGTGTTTTACTGCGCTGAAAAGGACTTTGTCCTTTACTTCATTGCGCCGAATATTAGCGAAATCAATGGGGTTAAAGACGATAATCCTGTCAATGCAATAACGGATAGCCGGCTTCCAATAAATGCTCTTGAGCATTCCTTCCAGAGCCCCCGGAGTTGGAACATCATAGCTAACTCTTTCCACTTTAAGCTCTGGTCTGGTATAGCAAGCATAATCCCCTTCCACCATAATCTTAAAACCGTATCCCACAGGCACACCTCCTTTAAGTTAATATTTAGCTAAAATAGATTATTGATAATAATCCTTTGCCTCAAAGCAAATTCCCAGCTCGGGTTCATAATAATTCATATTAATCAGGCACCAGACGCCAGTACCAAAATCCTCAACAACATGTTGGCGGTAAAGATCATCCAACTCACGTTGATGCAGAGTACAGGTGTAACTTTGCAAGCTGCGCTCATTGCCTTTACCGATCAAACGGAGCTGCTCTACCAAGGCATGGCTGGTATCATCCTGCGGTACCACCAAGGATACCGTTCTACTGTCAATTAGCTCAAACTGTTCTGCATATTGACGAAAGGGTATTCCATTGAAAGTTTTACTTGATCGATATATAGCATAACAAGAAAAGTCCTCGTCCTTTTGGCAGGCCAACCATCTTTTGTAATATTCTTGGATGCATTCTAAAGAAGAAATATTGCTATACTCCTGCAAAAGTCCTTTGCTGATATTGGCCCGAATATTTGTTGAGCTTTGCTGATTATCCGCATTAGCAAAAATAAAAACATCACCAGATTGACGTTTGCCCTCACGATTGCAGCGGCCGCCGGCTTGAAGGATACTGTCTAAGCCGGTCCATTCACGAAAAACAGTATAAAAATCCAGATCAACCCCTGCCTCGATCAAAGAAGTGGAGATCACCATGATCCTTCTTTCCGCCGGAACCTGCTTAAGATTTGGGTAATCTCTTTCCAACTTAGCCAACTCCTGATGAATTTCTTTAATGACCCGCTGCCTGTCTCGGGCAGTCATATAAGTAGATAAATGATATTTTTTCCCACTACATAGCTGATAGAGCTGCCGTGCTGATGCACGGGTATTGACAACTATCAGGGAAGACGGATATTCAGCAGCTTTCTGGAGCAACTGTTCCTCTGAGACTGATCCTAAATCATGGTAAGAACATTTCTGAAAGTCAGCAAATTGCTCTGTTTCGGTAATTAGATTAATAATACGGCTATTGGGTAACGCATATTTAGCCAACAACTGCTGAAAATCGGGCATGGTTGCTGTTAGGAAAACGGCCTCACTATTCAGATACTTGGTGATATACGCAATCGCTTCCAAACAAGGTTGCAAATATTTCCATGGCATCAAATGTGCCTCGTCAAAAATAAGAATGCTATCAGCCATGTTATGGAGCTTGCGCAGCTTTTTGCGTTTATTGGCATAAATTGATTCAAAAAACTGCACCGCAGTGGTAATAATAAAATCGGCATCCCAATTCTCCTCTGAAAACTGGGCTGCCTTTTTGTAATCTTCCTCAAAATCATCGTTATCTTGGTAGGAAAAAGTTGATTGATGGCGCAAAATTTGGGCGCTGTTGCCGAAAAGTTTAGTAAATTCTTCAGCCGTTTGGTTAATGATGCTGTTATATGGAATTACATAAATAATCCGTTTTTTGCCTTGACGAATAGCACGCTCCAGGGCAAATTTAACGCTACAGAGCGTTTTGCCGCTACCGGTTGGCATATTCATAAGGTAAATTTCCGCATCCTGGCTGCATTTAGCAAAAGCCTGGTTCTGCAATGCAGAGCGAGTCTGCTGCAGCTTGGTCAAGGCTTGGAATGAGGATAACCGCCCATCTACCAAATCCAGGCAAGCAGCAAAATCGCTTTGCAGTTTCTGGCGTTTTTCTTCTGAGCAAAAAGCAGCAGTATCGAGAGAATCGGCATCCACTAAACAAGAAAAACAATAACGGACAAAAAAAGCATATTTATCGATAAGTCGGTTTTGCTGCTCCTCTCTACTTGCCTGCGGGATATTGCAGTCCTCGGCCAAAAATAGCGCCAACTCCTGCTGATTTAACTCAGGGATAGTGAGTTCCTGTTGAAACGCTTGATAATCCTCTGTGGGGCGTTGCAGCCGGCCGGATAAAGTAGCTAAATCAGGGGTATCTTGGCTCGTTCCACCGTCCGGAATACCGGAATGATGTCCGGCAATGCAATAGGCCATCAGTCTACCGATGGAATTATCATAACGCCGCATTATCTCCTGCGCGCCGCAAATAGAGTGCTCAACTTTAATCTTTTTTCCATTTATTCGCTGTTGGAAGGCAGGCTGATACTTGCCTATATCGTGCATCAGGCCAATAATATACAGCAAATCTTTCATGGGTTCCACCGCAAATTCACGGCAAAGAGCAGCCGTATTTTCGCTATGTTCTTTAACGGTTTGGATTTCACCACTTTGCTCTTGAATATGGGCTTTGTATATCATGCCTGCCACCTTTCGTAAATTCGTTATTGCATTTATTGTAAAGTCGTTTTTGATAAAAAATTGTTACTTATAGATTAAAAATAACATTGATGCCAAAAATTGTCAATAATTATTATATATCATATTAAAGTCTTGAATATAAGAAAGAGAACCAATGCTGATCGGTTCTCACTCTTATATTACATAACATATTAATTTCTACTCACGCAGCATAGCAAACACTATGCCAACGACCACTTCTCTGGCAGAATCGCTCTGCAAAGAAGCTAAGCAGCCTAATGCAGCCCAACGCAGCCAGAGAAACATACGTCAATTAAAGTATCATATTCTGCTGGACTAGTCAAGACACAAACCAGATTTTCTGTGGCATTTACTGCAAACATCAATTAGCCTATTTGCATTAGTTGAAACAACGATAGAAATAACCATATTTTATGAAAAACGGCCAGGATAAGCAGTAATTCCAGCATAGCAACGATGCAGTCGCGGGGGAAGTTTACCTTTACAAACGAACTTTGCTTTTCCTCAAAAAGCCAATAAAAAAACTGCCGGCTAGGGCAGTAGGATTTTCGTATTTGGTCCCTCAGGGGTTACTCATTTACTACCGAGAGCATTGCCCGGTGAGGGATATCGCCAACTCCATCGAGCACTAAGCGCGGGCAATAGGGATAATTCTCAATATCCTTCTCCGCAGTTACGCCGGAGAGGACCAGTACCGTATCCAAACCGCTTTCGATACCAGCGATGATATCAGTATCCATACGGTCACCGATGATCGCCGCATCCTGGGAATGCACACCCAGCATCTGCAGACCGGTACGCATCATCAGCGGATTAGGTTTGCCGACATAATAGGCTTGCTTGCCGGTAGCCATCTCAATGGGGGAAATCAGTGAACGGCAGGCCGGAACAATACCGCATTCCAGCGGAGCAGTCAGATCCGTATTAGTGCCGATCAGCTTAGCGCCATTGAAAACATGATGCACTGCCTGGCAGATATTATCATAATTATAGTTGATCGTTTCACCCACGATGACATAATCAGGGTCGATATTATTGATAGTGATGCCGACATCATGCAAGGCATTGAATAATCCTGGCTCGCCGATAACATAAGCGCTGCAACCTGGTGCCTGAGAGCTGACAAACTTAGCCGTAGCCAAAGCGCTGGTGTAGAAATGGCTCTCATCAACATCAAGGCCCATTCTCTTCAGCTTCAGCTGCAGCTCACGCGGGGATTTACCGCTGCCGTTGGTCAGGAAGAGGAATTTCTTATCCTCAGCATAGAGCCAATCCACAAACTCTTTCACTCCTGGCAGCAAACGGTCGCCATGATAGATAACGCCATCCATATCGCAGATAAAGCCTTTTTTGCTTCTCAATGTTTCCATTCTCTTTCACCTCCTTATGTTTCATCTACTGTCAGTATAGATGAGCAATGTTAAATCTGCTAGGCGAGAAATGTTAAATTTAGCTGAAGTTTTTATTTAACAAACTAATTTTCATCAGTGGCAAAAGGCTTAGAGCAGGCAGCTAACTCCAACCCCTGGGAACAAAAGACACTTGAAGATGGAAAATTTTTGCAGTATACTACTTGGTGATAATCATTAGCAAAAAAGGGTATAGCTAATATAAGGAGGCTAAGTCGGCTGTTCCCAACCATCTGCTCCAAAAGGAGCTAACAATAGCGCTAATAACTAAACACTTTTACTAAAGGCAGGAAAAACAATGGCAGAGAATAACGAACTAAAAACAATCGAAGAAGTCCGCGAAATGTTTACCCATGATCGCTTTGCTACAGAAAATGGCGCGGTGATCGATGAGATCGGCGATCATTATGCCAAATGCAGCATGCAGCTGACCGATAAGCATAAAAATGCCCTGGGTGCAGTGATGGGCGGAGTCCCCTTCACCCTAGCTGATTTCGCCTTTGCCGTAGCCTCTAACTGGCAGAAGCCCGGCACTGTCTCGCTGAGCTCCAATATCACCTATCTGGGACGGGCCAAGGGTGGCGCGCTGATAGCTGAAGCTATCTGCGTCAAAGATGGGCGCACTACCTGTTATTACCGCATCGATGTCTGTGACGATCTGGGCAATGCCGTAGCGGCTATCACCACCACCGGCTATCATAAATAAGTAATCTAGCAAGCCACAAGGCAAGCTAGTGCAGGCAAAAATTTGCTCCAAATGTCAGCAGAAAAACAAGCTTAATCCCTAAACTCTATCCAGATAGCACACGCAAAAAAGCCGGCAAAGGACTATTGCAGAGAATCAACTATAAATATAAGTAGAGCCCCTGTTCTAACAGGGGCTTTGTTTTTACAAGAATGGTTTCAGCTGCTCGACATTGGCCTCCTCGGTAGCCAACAGCTTGCGGGTGAGGGCACGTACCTCTTCATCATCGCCACTATAATCATGAAGGTGCTGAATGGTCTTGCTGACACCCATATTATTGCCCTGGATAGTCATCTCAGCTATTTTAGAGACAGAATCATTCAGCAACATCTGCCCGTGAGCCATCACCTCGGAGGAAATTTTGGCCATAGCACCCAGCTTGGTGGCATCTTCTCCCCGTTGGGACAGTAATTTTTCAGCCTCCCTGCCCAGTTTCTGATACTCGGCCCGCTGTTCCTCCAGCACTTGGTGCAGCGGCGTATCTTTGGTATGCTCGAGCACCGTCAGAATCCCCTGGCAGCCCATCTCCGCTGTCTTGTGAATATACTGCAAAAGTTCTATTTCTGGTAGCATATTATCACCTCAGCCTTAGTGTGCCCGTGAACAAATAAAACATGCTATAAAATAACGCCACAGAAAAGCGCAATAATCCGCCAGCGATTTTTGTAACAAAATAGCTCTTCAATTGTAAATATTAATGAGGGGATATTGCTAGCGGCAGCCGATAAAGAAGGTATCTACAATAATGCAGCAGCTGTTGTCCGCAATCGAGATGCTCCACCCTACCCTCTCTACTATCTTTTGACTACAATCAGCTTGGGGGTCTGGCTATGAAAAAAAGCGAATGGCTACAATTAGCTCTTTTTGTCATCTTAATCCTAGGAGGCGCTCTTCTCCTGGAGGCTGTGGGCAGATATTCAATGAGACATTTTACGCTGGATATCGTTGGGGCGCAGATCGGCTATTATTTCCTTTTTGGCCTAATCATTGCTCTGCCCCATGCCTTGGAGCATAAAAAATTGCGTATCCATTGGCCCTTTCTAATAGCAAGCGTGGTCTTGATATTCTTAACATTACCTTCATGGCTGATATCATGGAACCCTTTCTCGTGGTTATACCAACTGCTGCTAAGCATTAAAGGCAACTTCCTCGACCATTTCTTATATTTATCAGGGCTGCTTGCCGGCTTCTTACTGATAAAAGGATTATTCAAACCCGCTGTAGAAGCTAAAGAGAACAAGAACTGTTTAGACAAAACTGATGTAAATGAACAGGGCAAAGACTCCTCCGCACTGTAGCCGGGGAGATAAGCTCTTAGCGGGGGCAAAAGCTAACAAGGAGGGCTAGCTATGACTGATATTAAAAGACTGCTTTTCGGTATCGCCTTGATCCTCTTCGCCATCTTCCTCTGTCTGCTGTTCACTTTTATGAGCGGCGAAAATGTATGGACAGCGCTCTTTGCCGTGGCAGGGCTGATCTTCGCCATAGCCGGTATTGATGGCGTGGCCCAGACTAAAAAATCTTCTGAGGAAAAGGACAAACCGGCCCTAGATGAGCAGCCAAAGGAATAGCTACCACTGGCAGCAGACCAGCCAGCTAAAAATTTGTCAAGATAAAATTAAAATAGCTCATAATGCTAACTGAACAGCAATAAACCAGGAGGGGTCATTGACCCCTCCTGGTTATATATTAGCCAATGTTTTAGCTAATATCTTATCCTGTATCTTAGCTAGTGTTTAGCTAGATCTTCATTACGTACAGTTATGCGCCCAGCAGCGGGATCAGCCCGTGCTTCAAAATCAGCGACCAGATAGCCACGCACAGTCCGATGGCGATCTGGATATAAAACAGCACATGCCAGCGGCCTTTTTTGTTAAAGGTTTTGAGCATCCAGTCGATCAGCGGAGCAAAGATGATCGCACCGATGATAATGGTCAAGGCCACGACCAGCCAATGGTTGGTATAGGTAATGATCACCGCTGAGCTGAAAACTACGGAAGCAAAGGTAAAGGCCCAGCCGTTTTTCTTCCATTTAGGATACCAGATAAAGATAGCCAGCGCAGCAGTGGTAATCTGAGCGAAGATCATCATCGGCAGATTGCCCATCGAATAAGCCGGATGCAGCGGGTTCAGCACCCAGGAGATGATCACTCCCACATACATAGCGATAATTGACAGCGAACTGCCCCAGACCACCAGCTCACCGATATCACCAAAGACGCGGTGGAAAAAGAACTTGTTCTCAGACATCGGCGGCGGAGCCGGCAGATCATCCTCTGCTGAAGGTGCTGGCGCAGGATCAGCCTGCTTCATCCAGGGCAGCAGACGGAGAATCTCCGAACAGACCGGAACCGCAACCACCAGGCCAAAAGCTACGCAGCAAAAGAGCGGTATCCCCAGCGGATTGACCACAAAATGGAGAAAGAACAGACTGCACGGGAAGGTAATCAGGGCGCCTAAGATAGTGATTGTGACCAGCTTGGCAGGAGTAGCGCCAAAGTGGACGATCAGCACCTGTACTGAAAGGAAGGCCGCGAAGGTGGGGATCCAGCCATAGGTGGCAAAGGTGCTGGGTCCATAGACCAACAAACCGATGATCAGCGCCACGATCGCGCAGAGGATCATCTTCCAAAGAATACGGTGGTTGCCATCAACGCCAGAGCCCATGTGAGCAGATTTTTTCTTCTCCAAATAAGCAGCCACCAGGGCAAAGACGACCAGGCAGACGGTACCAGGAATAGAGACCATGAAGGTACCCTCGGAGAGGTCTTCTAAGACCCACATCACCTGATAGAAGAAACTGCCTTCAGCACAACCGGCCATCACATCGGCAAAGCTGAAGATCAGCGCATTATTCATCAGTTTTGGTTGCAGCAGCATCATGATAGCCAGGAGGATACCGGCGCCAATGATGATGCCTAAAAAAGCGGGAAGAACATTTTTACGGGAGAAAGTTACCTTTGGGTCATTATTTTCCACAAAATCACTTCCTTTTTAGCAAAACTTTTACTTTATCAGCTCCTATTTATCGCTTAAAATAACCTTACTAACATCATCTTATAGCTAATTGCCTTATAACTAAAGCAGCTATTCACTGCCCCAAGTTGATCAATGAATAGCTGCTGGTTATATCACTATCAAATAGTATAGAGCTTGTATCCGCCGCCATCGCAAGGACGAGAACTGATATACATCTTGCCCTCTCCTGGCAGCGAGACCATCGCCATCGTGGTCTCAAAGCGTTCCCAGGCTGGACCGGTCATATCCATGTGACGGCAGATCGAATCAGGATAGCCGCGATGGTCCCCCATGACCTCCATCATCGTTTCTACGGTGATCTCACCGCGATGATCTTCCATCAGCTGTTTGAGCCGGTATTGACGGAGGAAAGTATCGGGGAAACTGGTCTGGTCGCCCAGATCGTCTGGCTGCAGATAATGGGTCAGGAAGTGATTGGAATGGGTCAAAATATCGCGGTCTGGCAATACAATGCCGCATTTGACGGGAGTGGCTTCCACATCGATAATAGCGCCGTCCTTATCGGCCATCATATGGTTGACGGACACGGCGTTTTTAGCCTGAGTAATAGCGCGGATGGCATCGGGCAGGTTTTTCTGGCGCAGGACATTTTGCGCCACGACCACGGTCGGAACCCCTACCTGGCACTTAGGATAGCCCAAGACATTGGCGAAATGGCCCACGCCCGCCTCGCTGATACCGAACTGGCAGAGCTGACCGGCCAAAGTGATGCCCAGGAACCCATAGCCCTTATCCGGTTTGACGCGCATGATGACATTATCAGACTTGGTATACCAGTCAAAATGCTGCCCGGCAATGGTCTGGCCGTATTTGGTAGCCTTGCCGGATGCAGCATAGCTGGTGCAGCCGCCCAAATAAAAAGGCCCCGCTACATCCAGCTCAAAGGAGCCCTGGAGGAAGAGGACCTCATTCATCGACAGTCCGCTGCCTTCAGCGATGCCGACCAGCTCATCATAAAGATCCTCAGCATACTCTTTGATCGGTTCGCCAAAGGCTGCTGAGGCTTCTACCATTTTAGCCACTGGCGTATCCGGCATGATGGGAGCCAGATTTTCATACCACCAGTCTATCATATGTTTCATCTGATCCCGGCAGGCTTCGCCATATTGACGGCCGATCTCCCGGTATGTGCCGCTGAACTCATAGTACGGAAAAACAATCGGTTCCTGTAGCATAGTTTTCTCTCCTTTTTAGTTTTTTATCTTAAGCATTAGCTTGATGCGCATAAATTGCAATAAAAAAATGAAAAGTCTGATAATTTTTATTTATTAATTTCTCGACAAAATTATGATATTCCTCTCCTTGTGACAAAAATATTTTTCTAGCAATAATTATTTTTGCTGCTGACAATAAAGCATTTCTTTATTAGCATACATCGCTTGGTCAGCATCATGGATCAGCTGATCGCTATTCTGGTGAATTTTTTTATCATAAAGAGCATAGCCCCAGCTGAGAGAAAGGGTATAGGGGTTATCCCCTTGAATATTTTCCTTGGCGATAGCCTGGTCGATCTCCTGGCAAAACGCTAAAACCTCCCGGGGCTCCAGGCATTGGCCGACAATGATAAACTCATCCCCTCCCAAGCGGGCGATAAAATCTGTTTTGCGGCAAACAGCGCTGAGCACAGCAGCGATTTTTACCAAAGCCTCATTGCCCTGGCTATGGCCAAAGGTATCGTTAATCTCTTTAAAATGGTCGGCGTCCAGCATCACCAAAAAGACTTGCTGCTCAACAGGCGGGTTGGCTAAACGCTGCTCCAGATAAGCATCAAGAGCGCGGAGGTTATTGAGCTTAGTCAGACTATCCCGCATGATTAGGGATTCTTGCCTCTGGATAAAAGCGATCAATAAAGCAAGCACCAGGCATATGGGAACAAAATTGATATCACCGGCGACCAGTCGCAGCGCCAGCCCAGCTATTACCGGCAACAAGCAATAAATCATAGATAAATTCTCCCGCCGCTGGATCAAGTTATTGTGCCGGCTGCCGATGATTACTAAAAGCGCGGACCAGACGACTACAGCCAAGAATAATGCCACTAAAAAGGGGTAAAGAGGGCTATCCCCATATCCAGATGAAACATCAATATAGTAGAAATACCCGCTAACAAGATGCAGAATCAGCAGCGTTACTCCTAATGCCCAAGGGATAAGATAACGCCACTGTTGGCGGTGCAGCTGGCCATTGCGGAGCACACGCATATCGCAATAAACCAACCATAGGCTTCCGGTTAGCGTCATAGTCAGAAGATAGATGCTCTCCACGGCAGGGATAGCTTTTCCTGGCAGGCTAACCTGTTCCATAGGGAGCCAGCGGACAAAACCGCATACCAGGAGGATAGCCACAGTCAGCAGCAGCAGATTAAAAATACGCTGCTCTGGCTGCCCCTTATGAGCGGCCTTTCTTCCATAGATAAAGATCAGCAAGAGGATACTCAGACCTAGCAACGCCATGCTGCCTGATAAAACAATAGTCATTCTCTCTACCTCTTTATTACGCTTGGGCTAAGTACGATGATTATCTGCCAAAGTGCTTGTCCGGTGAATATGCCAGTAAAATCCCTTACGAACTGCTGCCGGGCAAGCGAACAAGGATAAATTCAAGATAACATAAGACCTGGGGAGAAAAAAAGCCAACACTGTCGGATACTACCATAAATGAGCAAAAAATTACCTAAAAAGACTAATTGTTGCTTGCGCTGCAAGCCAGAAGTGATATACTTGGACTATATCTAATACTCAGTCTGCTGATAAGCTGCTGACCCAGGAAAGAGGCGAACCATATGCTGCCATCACCCGAAAGAATGCAAATGATCACTGACAAATGTCTGGAACTATTTGATAGTGGAAGCAATCTCAATGCAGCGCAGGTAGCTATCGAACTATTGAGCCTACCCGAGCTGCCAATGCATTGTCCGGACCATCACTTTCTGGTTCCGGCAGCATTGTTTACTGCTGCGCACAGCCATCTCGGCAACAGCAAAGCCGCATTGGAAAAAGACCTGCGTAAAACCAGGGCCCGCGTCTCCTCGCTGCAGGGCGGCATCTGCGGAGAATATGGTTGCTGCGGAGCAGCGGTAGGAGCCGGGGTCTTCGCCAGCATCTGGAATAAAACAGCGCCCCTGTCGAAGGAGCATTGGGCTGCCGGCAATGAACTGACCGCACGCTGCCTGGCCTCGATCGCTACCGTTGAAGGACCGCGCTGCTGCAAGCGGGTTACTTATCTCACGCTGCAGGCAGCTATGCCGGCCAGCCGCGAGCTGCTGGGGGTTGATCTCGGCGAATTCCCCCACATCGTCTGCCAGCATCATCAACGCAGCAAAGAATGCCGTGAGCAGGCCTGTCCTTTCTTTCCTCCTCAAGACTGATTCAAAATATCACTATTCATAAAGCAGAGGAACTTATCAACCAGTTCCTCTCTTTTTTATGCTCTCGTTCATCAGGTTTTCGTCCTCTTAGCGCCGTCATAACAACGGAGATAAGAGCTGTACAGCAGCAATCAACGGCAGCAAATAGACTTGCCGGATGATTATCAGCACCTGTAAGCACAGCATCATTGTCGTTGCAAGAACATCAGGATCGCCAGAAATAAATGCATCAGGCAAATACCATTCCTCATGAATAAGATCTCCCTAGCCAAGATCTGTATCTTCTGGGGCAGAATCATCAGGCAACAGGATTACGGTAACTAAGAAACAAACAATCGGCGCTGCAATATCACCATCCTGGTAATAGCTAGCGCCAATTATTATTAACAACATATTAGGCAGGGATCGGCACGTAAAAAGACTTTACAAGCAGACAGGGGATAGCTATAATTAAATATAGACAATTATACTAAGTACGCGATTATGGAATGAGGTGCAAATCCTCAACGGGCCGGCCACTGTAACGCAGAGCCTCTTTTCTAGTTGAAAACAACAGCCATTGGCGTAAGCTGAGAAGGCGAAAAGCAGGCAAAGATGCGGAGTCAGGATACTTATCGCGTAAAGAAGACTTCTAGGCAAAGCAATTTTCCAATACCGGTGCTATCAGCAACCGGTTTTTTTTATCAAACACTTATTAAAGCGGAACTGCGCTCATACAGCGGCACTGCGTTCAGAGATACCTCAGCTAACAGCAGGAGGACAGTTTATGAAGGACGCTTTTTCCACCTATCATCCTGTGGTCAATTTCATCTACTTCACCCTAGTGCTGGTATTCGCGATGTTTCTAATGCATCCGGTCTGCCTGGCGCTCTCCTTCATCGCTGCCTTCACCTACTCACTGCGGCTCAACGGCAGGCGGGTGCTTCGTTTCAATCTCAAATACATGCTGCCGCTGATGCTGCTCACCGCGCTGCTTAATCCCCTTTTCAACCACCAGGGTATGACCGTCATCACCTATCTGGGCACCGGCAACCCCTTAACTTTGGAATCGATCCTCTACGGGCTGGCAGCAGCAGCGATGCTGGTAACAGTGATCGGCTGGTTCAGCTGTTATAATGCGGTGATGACCTCAGATAAATTTATCTATCTCTTCGGACGCATCATTCCCTCGCTCTCACTGCTCTTTTCAATGGTGTTGCGCTTCGTGCCCCGCTTTAAGGCACAGCTCAAAACAGTCTCTGCGGCTCAGCGCTGTATCGGACGCGATACCTCTACCGGTACGCTCCGCCAACGGGCGCGCCATGCCATCGCTATCATCTCCATTATGACCACCTGGGCACTGGAAAACGCCATCGAAACGGCTGACAGTATGAAGGCGCGCGGCTATGGCTTGCCAGGGAGAACAGCCTTTTCTATCTACCATTTTGAGCGCAGGGACAAGCAGGTTTTGCTCCTTATTCTCTGTTTAGGAGTCTATGTACTGATCGGCGCCATCTATGGCAGCCTGGGCTTCAGCTATTTTCCGGCGCTGCGCTATGCGCCAATCACCCCTTACAGCATCAGCGTCTTTATCGCCTATCCGCTGCTGCTAACGCTACCGCTGATTATCGACCGAAAGGAGGATGCCAGATGGAAAGCGCTCACTGCCAATTCCAAATCAACGGCTTAAGCTTCAGTTATCCAGGCAGCAAAAGTCCAGCGCTGTACAAGCTGCACCTGCAGGTAGAACGCGGGCAATTTTTAGCACTCTGCGGCCCTTCCGGCAGCGGCAAAACGACTCTGCTGCGGCTGCTCAAGCCTTCTCTGGCTCCTCATGGTCAAAGAGAGGGCGAGCTGTTTTTTGCCGGCACGCCTCTCGAAGAGCTTGATGCCCGCAGCCAGAGCAGCCGGATCGGTTTTGTGATGCAGAGCCCGGATAACCAGCTGGTCACCGATAAAGTTTGGCATGAACTAGCCTTTGGTTTGGAAAGCCTCGGCGCTGATCAGCAGACTATCCGCCGCCGGGTAGCGGAGATGGCTGATTTCTTTGGCATAGAGGGCTGGTTCCACCGCGATGTGACTACTCTCTCCGGTGGACAAAAACAACTGCTCAACCTGGCTGCGATCATGACTATGCAGCCGGAAGTATTACTGCTCGATGAGCCGACCGGACAGCTGGATCCCATCGCTGCGGGGGAATTTCTCGCCGCGCTAGGCAGGATCAACCGCGAGCTCGGCACCACAATCATTATCAGCGAACACCGGCTGGAAGAGGTCTTTCCTTATAGCGACCGTGTTGTCGTCCTCGACGAGGGCCAGATCATCGCCAACGCCCCTCCGGCCGAGACCGGGCTGCTGCTCCGCCAAAGCAAGCATGCCATGTTCGCCGCTATGCCCGTGCCAATGCGGGTCTGGTCAGCTGTTGATAATCGACTGGCCTGTCCGGTAACCGTCCGCGAAGGCCGCCAGTGGCTCAATCAGCTGGTAGCAGAGCGGCAGCAGCAGGAATTCTTTCCCCTGCCACCGACACCTGCCTCCCCAACAGCGGACAGCCAAACCGCTGCCATTACACCGGCAATATCCATGTCAGGCGTCTGGTTCCGTTATCAGCAGCAGGACGAAGACGTCCTGCGTGGAGTAGATTTACAACTCTTCCCCGGCGAACTGCTGGCAGTGATGGGCGGCAATGGCGCCGGCAAAAGCACGCTGCTTTCGCTATTGACCGGGCTTTATCAACCACAGCGCGGCACTATCAAAATCGAAGGAAGAGATGCTGCGGAAATTTCCAATCAGGAAAAATTTACCGGACTTTTGGGAGCACTGCCCCAGAATCCGCAGGCGCTTTTCGTCAAGAAAACAGTTGGCGAAGATCTGGCAGCACTATTAAAAGAGCAGGGGCTCTCTGACAAGCAACAGCAAATACGGCTGGAGCGGGTAATAGCTCTCTGCCGGCTGCAGGGTCTGCTGGACCGCCACCCTTATGATATCTCCGGAGGTGAGCAGCAGCGCGCTGCCCTGGCCAAGGTCTTGCTGCTGGAGCCGCGCATTCTCCTGCTTGATGAGCCCACCAAAGGGCTGGACGCTGATTTCAAACAGGTGCTGGCCGCTATCCTACATCAGCTATTGCAGGACGGGGTAAGTATCCTGATGGTCAGCCATGATATCGAGTTCTGCGCTAAGCATGCTCACCGCTGTGCCATGGTCTTTGACGGACGCATTGTCAGCGAAGGACCGGCCAGGGAATTCTTCGCCGGCAATAGTTTTTACACCACTTCAGCCAATCGCATGGCCCGTCACCTATTGCCAGAAGCAGTAACGGCTGAAGATATTATCATTGCCCTGGAGGGCAGCGACCCCACAGCACCTGATAATGACCAGCTGGCAAAGGCAGAAATGCCCCTAGCAACCGATAATAATCCGGATAAGAATCAGGAAGAAAACAAAGCCGAGCCAACTGCAAGCCAGCCAGCTGAAGCTGCCAATGAACAAGGAACGGCAAATAATAGCTCCCTTAGCGCTGGCATCGCATCCTCCACATCATCAACAGATAATGACAACATAGCTAACGCAACAGCAGATATGATCCCTGCTAGTCAATCCGCTCTAGCGGAGGAGCCGCCGCTAGAGCGCAGCAGCGCTAAGCGTACTTATCCTGTATATAAGACGGTGCTGGCCATTGTTCTCTGGCTTTTTGCCGGAGCTTTGATCGCGCTGCTGATCCATGAATGGCAGGATCTGCCAGAATTCGCCGTTTGGCAAGCCCAAGCTAATTTCTCCCGCCAATTATGGCTTTATGCCGGAGAAGTGCTGCTGGCGATAGTGGCGATAATCACCGGCCTATGGCTGCTGCCGCGACGCAGGCAGCAAACAGATACCACGCTGCCGGGGGGACAAAAGCTCTCTCCCCGTACTAAAGCAGCGGCAATACTGGTGATATTGCTGATACCGCTGACCATTTTTATCGGCGAATATTATTTAGGTGCACGTAAATACTTCTTTATCTCCCTGCTGATCATTCTGGAGGCAATGCTGCCCTTTGCGCTGATTTTTGAAGGACGCCGTCCGCAAGCGCGCGAATTGGTCACCATTGCTGTGCTCTGTGCTATCGCAGTGGCCGGCCGGGCGGCGTTTTTTATGTTGCCACAGTTTAAGCCGATGCTGGCGCTGGTAATCATTGCCGCGGTAGCCTTCGGCGGAGAGGCTGGTTTCATCGTCGGCGCAGTCTCTGTCTTTGTCTCCAATTTCTTCCTCAGCCAGGGGCCATGGACTCCCTGGCAGATGTTTGCGATGGGGCTGATTGGCTTCATCGCTGGAGTGCTCTTCCGCAAGGGGTTGATCAGCCGCAAGCCCTTGCCGCTAGCCATTTTTGGCGCGCTGGCGACCTTTTTCATCTATGGAGGAATCATGAATCCTGCCTCGGTACTGATGTTCCAATCAGAACCGACATTGGGGATGTTCATTACCTCCTATGCACTAGGGATGCCGATGGATCTGGTTCATGCTGCTTCCACCTTTTTCTTTCTGCTGGTTATCTCCCGCCCCTTCCTAGAAAAGCTGGATCGGCTCAAAAATAAATATGGCATGATGAATAGCTGTAACCAACCGATGACCACTCCGCCTTCCAGCTGATTTTTCTGTCATTACCCATGTTATAAGAATCTGTCATATTCAACATAGGTCATCATAAATGCAAACTACTGGTTCAGCAATAATACAGCGAGCCAGTAGTTTTTTAATCGATGTAAATAGGCATTGAACTGGCGATGAGTTCTCTTTTAGCATCAAAACGCCAATAAAAATTCACCCAAAATTCACCATAAAATTAGCACTCACCGCTTGACAGTGCTAACAAAAGGTGTTACTATATAATCATCAAGAGAGAGAAAAGATCCCCCCTCTAGTTGATAGCAAGCGGCTGTGGCCGCTAATGATAAACGAGAATGCTCATAAAGAAAGGAGTAATGACTTATGTTGCCAAGCATTTTTAGAGAAAATTTATTTGATGACTGGATGGATCTGCCCTTTGAAAGAGAATTTTTTGGCAGAAAGAATCCCCTGTGGGACAAGCAAGATAAAAACTTGATGAAAACCGATGTCAAAGAAACTGATACCACCTATGAACTGGATATCGATCTGCCTGGCTTCCAAAAAGATCAGGTGAGCGTCAAACTGGAAGATGGGTATCTAACCATCAATGCCACTAAAAATGTAGATAAGGATCAAAAAGATAAAAAAGGCCAATATATCCGCAAAGAACGTTATAGCGGCTCCATGAGCAGAAGCTTTTATATCGGTGATGCGGTGAAGGAAGATGAGATCAAGGCTAAATTTGCCGACGGTATCCTCCAGCTGACTATCCCGAAGAAAGATCAACCACAGATAGAAGGCGGTAAATATATCGCTATCGAATAATAGCGAGCCTGTTTGCTGGCTAGCAAATTAGAGAATGCTAATTAACAAGGCCCCTTTTTCAAGGGGCCTTTCTTTTATCCTTCAGCAAGTGCCATACTATAGCAACTAAACGCCACACTATAGTAACTAAATGCCACAGCCACACTATATCAACTAGAGAACTCCCCGCCGAAACGGCGGGGAGTTCTCTTTTTTATCCTGGGTAGTATCTTTAGTTGACGCTTGAGCCATCATTAATCATCATAATCGATATCATAGGAGATAACAGCGCCAGTGCTGGCATTGATATCATAACTATATTCAACACGGCCACTGCGGAACTCTACCTCATAGACCGTCCGACCGTCATCACGGTCCAACTCTGCCCGAAGACCAGTAACATCGCCGGAGGAGAGACCAGCCTGAGCCAGGGCGATACTTTGGGCTTCAGCTGCAGTGATTAAAGATGAACTATTATTGTTAGTGGTATTATTACTTGTGTTGTTGGTATTATTATTGGTGTTGCTTGTAGTATTATTGCTGGTATTACCGTTATTAGCAGCATTATTGCCATTACCATTATTAGCCTGATGGTGGTAATAGTAGTCATCATCAACATCTTTATCCCAGGAGAGAATATCACCGGTTAAGGCATCGATTTCATAATCATACTCAAAGCCGCCAGCGTAGAACTCTACTTCGTAGCTATCCCGCTCAAAGAGGTCATCTTCATAATCGAGCACTACTCTCAAGCCAGTAACTTCGGAAGCACTCAGGCCAGCGGCCTCTAAGGCTATCGACTGAGCCTTTGCTTCACCGATGAAAGAAGATGAAGAACTAGTATTGGTAGAACTATTATTGCTGCTATTATTACTGGTATTATTATTCTGCCAATAATAATCATCGTCATGGTCGATATCGCGGGAGATTATGGACCCGGTAGTAGCGTCGATCTCATAATCATACTCAACATTATCAACATAGAACCCTACTTCATAAACCAAGCGGCCATCATCATAATCCAGCTCGATCTGAATTCTTCTAGCCGTGTCTTGGTCTGTG
>ERZ826242.1885-NODE-1885-length-20432-cov-5.175247_pt1 | contig 20432 bp, 17 predicted proteins | sample MGYA00519871_ERZ826242 | MGnify/ENA primary metagenome ERZ826242 (study PRJEB31778, sample SAMEA3449226) | human gut metagenome | biome: human gut; feature: human-associated habitat; material: faeces | place: United Kingdom | collected 2010/2012 ...
AAATCATCAGATGGATGTGAAATTATTTCAGGAGATAGGAAAAGAATTCAAGAGAAGATTCGCAGATGAAGAGATCACGAAGATCCTTACGATCGAGGCTTCTGGAATTGGAATCGCATGTGTTGCGGCAGAAGTATTTGATGTACCTGTTGTATTTGCAAAGAAGACCCAGACAAAGAATATTGCAGGAGATGTGTATACAACAAAGGTAGAATCCTTCACACACGGAAGAGTATATGATATTATCGTATCCAAAGAATTCCTTGGAGAAGGGGACAAGGTTCTTCTGATCGATGATTTCCTGGCAAATGGAAAAGCACTCGAAGGTCTGGCAGAACTGGTGAAAAAATCCGGAGCAGAACTGGTTGGAGCAGGTGTTGTCATTGAAAAAGGATTCCAGGTTGGCGGAGATATTATCCGTTCAAAAGGAATTCATCTGGAATCACTTGCAATCGTAGAAAGCATGGATGAAAAGACAGGGGAAGTTGTTTTCCGCGATTAATGACAGTAATTACGGAGTCAGTGACTGGTAAAAACGAGACACGGTGTTAACACCAACATAAATTATTAAGGGAATGTGAGGCTTTCATATTCCCTTTTTTTTATTCCTATGCTATACTTTATAATAAGTATGCAGATGCATAAAGAGAACTTAAAGTAAGGAGTAAGAACTTATGAAGAGAGTATTATTAAAACTCAGCGGGGAAGCTCTCGCAGGTGATAAAAAGACAGGATTTGACGAAGCAACCTGTATGGGCGTAGCAAAACAGGTAAAAGAACTGGTTGATGATGGAATCCAGGTAGCGATCGTAACAGGCGGCGGGAACTTCTGGAGAGGAAGAACAAGCGAAACGATCGACCGTGTAAAAGCTGACCAGATCGGAATGCTTGCAACAGTTATGAACTGTATCTATGTCTCAGACATTTTCCGTTATGCAGGAATGAAGACAGAAGTATTTACACCTTTCGTATGTGGTGCATTTACAACTCTGTTTTCCAAGGATGCAGCGGTAGAAGCTCTGAATGAAGGAAAGGTTATCTTCTTTGCAGGCGGAACAGGTCATCCATACTTCTCTACAGATACAGGAGCAGTTTTAAAAGCAATTGAGATTGAAGCAGATGCAATGCTGCTTGCAAAAGCAATCGACGGCATCTATGATAGTGATCCGAAGGTAAATCCGGAAGCTAAAAAATATGATGAGATTTCTATTCAGGAGATCATTGATAAGAAACTTATGGCTGTAGATTTAACAGCATCTATCATGTGCCTGGAAAACAAGATGCCAATGCTGGTATTCGGACTGAACGAAGAAAACAGTATCGTTGAGACCATGAAAGGAACATTTACAGGAACAAAAGTAACTGTATAATGAAAAATAAAAAATATTAGAACATAATTGCGATAAAAGGAGATCACACTATGAATGAAAGATTAAAACCATTTGAAGAAAAGATGAAAAAAACAATCGGAAACCTGGACGGAGAATTATCAGCAATCCGTGCAGGACGTGCGAATCCAAACGTGTTAAATAAAATTATGGTAGACTATTATGGAACACCAACCCCAATCCAGCAGGTAGCGAACGTATCTGTACCGGAGGCACGTATGATCCAGATCCAGCCATGGGAAAAGAGCATGGTAAGAGAGATTGAAAAAGCTATTATGACATCTGATCTTGGAATCAATCCAACCAATGATGGTACAACTGTACGTCTTCTTTTCCCGGAACTTACAGAGGACCGAAGAAAAGAACTCGTAAAAGATGTTAAGAAAAAAGGAGAAGCAGCTAAGGTTGCAATCCGTAACATCCGTCGTGACGGAATCGATTCTGTTAAGAAATTAAAAGGAACAGATGTATCAGAAGACGAGATGAAGGATATGGAAAATGATCTTCAGAAACTGACAGATAAGTATGTAAAAGAAGTAGATAAAGCTGTAGAAGTAAAATCAAAAGAGGTTATGACAGTATAGAGCGTGTCTGAAAAATCATTTTTAGACACATGCTAAGACCTTGAAAAGATAGAACAGTATACAACGGGAGGGGGATAAGATCCAGAGGCTCTGGAACTGTCCCCTCTGTTCTTGTTGCGAAAAAGGTAAATGATCAGGATCTTGAAATAGAAAAAAGATCCTGCACAGGAGGAAAAATCTAATGAATGTACCACAACATGTTGCAATCATATTGGATGGAAATGGCCGCTGGGCAAAAGCCAAAGGTATGCCGCGTAACTATGGCCATGCGCAGGGAAGTAAGAATGTAGAGCGTATCTGTGAGGAAGCATGGAGAATGGGAATCAAATATCTGACGGTCTATGCATTTTCGACAGAGAACTGGAACCGTCCGGATGATGAAGTAAATGCGCTGATGAAACTTCTCCGCAATTATATGAAGACATGTCTTAAGACGGCTGCAAAGAATGACATGAAGGTCCGGGTGATCGGAGATATTACCAGACTGGATGAAGATATCCAGAAGCGGATTCTGGATCTGGAAGAGGCAACGAAGAATAACGGTGGTCTGAATTTCCAGATTGCGATCAATTATGGAAGCCGTGATGAGATGGTCCGTGCAATCCGCAGACTTGCAAAAGACTGTGTAGACGGAAAGGTGAATCCGGATGAGATTGAAGAACAGACATTTGAACAGTATCTGGATACCAGAGGAATTCCGGATCCGGATCTTATGATCCGTACCAGCGGGGAACTGCGACTTTCCAATTATCTGTTATGGCAACTTGCTTATACAGAGTTTTATTTTACAGAGGTTCCGTGGCCGGACTTTAACAAAGCAGAACTTGAGAAGGCCATTGAGCAGTATAATCACCGTGACAGACGTTATGGCGGTGTGAAGGAGGAAGAGGAACAGAATGTTTAAGACAAGATTATTAAGTGGAATTGTTCTGGTCATCATACTAATCGCTACAGTAGGAACCGGCGGTGGTTTATTATTTGGCTTTCTGGCGCTGATCAGCCTGATCGGATTGTCAGAGCTTTATAAAGTAGTGGATGTACAGAATAAGATTTTGGGGTTGACAGGTTATCTGGCAGCAGTTGTATATTATGGTATTTTATATACCGGACAGATGCAGTATGTGACATTTTTTACGATTGCATTTTTGGTTGTGCTGATGGCGGTATATGTATTTTCATTTCCGACATTTAAGGCAGAGCAGGTAATGACAGTATTCTTTGGGGTGTTTTATGTGGCAGTGATGCTGTCATATGTTTATCAGACAAGAATGCTGGCGGACGGTGCAGTAGCAGTATGGCTGATCTTCTTAAGTTCATGGGGATGTGATACCTGCGCATATTGTGCGGGAATGCTTCTTGGAAAGCATAAAATGGCGCCAAAATTAAGCCCGAAGAAATCTGTAGAGGGTGGTATCGGTGGAATTGTTGGTGCAGCGCTTCTTGGAGCAATCTTTGCGTTTGTAGCGAATAAGGTTACAGGAGCAGGTGTAAGTGCAGGACAGTATGCAATCATCTGTGGTGTAGGTGGTATGATCTCACAGATTGGTGATCTGGCGGCATCTGCAATTAAGCGTAACCATGATATCAAAGACTATGGAAAACTGATACCTGGACACGGCGGAATCCTTGACAGATTTGACAGTGTGATCTTTACAGCACCGATCATTTATTATCTTGCAACATTCCTTGCAGGCAGATTGTAGGAGGCAGTATATGAAAAAAATAGCAATCTTAGGCTCGACGGGTTCTATCGGAACACAGACGCTGGAAGTCGTAAGAGAAAATGGAGATATCGAGGTGCTCGGACTGGCAGCCGGAAGCAATATTAAGATGCTGGAAGAGCAGATCCGGGAATTTCATCCACAGATCGTGGCTGTATGGTCAGAAGAAAAAGCAGCAGAGCTTCGTGTCAATGTGGCAGATACAGACACTAAGATTGTTGCAGGCATGGATGGACTTCTGGAAGTTGCAACAATGGATGGAACAGAGATTCTTGTGACAGCAGTTGTAGGAATGATTGGAATCCGTCCGACGATTGAAGCAATCAAGGCAGGAAAAGATATCGCACTGGCGAATAAAGAGACGCTGGTAACAGCAGGACACATTATTATGCCTCTGGCAAAAGAGATGGGTGTATCCATCCTTCCGGTAGACAGTGAACACAGTGCAATCTTCCAGTCATTACAGGGAAATACACACGGAGCACTGCATAAGATTCTCCTGACTGCATCCGGCGGACCATTCCGTGGAAAAAAGGCAGAAGAATTAATGGAGATCAAAGTAGAAGATGCGTTAAAACACCCGAACTGGTCCATGGGACGCAAGATTACAATTGATTCGTCTACAATGGTCAATAAAGGACTTGAGGTAATCGAAGCAAAATGGTTATTTGATGTAGACGTTGATCAGGTACAAGTAGTTGTTCAGCCACAGAGTATTATTCATTCCATGGTGGAATACGTTGACGGTGCGATCATAGCAGAGCTTGGAACACCGGATATGAAACTTCCAATCCAGTATGCACTGTATTATCCAGAACGTCGTTTCCTTCCGGGAGACAGAGTGGACTTCTGGAGTCTTGGAAAATTAGACTTTGAAAAACCGGATACGGATACATTCTACGGACTGGAACTTGCATACGAAGCAGGTCGTACAGGCGGAAGTCTTCCGACCGTATTCAATGCGGCAAATGAGCTTGCAGTCAGCCAGTTCTTAAACAGAAAGATAAAATATCTGGAGATTACAGAGATCATCGAGGATTGTATGAAGGCACATAAGAACATTGAGAATCCGACACTGGAGCAGATTCTGGAGACGGAAGCTGCAACATATGAAAGAATCAACAGCAGGAGGTAATCGGAGAATTTGGGAATTATATTAGCAATTTTATTATTCAGTTTCATCATATTTTTCCATGAGCTTGGTCATTTTTTACTGGCGAAGAAAAATGGAATAGATGTCAATGAATTTGCTATTGGAATGGGACCGGCAATCTATTCGAAAGAATATAAAGGAACCAAATATGCGATCAGGATACTGCCAATTGGTGGATACTGTGCAATGGGGGAAGATGACGAGGCGACAGATTCGCCAAATAACTTTAATAACAAGTCTGTATGGGCAAGAATCTCGGTGATTGCTGCAGGACCGGTATTCAATTTCATCCTGGCATTCGTATTTGCAGTGATCATAACGGCTATGGTAGGGTATGACAAACCTGTGATCGGTGCGGTGGACTCCGGATATCCGGCAGCAGAAGCCGGACTGCAAAAAGGCGACGAGGTTGTAAAGATGGGGAATAAAAACATCCACATTTTCAGAGAAATAAGCTTTTATAACCAGTTTCATGCCAATGAAGACATCGATGTGACCGTATTGCGTGACGGTAAGAAAATCACAGTGACACTGACACCGAAGATGGATAAAGAACTTGGATATAAACGGCTTGGAATCGGAAGCACAGGATATACGAAAGCTAATCCGCTGACGGCACTTCAGTACGGGGCCTATGAAGTGAAATTCTGGATCTGTACAACACTCGACAGCCTGAAGATGCTGGTAACCGGCCAGATCGGAGTCAACCAGTTATCCGGACCGGTGGGAATTGTAAGTTCCGTAGATACGACATATAAGCAGAGCCGGTCTTACGGAGCATTCGTTGTAGCCGTACAGATGCTGAATATGGCAATCCTGTTATCAGCAAACCTTGGTGTTATGAACCTGTTACCACTTCCGGCACTGGACGGAGGACGACTGGTATTCTTATTCATCGAGGCAATCAGAAAGAAACGAGTCCCACCGGAGAAAGAAGGATATGTGCATTTTGCGGGGATTGTTATATTGATGGCACTGATGGTGTTTGTGATGTATAATGATATTCACCGGATATTCTTTGGGGGATAGAAGAACTTTTGTTTTATATGTATAATTAGAAATAGATACAAGTGTTAATTACAATATAAAGCTATCACCCGTGAAAGGATGTGATTATATGCCAGTATTAAAAGATGACCATTATACCATCGAAGATATCTATGCTCTTCCGGAAGGAAAACGGGCAGAACTCATTGACGGACAGATTTATGCTATGGCACCGCCAAGCTATCAGCACCAGCGGCTTGTAATGGAACTATCAGCTACATTAAGAGACTATATCAAGGCAAAAGGCGGTCCTTGCGAGGTTTTACCTGCGCCATTTGCAGTTTTCCTGAATCAGGATGATTACAATTATGTGGAACCGGATATTTCGGTAATTTGTGATCCATCAAAAATTACGGATAAAGGATGCAACGGTGCACCGGATTTCATTATCGAAATTGTATCACCGAGCAGTCAGCGGATGGATTACCTGACAAAACTTTTCAAATACCGTACCGCCGGTGTCCGGGAATACTGGATTGTTAATCCACTGAAACAGACTGTACAGGTGTACTCTTTTGAAGGTACGGAGGATTCTACTCAATATTCCTTTGATGATGAAGTTACTGTGACAATTTATGGTGATCTTAAGATTTGCGTTGCAGATCTGTTGAAATAATTACTATTATTTTTATAATTTTTCTAAAATCGGAAAGAAATCAAAAATGAGATCTTTCCGATTTTTTGTACACTTGGCGGTGCACGTCGCTAATGGATACAGTTATTTGTGACAGGTATTATATTGATTACGATATGGCAGATGAAATAATGAAACGGAATATAGAGAACGTATAAAAGAGGTGTATAGCGCATCTCTTTTATTCAGTTTAACTCCGCAATCCGCGACACCCCTACATAGATCTCCGATATCTTATACCATGTTGTATAATCCACCTCCCCAGTCTGCGGCAGTCCAAAGACCTTTTGGAAAGTGCGTACAGATTCCGCAGTTGCCGGACCATAGATACCATCTGCAGTTACTTTCGGAATGGCAGGATAAGCCCCGGCGATGACATTTAGCTGCTCCTGAATCTGCCGGACTTTACTGCCGCTTGAGCCTATCTCAAGTGTATAACCAGGCCAGGAAGACGGGATGCCGGAGATGGCTTCGGCAGTGTTGATGTACATGTCATCTCCATAATAATAACGAAGGATTTCAATCGGAGAGTAGCCCTGGTCGCCTAGGCTTTTTGAGCCCCACTGCGTTAACCAGTTCGGACACTGCACCTGCCGCCCGTCACAGTACTGCGTAAGTATCGGCTGCTTTACATTCGGACGGGAGAGATAATCTGCAAATAATTCATCCACAATAATTGAGATCGTATCAAATATATTCCGCTCAGGAATCCACTTATGGTCGAATGCAGTGGAGGAGGTGATGGTAAAATCATATCCCTTGTTCCGGTAAAATTCCGTATATACCCGGTTCAGTGTAAAGGACATGATCGCCAGTACATTTGCCCGGATTGTATTTTCCGGCCATGTGGCATAGATTTCACTGGAGGCGACATTTTTGATGTAGTCTTTATATTTCACATAATAATTTGTTGCGGTGGAATCCCGGGGACTTCCGTCATGTACAACAATATATTCCGGAACCACAACCCGGCTTAATACGATCTCGCCGCTTTCCGGTACTGGCTGGATCTCGTCTTCTGGAATTTTCGGCGGATAATTACCATATAATGTATGAGCTGGAATTACGTAGACGTCTTCGTCTTCGTCTGCGTTTGGATTATCGATTGGTTTCAGACGTATATTCTGAATGGCGGTAACATCAGAAAGAATTTCGGCACCTGCGATGCTGATGGATTCGAATCCCGGAGCAGTTACCTGTAACGTATATTCAGAATAAGGCTGCTGTTCGTTTTCTGGATTCAGACTATATTCCACAGGAGGAGCTGCAAGATCGATGGTTTCGGTCTGTCCGGAAGAATCGGTTTCCAATTGTTCTAATTCTGAGTCAGGAACTCCGGTATAAGAGATGGAGATCTTAGCATCTGCGATTGGAAATGCAGTGATATCGGAAACGATATTGACCTGCAGACGGCCTTTGTCAGGTGTGTCCTGAGGATTTGGAAGTGATCCATTCATGAAAATACCTCTTAAAAGATTCTGTCATTGAAAGAATATGCGAAGAAAGTAATTATGTGCATTGTGGAGAAGCCAGATAAAAATGCAATCATCATTGCAGGTGGCAAGAAAGAAAAGGGCATCTGATTTTTATCTGAGATGGTCTTTGGCGGGATTGCAGAGGTACAAAGAAAAATGTATAATGGAACGACAAAGAGCAAAGATGTATAATAGAGAGGAATGTATGATAAGAAGGAAATATAAAAAAAGAAAGCATGGTTTTGCAGTTTTGATTATGTTTTGTGTCATTCTGACCGGGGCTGCAGGTGCGCAGAGAGTTGTGAACTGGAACAAAGGAACAGACCAGGGAAAAAGCAGCATTCCCTATCAGAAGACGAGTGGAGAGATGGAGAATGCCACGGACAAATATTATTATGAACAGCTGGCAGACGAGGAAAAGCAGATCTATCAGGAAATCTTAGAAGGAGTCAGAAACCATACGGAAGAGATCTATGTACATGCGTCGGATGCAAACCAGGCGAATCAGATTTTTCAGGATATTATCAAGGACCAGCCGGATGTTTTCTGGTGCGATGGGACAGCAACTGCAGTTTCACATAAAGGAAATGAAAGTTATACAGTATTAAAACCCAAGTATATATATGATGCCGGAGAAAGTACATCCATGAGTCAGGAGATTGAACAGCAGGTGGATGAATGGCTGAAAGATCTGAAAAATGATGCAGATGATTATCATAAGATCCTTTATGTATATGAAAAGATTGTTGATATGGTAGATTATGATGCGGAAGCATCAGATAACCAGAATATTTACAGTGTATTTGTAAATCACCGTTCCGTCTGTGCGGGATATTCGAGAGCGACGCAGTATCTGCTGGAAAAACTGGGAGTCTTCTGTACTTATGTAACGGGGAAGACGACAGGAGGAGAAAGTCATGCATGGAATCTGGTGAAATGTAACGGAGACTATTATTATGTAGATACAACCTGGGGGGATCCCGTATTCCAGAAAGCAGAAGGAGAAGAGACATCTGCGGATCAGAATATCAGTTATGACTATATGTGCTGTGATGACACAGAACTATTGCAGACGCATGTGCCGGACAGTGGGACCGTACTTCCGGCATGCAGTAAGATGGATGCGAATTACTATGTAGTAAATGGAATGTATTATCAGCAGTATGACGGGAAACAGGTGTTAAATGCGATGAATCAATCAGTCCGTAATAAGGAATCATCAACAACGTTCAAATTCGCTGATGGGGATTTCTACCAGCAGGCACACGATGACATTTTCCAGAATCAGCTGCCAAAAGCGGCAAAGAACCTGGCGCAGGCCTATGGTCTTACGCAGGTAAAGTATCAATACATCGATGACCCGGGACTGCATAAGATTGTAATATTTTGGCAGTATTCATAAAAAAACAAAAATATCCGTTGAAAATCGCCGGATTATGTAGTATAATTTTTACAATTTGTGAAGACATAAATTGTCTGGTACCGATGGATCAAAAACAAGGCGGTTTTGTGCTTGCACAAACTGCCTTTTGTTCTATATTTTTAAGAAAAATTCCTTGTTACAACGAATTTTTTTTGCCCAGATATAGAAAAATCCACGGAAATGGCGGTATGACTTCATGAAAAAAGAAAAAGAAACACAGAAGGGAAAAGGTGAATATATGAAAGCATTTCTTATATTAGAAGACGGGACTGTCTTTACCGGAACCAGCATAGGTTCGACAAGAGACATGATTAGCGAGATAGTGTTTAATACTTCAATGACAGGTTATCTGGAGGTATTAACCGACCCTTCTTATGCGGGACAGGCCGTAGTAATGACCTATCCATTGATTGGAAATTATGGCATCACACCGGATATGGAGTCAAGGAAGGCATGGCCGGATGGATATATCGTAAGAGAACTTTCCAGAATGCCAAGCAACTTCCGTTGTGAAGGAACAATTCAGGATTTTCTGAAAGAGCAGGATATTCCTGGAATTGCAGGAATTGATACACGTGCCCTTACGAAGATTCTTCGTGAAAAGGGAACCATGAACGGAATGATCACCACAAATGAGAATTACAATTTAGATGAGATTCTTCCAAAACTGAAAGCATACACAGTTGGTGATGTGGTATCAAAAGTAACATGTGATGAAAAATATGTCTTAGAAGGCAATGGACCGAAAGTGGCCCTTATGGACTTCGGTGCGAAGAAGAACATTGCCAAATCTTTAAATGAGCGTGGCTGTGAAGTAACAATTTATCCGGCAGGTACAAAAGCAGAAGAAATCATTGCTGCTAACCCGGACGGCATTATGTTGTCTAATGGGCCTGGAGATCCGGAGACATGCGTATCTATTATCGAAGAGATTAAGAAGTTATACAATACTGATATTCCTATTTTTGCAATTTGTCTCGGACATCAGCTTATGGCACTTGCAAATGGCGCAAAGACTTATAAGTTGAAATATGGACACCGCGGCGGTAACCATCCGGTAAAAGATCTGACAAACAACAGAGTGTACATTTCTTCACAGAACCATGGTTATGCAGTTGATGGTACAACCATTGATCCGGCTATCGCAAAAGAAGCGTTTATCAATGTTAACGACGGAACCAACGAAGGACTTGCATACGAAGGAAAGAACATTTTCACAGTTCAGTTCCATCCGGAAGCTTGTCCGGGACCACTGGATTCCGGATACCTGTTTGACAGATTTATGGATATGATGAAAGGAGCAAAATAATGCCTAGAATTAAAGATATTAAGAAAGTATTAGTAATTGGCTCTGGTCCTATTATCATTGGACAGGCAGCGGAGTTTGACTACGCAGGTACACAGGCCTGCCGTTCATTAAAAGAAGAAGGTCTGGAAGTAGTTCTGCTGAACTCTAACCCGGCTACAATCATGACAGATAAAGATATCGCAGACCGCGTATACATTGAACCTCTGACAGTCGAAGTAGTAGAACAGCTGATCTTGAAAGAAAAACCAGACAGTGTTCTTCCGACACTTGGTGGACAGGCAGCACTGAACCTGGCTATGGAACTTGAAGAGAATGGATTCCTCAAGAGAAATAATGTACGTCTGATCGGTACTACTTCCGAGACGATCAAAAAAGCGGAAGACCGTCTGGAATTCAAGATGACGATGGAGAAGATCGGTGAGCCTTGTGCAGCTTCTAAAGTCGTAAAGGATGTGCAGACAGGTATTGAATTTGCAGAAAGCATCGGATATCCGGTTGTACTTCGTCCGGCTTATACACTTGGCGGAAGCGGCGGAGGAATCGCTGACAACAGAACAGAACTCGTAGAGATTCTGGAAAACGGACTTCGTCTTTCCCGTGTTGGGGAAGTTCTGGTAGAGCGCTGCATCGCAGGATGGAAAGAAATCGAGTACGAAGTAATGCGTGACAGCAATGGTAACTGCATTACCGTATGTAATATGGAGAACCTTGACCCGGTTGGTGTTCATACAGGAGACAGTATCGTAGTAGCACCTTCCCAGACACTGAGCGACAAAGAGTACCAGATGCTCCGTACTTCTGCACTGAACATCATCAGCGAGCTGAATATCACTGGTGGATGTAACGTACAGTATGCGCTGAATCCGGATTCATTTGAGTACTGTGTAATCGAGGTTAACCCTCGTGTAAGCCGTTCTTCTGCTCTTGCATCTAAGGCAACAGGATACCCGATCGCCAAGGTTGCAGCAAAGATCGCTCTTGGATACACACTGGATGAGATCAAGAATGCAGTAACAAAGAAGACATACGCAAGTTTTGAGCCTATGCTTGACTACTGTGTTGTTAAGATCCCAAGACTTCCATTCGATAAGTTCATCAGTGCAAAACGTACACTGACAACACAGATGAAAGCGACTGGAGAAGTTATGAGTATTTGTGATAACTTCGAGGGAGCACTTATGAAAGCCATCCGTTCTCTGGAACAGCATGTAGACAGCCTTATGTCTTATGATTTCTCTTACTTAAAAGGAGAAGAACTGTTAGAAGAACTGAAAGTTGTAGATGACCGCCGTATCTGGAAGATCGCAGAAGCAATCCGCCAGGGCATCAGCTATGAAGATATTCACAGAATTACAAAGATTGACAACTGGTTCATCGATAAGATCGCAATTCTTGTAGAGATGGAACAGAAACTAAAGACAGAAGAATTAACAGCAGAGACATTAAAAGAAGCAAAACGCTTAGAATTCCCGGATAATGTAATTGCAGAACTGACAGGAAAGACAGAGCGTGAGATCCATGATCTTCGTCATGACAATGGCATTACAGCTTCTTATAAGATGGTTGATACCTGTGCAGCTGAGTTCGCAGCAGAAACACCATATTATTACTCTGTATTCGGAAGTGAGAACGAAGTAGTTGAGACTTCCGGCAAGAAGAAAGTACTGGTACTTGGTTCCGGACCGATCCGTATCGGGCAGGGTATTGAGTTCGACTTCTGTTCTGTACATTGTACATGGGCATTTGCCAAAGAAGGATACGAGACAATTATTGTAAATAATAACCCTGAGACAGTAAGTACAGACTTCGATATCGCAGATAAGCTGTACTTCGAGCCTCTGACACCGGAAGATGTAGAAAGCATCGTAGATCTGGAAAAACCAGACGGAGCAGTTGTACAGTTTGGTGGACAGACAGCGATCAAGCTTACAGAGTCTCTGATGAAGATGGGCGTTCCGATCCTTGGAACATCTGCTGAAAATGTAGATGCAGCCGAAGACCGTGAGCTGTTCGATGAGATTCTTGAGCAGTGCGAGATCCCAAGACCGACAGGTGGAACTGTATTTACAGCCGAAGAAGCTAAGAAAGTAGCAAACAGACTGGGGTATCCGGTGCTGGTAAGACCTTCTTACGTTCTTGGTGGACAGGGAATGCAGATTGCGATCAACGATCATGATATCGATGAGTTCATCGGAATCATCAACCGTATCGCACAGGATCACCCAATCCTGGTTGATAAATATTTACAGGGTAAAGAAATTGAGGTCGATGCCGTATGTGACGGAGAAGATATCCTGATTCCAGGTATCATGGAGCATATCGAGCGTGCCGGAATCCACTCCGGAGACAGTATTTCTGTATATCCTGCACAGAGCATCTCTCAGAAGACAAAAGAGACGATTGCGGAATATACAAGAAGACTTGCAAAATCATTACACGTAATCGGACTGATCAACATCCAGTTCATCGTATGTGGCGAGGATGTATATGTAATCGAAGTTAACCCTCGTTCCAGCCGTACTGTTCCATACATCAGTAAGGTAACAGGTATTCCGATCGTACCACTTGCAACAAAGGTGATCATCGGACACAAGATCAAAGAACTTGGTTATACACCTGGATTACAGCCGGAAGCAGATTACTTTGCAATCAAGATGCCGGTATTCTCATTTGAGAAGATCCGTGGTGCTGATATCAGCCTTGGACCTGAGATGAAGTCTACAGGAGAGTGTCTGGGAATTGCCAAGACATTTGATGAAGCTCTTTATAAAGCATTCATCGGTGCCGGAATCAAGCTTCCAAAACACAAGAACATGATCATGACAGTTCGTGATGAAGATAAGGAAGAAGCAGTAGAGATCGGACGCAGATTCGAAAAGATTGGTTACAAGATCTTTGCTACAGAAGGAACTGCAAAGGTTCTGACAGATGCAGGCGTAAAAGCGATGACAGTCAATAAGATTGAGCAGGAATCTCCGAACCTTATGGATCTGATCCTCGGACATAAGATTGATCTGGTTATCGATACACCTCCGCAGGGAGCTGATCACTCAAGAGACGGATTCGTGATCCGTAGAAATGCGATCGAGACAGGTGTTAATGTACTGACAGCGATCGATACAGCAAAAGCTCTGATCACCAGTCTTGAGAATACAGATATCCAGAAACTGACACTGATTGATATCGCCAAGATCAAATAGAATTTGGACAATCGGATTTGGTGTAAATAAATTTTGTGCAACAGAATTTGAAAAATTGATATTTGTAATGTTTGTAAAAACATAAATAAAAAGTGGCATACAGCATGATTACTTGCGGTATGCTGCTTTTTTTGTTGCCGGACATTCGAAAGAATCTTTGTGAAGATTGGAAGTGGTTATCACTGGACACCATATATCATCGTAATTGCAGCAGGTATAAGTATTCCATTATTTGTCATTTTGGCACTGGTAAGTTATTGTAAAAAGGAATATTAATAAAATGTTACGGATGAATTTCAAGATCGTAAAAAATGTAAAATATGGATTGCAAAAATGATGATGAAAGGAGAAAAAACAGCAGAAAAAGCCGTCTGTAATGTGTGTCACAAGGTATCTGGAAATAAAAAAGTTGACAAAACGAAATAAACATGATATGATACCAACCGTTGCGTGTAACATTTCTGTAATAAACGTAATAATATTGAAAAAAACGAATATAATTTATTAAAAGAAATGTAAATCATTGAAACAAATCAGGAGGGTATCATTATCATGTTAAAAGCTAAGAGACTGAGAAATATGTTCGTGCTCCTTGTAGCATGTACAGTAATAGCAACTGGATTCACAAGCCAGGCAGCCTCTAGACAGCCAGAAGTTACAACTATCACAGATACAAAAGAGGAAGATACAAATACACATGCCGCAGCTGTGGCAATCTCACAGGATCTGATTGCATCCACTCAGGAGATGGCACAGGAACAGCAGCAGATTATTGAAGAAAATATAGCAAAAAAAGAAGAGGAAGAGCGTCTCGCAAGAGAAAAAGCAGAGCAGGAAGCAAGAGAACAGGCGGAACGTGAAGCAAGAGAAGCGCAGGAGGCTTATGTAAGACAGAATCAGGAACTGATGGCATCCATCATTTTCTGCGAGGCGGGAAATCAGTCATATGAAGGACAGGTTGCCGTAGGAGCGGTTATTATGAACCGTGTAAAAAGCGGGACATTTCCAAATACAATAGAAGGCGTCATCTATCAATCTGGCCAGTTTTCACCGGTTGCTACCGGATGGCTTAACAAAGTCAGAAATTCAGCCGGTTATACACAGACGGCCATGCAGGCTGCGATCGATGCGCTGAACGGTTCAAATCCGATCGGAAGCTGCCTGTATTTTGACCAGGGTGGTTCCGGAATGAAGATCGGAGCACATTATTTCCATTAATTATTTTGCGAAAGAGAATGTCGGATCTGGGTATATTCTTACGGGAAAATTCGAAAGAAATCTTAAGAAAACCAGAATTGACAATCATATAAAAAATGTATTACGATGAGAGGGCAAAAGCAGCAGATTGGCTTTTGCCCTCTTATCATATGTAAGAGAAGCTGCCGGGATGGACGTTTTTTGTATGCCAATGCATAAAGGAACAGCAGCCGTTGGCAGAGATATGAAATATAAAATGAACAGGTGTCGGGGGAACAAAAATTGTATAAAATATTAATCGTGGAAGACGACGAGACAATTGCAGGTGGATTGAAAACACATTTGGAAAGATGGAATTATCAGGTGGAATGCATAACTGATTTTAGAAACGTCATGGAAAAATATGTAGCATTTGATCCACAGCTTGTACTTCTGGATATCGTACTTCCTTTTTTTAATGGATTCCACTGGTGTCAGGAGATTCGGAAGATATCAAAAGTCCCGATCATATTCCTGTCTTCTGCAAACGATAATATGAATATTGTAATGGCAATGAATATGGGTGGGGATGAGTTTATAGAGAAACCATTTGACCTGAATGTGGTGACGGCCAAAGTACAGGCAGTACTTAGAAGGACTTATGAATTCAGAGGAACGTCCGATGTTATGGAGTGGAAAGGTGCGATTCTTAACCTGTCAGATACAACTTTATTATATCAGGACAGGAAACTGAATCTTACGAAAAATGAATTCCGGATACTACAGATATTGCTGGAAAATGCAGGAAAGATTGTAACCCGTGAGACGATTATGACAAGACTTTGGGACAGTGATGAATTCATCGATGATAATACACTTACGGTAAATGTGGCAAGACTTCGTAAGAAACTGGATCAGATCGGGCTGGGAGAGAAGATTACAACTAAAAAAGGAATTGGGTATATGGTGGAAGCATGAAATTAGTAGCAGCATTTTTAAAAGACAAAGGAAGAGAAATCAGTTTATATGCCGGGACGGTGGGAATCTTTGTCGTTGTAGCTTTCCTTTATAATATCCGGATAGATGAATTAAGATATGCACTGCTTCTGGTGGCTGTATGGCTGTTGCTTTATGAAGCAACGGAGTTCTGCCGGTTCCGGAAGAAGCATCTGCTTCTGGGAAGCTTAAGGAAAGTACCACAGGAATGTGCGGATAATCTCCCTCAATACAGAAATCTCCTGGAAGCTGATTATCAGGAAATAATAACAATGCTAAGTGAAAAACTGGCAGAGATAAAATCCGAAGATCAGATTGCCAGACAGGATCTTGCAGATTATTATGGAATGTGGGCGCATCAGATCAAGACGCCGATTGCGGCAATGCATATACTGCTTCAGGGAATGGAAGCGGAATATCCGGAGCTTACAGAGACAAAAGAGATTAAGATGGAGCTTTTTAAGATGGAACAGTATGTAGAGATGGTGCTGACCTATCTCAGGATGGAGGACATGTCTTCGGATCTTCAGATAGAGCAGATTCCGTTAGATAAGATACTGAAGCAGTCTGTACGGAAATATTCGCAGATGTTCATATTGCAAAAGATCCGTCTGGAATACCAGCCGACAGGTCAGAATGTGCTGACGGATGAAAAATGGCTGGGATTTGTTATCGAACAGATTCTTTCTAATGCATTAAAATATACCAGAAGTGGTGGTGTGATCAAGATATATAAGGAAGAAAAAGATAACAGGACGCTTCTGATAATAGAAGATAACGGAATCGGGATACAGGCAGAAGATCTGCCGAGAGTATTTGAAAAAGGATTTACCGGTTATAATGGCCGGGTAGATAAAAAATCAACCGGAATAGGATTATATTTATGTAAAAAGATCATGAAAAGGTTAGGACATGGGATCTGGATAGAATCAGATATCGGGCACGGAACCTGTGTATATGTTGATCTGTCCAGAAAAGACTGGGATCTGGAATAAAGAATGGAACCTTACAGGAATGTAAGGTTAGACAGGGGAAATGTCACCTGCTTCGATGGCAGCGCATTTCCTCTTTTCTTATAATAGAGATTGTAAATGAGAGATCTGAAAAAAAGAAAGGAAGAAATGTTATGGCATTATTAGAAGTAAAAAATGTGAAGAAAATATATACCACAAGATTCGGAAGCAATCAGGTAGAAGCGTTAAAAAATGTAAGCTTTACCGTAGAGCGAGGGGAATATGTGGCGATTATGGGAGAGTCTGGATCTGGTAAGACGACGCTCCTTAACATCCTGGCGGCACTTGATAAACCGACAGAAGGGAAGGTTTATCTGAAAGAACGGGATCTTGGGAAATTAAAAGAAAAAGAGATTGCGGCATTTCGAAGACAGAATCTGGGATTCGTATTTCAGGATTTTAATCTGCTGGATACATTTTCGTTAAAGGATAATATCTTTCTGCCGCTGGTTTTATCCGGGAAAAAATATCCGGAGATGGAGCAGAGATTAAAGCCGATTGCAGAAAAGCTTGGAATAGAGAGGCTTCTTGATAAATATCCTTATGAAGTATCCGGAGGACAAAAGCAAAGGGCAGCGATTGCAAGAGCGCTGATCACGAATCCGCAGCTGATACTGGCGGATGAACCTTCAGGGGCATTGGATTCAAAGGCAGCAGACAATCTGATGAATTTGTTTGCAACAATTAATCAGGATGGTCAGACGATTGTTATGGTAACACACAGTGTAAAAGCAGCCAGCAGTGCAAAACGAGTTCTGTTTATCAAAGATGGTAAAGTGTTCCATCAGCTGTTCAGAGGCAATCTTAAAAATGAAGAGATGTATCAGAAGATTGCAGATACCTTAAAAGTTCTGGCGGCAGGAGGTGAGAGTGATGAATAGTTTTATGTATGAAAAACTTGCAGTCACGAATCTGAAAAATAACCGGAAAACATATGTGCCGTATATTATCACTGTAGTTCTCACCGTTATGATGTTTTATATGATAGATGCGCTGAGCCGTGGAAAAGGAGTGGCGATGAATACTTTGCAGATATGTCTGCAGTATGCAACTGGTGTGATCATCGTATTTGCTGTGATTTTCCTGTTCTATACGAACAGCTTCCTGATCAAACGACGGAAAAAAGAGATCGGCGTATATAATATTCTGGGAATGGGAAAACGCCATATTGCACGGATGATGGCAGTAGAGACGTTTCTGACTGCCGGGATCAGCATTCTTGGAGGACTGCTGGCCGGAATTTTATTTGGAAAACTTATGTATCTGCTGCTTCTTAAGATTATGCATAATAGCGTGGATATGCAGTTCTCGGTTAATGGAACTGCAATCGGACATACGGTACTTTTGTTTGCTGTGATTTTTCTTCTGACCTATGTGTATAATGTCCTGCAGATACAGCTGGTGAATCCGGTCGAACTTCTGCATGGAGGCAACCAGGGTGAAAAAGAGCCAAAGAGCAGATGGATTCTCGTAGTGATCGGTGTGGCAGCACTTGGATGCGGATACTGGATCGCACTTACGACAGAAGCGCCATTAGAGGCACTTTTGAAATTCTTCGTTGCTGTGGTCTGTGTGATCATAGGAACATATGCACTTTTTATTGCCGGAAGTATCGTGGTTTTGAAAATGCTCCGGAAAAATAAAGTATATTATTACAATCCAAAGCATTTTACAAGTGTGTCCGGGATGCTTTACCGTATGAAGCAAAATGGAACAGGACTTGCAAATATCTGTGTGCTCAGTACGATGGTGCTGGTCATGTTATCTACAACCGTATCGTTATATGCTGGAATGGAAGATATCCTGGACTCCCGTTTTCCAAGAGATGTGTCTATCGTCTGTAATCTGGCAGATACAAACAACGAAGAAATCATTGACAGACTGCTAAAAGAGCAATGTGAGAAAACCAATGTAAAGATAACCGACAGGGTCCGGTACAGATATGGAAGTATAAATGCGGTTTTAAAGGGAAATAACATGGAGAAGGTGGAACAATATTATCCAGATAAAAACTTTTACTATGTAGAGATGCTCTCACAGGAAGAATATAACCGGATAGAAAAGCAGAACATTTCGCTGAAAGAAGATGAGGTACTGACTTATTGTACGAATGGTAAATACGGAAAAGACAAGATCACGATCGCAGATCAGACCTATCATGTAAAAAAAGAACTTAAGGAGATGAAAAGCCAGCCAAAAGCGGCTGCTGAAATGTACAAGACATTATATCTTGTATTTGCTGACGCAGAGCAGATTGAACGGATCCAGCCATTTTCTTATGCGGATAAATTTAACCTGAAAGGAGACGAAAAAAAACAAAAAGAAACTCTGGAATATATAGAAAAAGAATTTTATGAACAGATTCCGGACGGATCGATGGAAAGCCGTATACTAAGCCGTTCTTCTTTCTATGAATTATACGGAGGACTGTTTTTCATTGGCATTTATCTGGGAAGTCTGTTTGTCATGGCGACGGTTCTGATCATTTACTATAAGCAGATATCAGAAGGGTATGACGACAGGGAACGTTATCAGATCATGCAAAAAGTCGGTATGAGCAAAAAAGAAGTGAAACGTTCGATCAGAAGTCAGGTGCTGAGTGTATTTTTCATGCCTTTGATTGTAGCGGTAATCCATGTTGCTGTGGCTTTTAAAGTCATGACAAAAATCCTGGGAGTGTTGAATCTTACAAATGTACCATTATTTGCAGGTTGTACAGTGATAACGATAGGTGTTTTTGCAGTGTTCTATATTATCGTTTACAGTATAACCGCAAAAGAATATTACCGGATCGTGAATTAATTAATTTTCATTGACTTTGTATCCGTCAGGTTGTATTGTTTTCTTAGAACATTTTGCGGATCAAGGAGGAACTGAAAAAATGACAAAAGACGGCGAAAGAAATTTAGTAAAAGTAGAACATGTAAATGGTGGTGACGGATATATTATAAGAGAAGCAATGGTGACTTCAGAAGAAGTAGGAGAAGCCTGTAGAATGTATGCACGAATTCACCTGGATCCTGGATGCGAAGTTGGATATCATGAACATCACGGAGAGACAGAATCTTATTTCATTCTTACAGGACACGGAACATACGATGATAATGGAGAAAAACAGCCGGCGAATCCTGGAGATCTGTTCTTATGCAAAGACGGAGACGGACATGGTATTAAAAATACCGGTGATGAAGAGATGACCTTCATGGCTTTGATTCTGAAAAAATAATAACGCAATACAGAGAAGCTGCCAATGGCAGCTTCTCTCAGACTGTAGACAAAGTCTAGCAATTGCTGGGCTTTTCTACTTTTAGAA
>ERZ826242.1889-NODE-1889-length-20406-cov-8.183627_pt1 | contig 20406 bp, 14 predicted proteins | sample MGYA00519871_ERZ826242 | MGnify/ENA primary metagenome ERZ826242 (study PRJEB31778, sample SAMEA3449226) | human gut metagenome | biome: human gut; feature: human-associated habitat; material: faeces | place: United Kingdom | collected 2010/2012 ...
TATAGATAAAGAAATATTATTAAAAATATTATCATCTAAAATTAAAGATAAAAAATTACTTGAATTCAGTAAAAAAATTCTTGACGATGGCAACGAAGTTGGAATTCCAATTGGTAATTATACCAGTCAGTTCTTTGCCAATATTTATTTAAATGAATTAGATCATTATGTAAAAGACGAACTAAAAATAAAATTTTATACAAGATATATGGATGATCAGATTTTTATTTTAAAAACCAAAGCTGAAGCAAAGGAAGTGCTCAACTTAGTTTCAACTTTTGTAAGTGCCCATTTAAATCTGTTGCTTAATCATAAAAGCAGATATTATCCTAATAAACTAGGTGTTGATTTTTGTGGATATATTATTTATCCAACACATATTCTTCTTAGAAAACGTTTTAAAAAGAAAGTAAAGAAATCAATTAAACAATGGATATATTTAAAAAATAATAATATATTTTATGATAAAAAGTTTTTATTAAGTTATAATTCTTTTTTAGGACATGCAAGCCATTCTAATTCATATAACTATGTGAATAAGATTGAGATAATTTTATATAATAATAATTTAAAATGAAGTACTTAAAGTAGATTGTGGTGACGAATCTATTTTTTATTTGCAATTTTTTTCGTATTCTGTTAGAATAACTAACGTTATTAAAGAGGGGATAATAATGATAAACAAAATTATACGTTCAAGAGATTATATGAATTTTGATGCGATTGGAAAAGAATGCGAATTATTTTATTTATTTCATTCGTCAGGATTTTCATCACTTAAACCTGAACAACGTTTAACTCTTTTGCAAGAATTAGAAAACATTGAAGCAAAGAAGCAAAATAGAAAACCATATAAAGTTGTTTCCGACAACAAAGATGAAAGATTGATGAATGCCGGAATAATTTTTGGTAAAAATGGTAAACCAGGTAAAATACTATTTAATGAAAAGTATATTTTTGAAGGAAAAGAAGAAACATATAATCCCATAACAAGAGAAAAAACATATGAAGAAGTGGAAGGTCTTAATATAAGACTTTTAGATTCGATGCTACATGAACAATTTCATGCTTTATTTCATCATTTGATTTGTGGATTAAATCAAGGTGAAGGTGAACTTTACCGTGAATTAAAAGAATATAAAACTTATTTTGATTGTCATGAAGTAACTGAAAGACAACAACAAGCGGATATAAGAAAGGAATTTTACTTGTATATAACAAATCCAGATGAGTATTATGCTTTTGAATATGCATATGAAAACACTTTAAATATTTTTAGATATATAAATGGTCGATATGGATTTGATGATTCAATTGGTAGTTATAAAGATTACCAAATATGTACAAGAAGAATGGCAGAACAATCATTTTTACATGATACTGGCGTTGTTTCAAATTATGAAGAAATATACAAAATATTGTTGAATAATTGGGCTTTAAAATATGCTCAACAAAATGGATATACTGTAAATTCTGTTATGCATGATATTAGTAACTCAAAAAAATTATTAGATCATTATCATGTATTTTAAAAACTTAAATTATTCGTAAAAACTAATGAGCTTGCATAAATTCTATGCAAGTTTTTTTGTTTTTCTTTGATAAAATAGATTTATTAGTTATAATTATGTTATGGAAGTGATTAAATGAAAAATGGAAAAGTAGTAATTATTGCTGGAAACAAAAGAGCTGGTAAAACAACTCTTACAATGAAACTTCATCAAAAATATAATTTTAATTACTATAATTTCGATATGTTATTAGATTCACTTGAAGAGTCTTTTAGAGTTTTACAAGATCATAACGACGATAAATACGTAACATTACTAAATGAAATGGTAAAAAGAAGTTTAGATGATGCTAAAAATTATGGTGTAAGCACAATTTATGAGTATATTTTTACACCTAAACAATTATCTATGTTTGAATATAAGGATAAAGTAGAAATATATTTTTTAGCTAATTTAGATGCTGATGAAACAAATATTAGAGAAGACATGAAAAAATATTCAAAACCTTTTGATTGGCCAGCTTATGTAGGAATTGAAGATATAGAAAGAAATGTTAAAGAAATATTAGAAAAAAACGAAGTACTAAAAAATGATTGTCAAAAATATGGATTTAATTTAATTAATACATCTAGAGAAGATAGAAGAGAAGTAATACTTGATCAACTAGTTGAAGAAATTAGAAAAAATTCCAATTAATGATTTTAAGAAAGTGGTGATGCTATGATAACTTACAATAATTTAAAAATTGAAACTACTAGAAGATGTACGCTTAGATGTAAGCATTGTGAGAAAGGTCCAGCAAGCGGAAAAGACTTTCAAGCAAAGTTCTTACCTAAAATATTTACAAAGGATACAATTATTCATAATTTAGAACTTGATGGCGGAGATGTTTTATTAGCTGCGGATATATTAGAAATGATAGTTGACTACATAATCCAGTCAGAATGTATAGTTCTTGGGGTAAGTATAACAACTAATGGAACTTATTTTACACCTAAATCAAAACGAATCTTATCAAAATTGAAAACATATGTTACTAAATGTCAATCTCATATTGGTAAGTATTCTAAAGCTATAAGTTTAATATTAGCAGCTGATGAATATCATAAAGCTGAGTTAAATCGAATAAAAGAAGAAGACCCATGGATATATAAAATGTATATAGAAAACATTCAAGAACTAATTGAATCATCATATTTTTCTTGTAAAAAAGAATCAATTAGAGTTATCGATAAAGGTAGAGCAGAAAATCTTGCTATTGAGAAATTTTATCCTCCAAAAATTGATAATTATTATCTTAAAGATGAGAAAAATGTTTTAATTTCAAATGCATCAGTCTTGGTTGATGGAATAGTTGAAAATACAGGAGAATCATTATTGGATGATAATTTAGCATCAATAATTATAAAAAGCGGAATAGCATGTAAGAATGAAGTAGAATTTCAAAATGGATGTCAAATTAACGAATACAATTCCAAAAACTTAACTTTTGTAAATAAAGAAATCAATAATTAACTCACATTTTCATGTGAGTTTAATTTTTTTGTAACCTTTTATCGGGTATATTAGTTATTATATTGAAAGTGAGGAAATAAGTAAATGAATGACGAGTTTATAAAAATATTTAATTTATATAAAAATGATGTTTATCGACTTGCTTATAGCTATACTAAAAATAAATCTGATACTGATGATATAGCTCAAAATGTTTTTATTAAATTATATAAACGTAAAGATATTTTAAAGCTTGACAATGATGACATAAAAAAATGGCTATTTAAAGTTACGATTAATGAATGTAAAAGTTTATTTTTATCTCATTGGCGAATAAAAGTATCTTTATTTGATGATAAAGATATAAAAGTATCTGATAGTAATAATGATTTACTAGACGTTATAGCAAATTTAAATAAAAAAGAAAGAATTATAGTTTTTTTACATTACTACGAAGGATACAAGATAAAAGAAATAGCTGAAATGATGAAGTTATCAGAAGTCAATGTTAAAGTATTATTATCTAGAACTAGAAAAAAATTAAAAAATATGATGGAAGGTGATAATCAATGAATAAAATAAAAGAATATTATTCAAAAATAAAAATGAATGAAGATTTAGAAAACAAAATTCTTGATAAAACTGTTTATCAAAAAAGTAAGAATTATTTTAAACCTATACTTGCTAGTTTCTTCATTTTAATATCATTGTTGATTATAATATTTAATAATAAGAAAATCACTTATTACTATACCGTTAATCATAAATCCAATTATTCTTATACATCTAATAGTAATGATTGGACATGGCCAACTGAGCAACCTTTTGTTGTTATAGCGGGCTTTAAAAAAAGATGGGGAGTGGAGCATAAAGGAATAGATATTGGTGGAATTGAATTTGCTTCAACTGTATATGCAGCATATGATGGAGTGGTTATAAAACCTGATACTTTATCTTCTCTTGAAGATAAATATGGTAAAGTGGTTGTTATTAAACACTCAAATGGGTACTTCACGCTTTATGGTGGCCTTAGCGATGTCCTTGTTAAACCAAATGATATTGTAAAATCAGGTGAGAAGATTGGAACCATTGGAAAAAATAAAGAAATTGAATTTACTAGTTTACATTTTTCCATTTATAACGATAGTTCACTTTCAGATGAAGCAGCTATAGATCCATTTAAAATATTTTCAATCAAATAGAATTAGTAAAAGCAACTAGCAATTGCTTTTATTTTTTTTATTATATGATACTATGTAAGTAGGTGATAATGTTATGAATACTACAAAGCTTAGTAATAAATTAAAAAAATTAAGATTAGAAAAAAGTATAACTCAAGATGAAGCAAGCAAAGCATTATATGTTAGCCGACAAGCTATTTCACGTTGGGAGACTGGAAAGAGTATTCCTGATTACGAAACTTTATTAAACATTTGTAAATTTTACAATACTACATTAAATGATCTGTTTGATGTAAATAGCAAAGAAGATTTAGTGAGAGTAGTTTATAATAATTTTAAATCATGTGATTTTTACAAAAAGGTGTTTAGAATAGTGATTTTTCTATTTGTAATTTTTTTTATAATCTTCAGTTTACTTTTTACTATCAAACATTACAATAAAAATAGCATATATGAGATTGAGTATAAATCTAGTGAAATATCCTGTAATCAAGGATTATTGGTAACAAGTCCAGAATACATTTATTTTTCACCATGTAAAATTAACTTTTTATCTTCTGAGAAATTAAAAACGATTAAATTTTACTATTTATATCAAAATAAAGAAAGATTAATTTTTGAAGGCGGAGAAAACTCGATGAATTTTGTTTGGAGAGACACTAGAAAAGACTCAGAATTATTTGATTTAAAACATTTGAAAATTGATAAAGAAATTCCTGAAATTTATGTACATGTTGTAACTGAAAGCGATAATGAATATACTTTAGAATTAACCTCAAATAAACTTTCAGCAAATAATATTTAGTTTATGCTATAATAAAGGTTAAGAAAGTTGGTATAAAATGATAGCTTTAGAATACAAGAGGTTACCGAAGAAATTCTTAAACCAGTATATTTTAAACCGGATATCGAAATAGAGCAAACTAAGGAAGACTATATAAATGGTATTGATACAGTTTTAAGCTATACTCTTGAAATGCTAAATAGTAAAAAATTATAGAATTAGAAAAGCGGGCTAAAATAGTCCGCTTATTTTTAGATTATCATCAATTTTCATATCAAGTGCATTTGGATGTTTAGGAAGGCCAGGCATATCAATAATGTTTCCTAAAAAACAAACAATAAATCCAGCTCCACTTTTTAATTCTAGCTTTTGTATTGTTACATCGTAATTAGTTGGATTTCCAAGCTTTTTAGGATCATCACTAAAAGAATATTGAGTTTTAGCTATGCATATTGGTAAATTACTAAATCCTAAATTTTCGATATTTTTTAGTTGTACAAGTGCTTCATCTGTATAAATAATATTTTTTGCGTGATAAATATCCTTACAAATAATTTTAATTTTATTTTGAATAGAATCTTTTAAATCATACAAAAATTTAAAAGATGAAGGTTTGTTAGTTAGCTCAACTATTCTTTTAGCAATCTCCAGTGCTCCAATACTTCCACTTTTATAAGCATCACTTATTTCAAAAGGAATATTTTTTTCATAAACAAATTCTCTTATAATATTAATTTCTTCCGAAGTATCGGTATTGAAACGATTTAAAACTACAAGAATATTATTGGTAAACTTTTTTAGATTATCAATATGAGCTTCAAGGTTACATAAACCAGCATTCAAAAACTTATGATCTTGTGTAAGAATATCTGATTCATCGCAATAACCGTTATGTTTTAAAGCACGAACAGTACAGTTTAATATAACTAAGTCAGGTTTTAATCCCAATCGACATTTTATATCAAAAAATTTTTCAGCACCCAAATCCGATCCAAAGCCAGCCTCAGTAATAACATAATCACATAACGAAAGAGCAGTTTGAGTGGCAATATAAGAATTACAACCGTGAGCAATATTTGCAAAAGGACCTCCATGAACAATCACCGGATTGTTCTCAAGAGATTGAACTAGATTAGGTTTCATCGCATCTTTTAAAAGAATCATCATACTATCAGTTGCTTTTAAATCTCGAGCAAAAATAGGTGCTTTATTATAAGTGTAACCGATTAAAATAGAATCAAGTCGTTTTCTTAAATCAGTCATATCTTTTGCTAAACAAAGTATTGCCATAATTTCACTTGCGGCTGTAATGCAAAAACGTTCTTTACGAGTATCCAAGGATAATCTTCTTAGAGCACGATCATTCATATCAAGAGTTCTATGAAAACAAATGGAGCTCGGGTCAATTTTAAGTTCATTACCATGATATATATGATTATCAATAAGCGCACATAATAAATTGTTACAAGACGTTATTGCATGCATATCTCCTGTAAAATGTAGGTTTATATCATCCATAGGAACAACTTGAGATCTTCCACCTCCAGTAGCGCCACCTTTCATCCCAAAGGTAGGGCCAAGTGATGGTTCTCTTAAAACAACAATACTATTTTTACCAATTTTTCTTAGAGCATCATTTATTCCAATTGACAAAGTAGTTTTACCTTCACCGTATGGAGTAGGATGTATCGATGTTACTAGAATCAGTTTACCATTTTTAGATTTATTTATTTTATCATAGTTTATTTTTGCTTTATAATTCCCATAATTTTCAATTAACTCATCAATACCAATGGACTTCGCAACATCTTTAATTAACTTCATTTTACATGAAGAAGCTATTTCTATATCTGTCATGTATATCACCTCTATAACCGATTATATCATAAAGAAATACAAATATTTTATAATCGACACGAATAGACAATAATTGCTAATTTAATAAAATATGGTAAAATAAAGATTAAGGAGAATCTCATATGAACGAAAGATATGTAATTGAATTTTATAACCATACAAAAAAAGATTTTGATGATGTTTGGAATATAGAATATGACTATTTAGAACTAGAGACAATATCAAGTGTAGAGCAAGTTATGTTATGGGATAGAAAAAATAGAGACATTCATATTTTTGTAAGAGATGTAATTTCTGATTGTATTGTTGGAGAAATGACTTTATTACCATTAACAGATAAACAATTCATAGACTTTATGAAAAATGAATTATCTGATACTGAATTAAATTATGAATCTTTAGAAGCCTATGAAGATAACAATACCTATAATCTTTTAATTTCTGCAGTTGCCATTGATAAAAAGTATAGAGATGATAAATTAGTTTTAAGTTATCTATTAAAAGGAATGAATAAAGAAATTAACGATTTAATGAGTAGAGGAATAAAATTTAAGAATATGTGTGCTGAAGGTCAAACTCTTGATGGGCAAAAATTTATAAAAAATTTCTTAAATTTAAAAGAAAAATGCATAACAAAAGAAGGGTATAAACTATATTCTTTTGATGATGAAAAAGAGTTTTTAAAATGGTATGAGAAATTTCCTGTTTATATAGAAGAATATGATAGAAGAATAGGCAATGGAGGCATATAATGAATTATCCAACAATAGTTTTTAGAAAGATGACTTTAAAAGAAAATATTGATTTTGTCAAGGAAGCTTTTTATGAAAATGGAGAAAGTTTATCATTGCATGATTATACTTTAGAAGCTTTTCCAGAACTAAAAAAGTATAATTTAAATTCTTCAAAAGAAGAAGTGCTTTTAGCAATTGAAAAAGCTGTAAGTGATAGATACAAGAAGTTAAATGATGTAATTGAAAACAAATTAAAGACATGCAGTAAAATATGGGACGAAGTTAATGACAGGTATTTTAAACTCTTAACTGAGTTTTTTGAGGTTGAATTTCCAGAAAAATTTAAAACAATAGATGCTTCAATTGGAATTTTACCTGTATGTCCAAGATATCTAGATAGTTTCTCTTTTTCGATTTCTATAGGTGTTCCTGATAATGTGATAGTTAATTTATGTGCACATGAGACTCTCCATTTTGCCTGGTTTGAAAAGTGGAAAGCGATATATCCTGATACATCTAGAGAAGAATTCGATTCCCCATATTTATGTTGGCAATATAGTGAAATGGTAACAGATCCAATTCTAAATAACGAACCATTTCTAAGTCAATTTAATTTTAACGAGCACAGTTATAATTCCTTTTATGATTTGTATGATAACGGTGAATTGGTGATGGATAAGTTGAGAGCAATATATTCTGAGCATATATCAATTGAAGAAAAAATCAAAAAAGGTTATGGATATATAAAACGATACTATAGTAAGAGCATTAATACAAAATGATGATTTGGGTCATCGTTTTTTTGAAAAAGTTTTACAAGATAAATGATGTATGCTATAATCATCTATGAAAGTAGATGATTTTATGAAACAAATGAACTTTAAAGGTGTAGTTGTAAATTACATAGAAGTGGAAGCTAATCCTGAATTAGGATTTTATTTTCCATTTATAATAATTATTCCTCAAACGATAGTTGAGAATCCGGAATTGATATATGCTTGTAATCTTACTGCTAATAATTCTGAAAATTGTTCAACAATGGAAGAATTGATATATTGTGCAAAAGAAGAAAATGTAGAAGAAAGAAGAAAATTTAGATCAATAGATCCAATTCATTACCATTTATGCGTTGATGATGGAAATCCTATGGTTATTCCTTATATTCCAAGATTAAAAGACTTTAGGCCAAATTTTTTAGGAAAAGATTGCCTTTTGAATGATTTTAAATTAAAAGGAACTGATAAACGCTTTGAAAAATATATGTATATGTATAAAAACTTGGCTGATCAACATAAAGCTATAATTGAAACTGCTGTAAATGTTTTAAAAGCAGAAAAAATAGATGTTTCTGAAAAAGCAACCTTATGTGGTTATTCAGAAGGGGCAAAATTTGTTTCGCATTTATCTTTATTACACCCAGAAATAATAAAAGGAGTTATCGCTGGTGGAACAGGTGGAGCAATTTCAATGCCAGTTTCAGAAATTGACGGTTATGAATTTAAATACCCAACAGGAATAAGCGGATTACCAAATTTTGATTTTGAATCTTTTAAAAAAATATCTTTTTTCTTTTATGTTGGCGATGCGGATAAATCAGATTCGGCTATACCTTATTTTGAAAACTATACTTTTATAAATGATAAAGGAGAAGAGGAATTATATAGAGATGAATGTGGTAATTTAACTCCAAGAATTGACGAAAATGGAAATCAAGTATTTGTTTTAGATGAAAACGGTAATTACACTGCAAAATATGGTTTGTTTAGTGACGAAGATGTAAATTGTATTAATAAAGTACTTGGAACAAGAGTGCAAGAAAGATTTATAAAGCAACAAAGAATTTACGAGAGTCTTGGATTAAACTCAACTTCCATAATGTATGCAGGAAATCATCGTTCTGTGTTTAAACAAAAAGAATTAATTTTTAAAGACCTTGATGTCTTTATTCAAGAAAATTTAAAAAAGGATAACTTGAAGAAATAAATTCAAGCAGAGGTTTTTATATAAAAAATAATATACAATAATATATTTTCTTGCAAAATAAAAACATATGTAGTAATATGTATTTAGAGATGCGATATCGCATACAATAAAAAAGGGAACATTCAGTTTTCACAAGTTGAATGTCTACCCAAAAATGGTTGGACACTTATCTTTGCAGATGAGTGTCGTTTTTATTTATAGGTGATACTACTTCAAAGTAATGAAGAGTAAGGCTATTAACAAAATGATTATAATGATCAAGCTTAAGATTAAGAAATCTTTCTTTCCCATATATATCAAGAACCTCCTCTCTATAAAGAATGGAGGTAGACACTCAACAACTGATGTTCCTAGTAAAATTATAACAAATGTTCGATATTATTTGCAAGAAAAAAACTAAGAAAATTAATTCTTAGTTTTAATTTTTAAATGGGGCAATAAGCAAACAAATTTTGCACTCAGGCAGTAATACCTCATGACTTAATTATAGCTATAAATAAAAATATAAAATACAATGTCATTGAAATATTTCATCTATTTTTGTCCATTCATTATCTTCTATTTCAAATGATTCATTTTCTATATAACTTTCAATTTGTATCTCGTCATACTTACTATCAACGAAGGATTTAATAGCCCCATCAATATCAACATCGTATAAAATGTAATCGTAGTCAATTTGATTAATATCGAAATCTAATGGTAAATTATTAATAATATTTTCGAGTCTAGCATTTATTTCTTGTTTAATATCATCCCGTATATCATCATAATATTCATCTACGTATAAATCTTTTAAATCTTTTTTTATTCCTCCTTCAGGCATTTCTATATTATAATTTAAAGATGTTATGTCAAAGGAAACTATTTCTTGAATATCATCATTCAAACTATCTGAAATAAGGTCTTGAATAGCATTAGCAAAGCTTTCTTTTATTATTGTCATCTCACTATCATTTAATTTTATTTCTTGTGACTCTATCCATTTAAAAAGTATAACAATATTATCATAAACAAAATTGTTTAATGTGCTTTTAAGGTTTTGAAATATTATTTCTTTTAATTCATAAAATTCTACATAACCCTTTTGAATTAATTCTATTATCAAATCATCTTTCCCATAATGATAATCATCACATAAATCTTTAAACATTTTTTGTACAAATTGTTTAATATCTAAATCTTTTATTTCATAATCTATCAATAGTTCAAAATAACGATATGCTGTACTTTTATCTATAGAATTTAGTTTTTCAATACTATTATTAAAAATAAATTCTCTTATTTGTTTTTTATTTCGTTTAAACTTAATTAATTGCTCAATATATTCAGCATTGTTAATAATTGTAATCTGTTCATTTAAATTATTACATATTTTTTTATTTAAAAAATCGTTTACTGATGGATTTATAACTGAAACGTATCTTTTTTTTCTGTCAATTATTATTTTTATCAATGAATTATTTAATCTTTTAATTACTTCATAGAAAATATTTAATGTTGTATTATTGGTAATTGATAAAATTCTTTTATTAAATGCTTTTTCTAATACATCTATTTTAACTTTATCATTAGTTAGAGAATAAAGTGTATTCATAAGAACTCTATCATGTTCTTCTAAACGATTTCTGAACTCATCTTCCCAAACACTATCTGGATTATTTAATTTTTCTATAATATAATCGACGTATTCATTTGATAAGATACCAGAATAATTCTTTTTCTTTGTAACAAATTCTATAATTCTTGGGTTATAATTTTTATGTTTGACTATTAATATATAATTCTTATTCTTCTTAATTTCTGATAAAAAGTCCGCAGGTAAATCATTAAAATATAAATGATTATATAATATTTGTGCTTTTTCCAAATAAGACATTTTATCTAAATCTATAAGATAATTATCTTTTTCATAAGTATCAAATAAATTAGCAAAATCTATTGAAGAATAGTATGCCTCATTAATTATAGTAATTCTACTATTTAAAATTATTTTTTTGTTAGGATTTTTTTCAATAAAGACAATTAATGATTTTAATTCATTTGGTTGCTTATCACTTAATTTTAAGTAATGTTGCCCTAAAAAATCATCCAATAATATTATTTCTTTTTTTGCAGGATCACGACTCAAAATATTTTTTATGTCTTTTATATTGTTGTCAGTAACATAACGTACGCTATAATTATTACTGGCAAAAAATAATAATAACATTTTAGAAATAGTGCTTTTACCCACACCTGGAGTTCCTATGATAATTATTATATTTTTTTCAATCAATTTATTTCTACATTCAAAATATGCTTTTGTTGTAACAAATAGTTTCGTATATTTTTCTATATCACTTAATATCTCACTACAGTCTATAAAAATATGTTGATTTTGAATCATAGATAAAACATTAGTAGAGCATAACCATAATTTATAATTTTTTTCTACTATTTTTTTATTTTCTTCTTTTGACAAAAAATCATCAATATCTGTTTTATCTATTATGTAAGACGTATCCTTCATATAGTTTGAAAACAAATTAAATAACTCTTTTCTTTGTTGAGGTGATAATTCAATACTACAGCAAATATAATAATTAGAAGGATTTACTTTTTCAACTTTTGATAATTCATTTTTTAAAGTATTTTTTAAATTGCTAAAATTACTTTTTACATAATGTTTTACTTGAAGCATATATTGAATATTTTCTTTACTATCACATAAATCAATACCACCATCTTGTCCTTTAGCAAAACGATGTAGTTGTATTGATAGTTTTGATTCCATTATATCCTTACACAAAATTTCAAATTCATAGTCATTTAAGTTAGCAAGATTGTACATAACATACCTCCAATCATAATTGTAATTTAATTTTTTCAAATATAGGTACATTTCCTTTATATCTTTTTAGGGAAATAGGACTAGGGTGGTATATTGGCAATACTTTATACCTGTTAATTTCGTATATATTACTAACAACATCAGCAAACTTGTTAAATTTAAAATTCAATAAATTTCTAGTTGGAAATTCTCCTAAAGTAATGATTAGTTTAGGTTTTAAAATTTCAAGTTGCTTAAGCATTATACTTTTACAGTTATTAGAACAGATTTTTAAATTCTTTCTTTCAAGAGGATAGCACTTCGCAGATTCTAAAAATGTAGTTTCAAATATATCTCTACCTACAATGTTGAATAATTTTTGTAAAACGGTTCCACTAGGTAATACTTTACCATTTATATCACACCATATTTTATGACTTTTCCTCCAACCGTTATTTGCAGGAGCTTCGCCAACAAGAACTATGTCATTGCTATTACCAAGATACACTGTTGGAGCATTAGGAAATTTTTCGACCAATTTATTACAAAGGTTGCAATTAAAAACTACTTTATCAATTTGATTTAATAATTTATTAGTTAATCTTTTCTTTAAAATATTATATCTATTTTTTGTATCGTCAATTAACATTTTTTCTCTATCAACGATTTCCATATTGCTATAATCAATATTAAAACTAAACTGACTTGAAGTTAAATCTATAATATCACTATTTATAAAGTTAAAATAGTGGCTAATGCCATTTACGTGAATTTTGCAAATATCTCCACCAAAATAATCATTAATTATTAGTGAAGTTATTGCACACATTCCAAAACACTTATTATTTTCTTGCCATTTATCTAAAACTTTATGGTAGCATAGATCCTTAGAATAACATTCTGTCATAGCGTTTTTTATATCTTCAATACTCATTATTATCACTCCAAAAATTAAATAATCTAAGAATATTATATCAAACATTTGAAAATTTATTTTTTATTAACTGATATTTTTCCGAAGATATTAATTTCAAAATCACTAAAGAGTAAAACCATATATTTCCTTGCAAAATAAAAACATATGTAGTAATATGTATTTAGAGATGCAATATTGCATACAATAAAAAAGGGAACATTCAGTAAAGCTAAGCTGAATGTCTACCCAAAATATGGTTTGACACTTATCTTTGCAGATGAGTGTCGTTTTTATTTATAAGTGATACTACTTCAAAGCAATGAAGAGTAAGGCTATTAATAAGTTGATAATAATGATTAAGCTTAAAATTAAAAAATCTTTCTTTCCCATATATATCAAGAACCTCCTCTCTATAAAGATTAGAGGCAGACACTCAACAACTGATGTTCCTAAACCTAATTGTAGCAGTATAATGCAACAAAATCAAGATAAAAAATACAAATGTTCGATTTTGAAAATCTGCAATATTTCTTTTTTTCTTGTTTTAAAGCGATATCGGTAGTATTATTAATTTAGCTATCAATGTTGCATAAAATAAATAGGGGACATTTGGCTTTTTTATGTTGATTGTCACTGTGGAATTGGAGGACACACTCTATGTTAGATTGTCTATTTTTTATTGCTAGTACCAATAATTTGATAGCGATGCGTTTAAGGAACTTTATAACAAAGTTCCTTTTTTGTTATTAAGTTTTTCTTTGCATAAAAAATACTATTAAAAAGTTTATAAATCGGTTTAGTTTTAATGATATTTATTGTATAATAATTCATATAGGTAGGATGTGGCTTCATGGATGAAAAACTAATAAACTTTTTTAAATTAATCAATTATAATGATGTACTTGCATTTGAAAATGCTAAGTTTAAAGAAATGGCAATAAGGGATAATGGAACAACATGGATTATTAGAATTAATGCAAAAGAACTTATTCCTGTAAAATCAATGATGAATTTGATTACTTTATGTAAGGATGGAATAAATGATGTTAAATCTATTGTTATCGAGATGAATTATGAGGTGTTACCAAGTCAATTAATTCTTGAGTATTTCTTATATTTTTTAGATGAGGTAATAAACAATTACCCAAGTTTGAGTGGAATAAATAAAGATTCCATTGATATTGATGATGATATTATTTTAATAGAAGTTACAAGCAAAAGTGAAGAGGCAACTTTAAAAAAAGAAGTGAAGAAAATTTTAAATCGTATGGATACTCTTGGTATACATGGAATAGATGCTTCTTTTAAAATAAATGAAGAAGAGAAAAAAAATATTAAAGAAAAAATAGAAGCTGCTAAAGAAAATGTTGTTATTCCAACAAAAGTGGTTGTTGAAGATAAACCAAAATGGACACCTAAGAAAAAAGTTGAATATCAAAGAGAAGGTATTGTTTCTATTGCTTCAATTGAAAAAGAAGAAAATGCTGTAAATTTGGAAGCTTACATTTTTTCTGCAGACTTCAGTGTTTTAAAGAAAAAAGATGGTAATCCATTATATTTAGTAACTTTGAAAATAAGTGATAATACATCAAGTATACTTGCTAAAACTTTTGCAAGTGACGAAGAAGAGTTTAATAAATATGGAAAAGAATTAAAATCTGGTAAATGGTATCATTTTATTGGTCAAGTTAGAGATGATTCTTTTGCACATGATTTGGTTTTTCAATTTAGAAGTTATGAAGAAATTGATGATCCTACTATTAAGCGAAAAGATGAAGAAATTGAAAAAAGATGTGAACTTCATGCACATACAATGATGAGTCAAATGGATGGTGTTTGTGATGAAGTTGCTCTAGTGAAGCGTGCAATGGAATATGGTCATAAAGGTATTGCTATAACCGATCATGATTGCTGTCAATCATTTCCACATGTGTTTGATACAGTTACAAAATTTAATAAAGGAAGAAAAAAAGACCTTGATGCTAAGATTAAAGAAAATGAAGAAACCCTTGAAAATATTAAAAGTTCAGGAAATCAAGAAGGAATAGAAGAGTTAGAAAAGTATATTGAAAGTTTAAAAGAAGAAAAGAAAAATTTTGTTCCATTTAAAGCTGGATATGGTGTTGAACTTGAGATGACTGAAAGCAAACTTAACGTTGTTTTCAATCCAAATGATGAACTAATTGAAGATAATACTTTTGTTATATTCGATACAGAAACAACAGGTTTTAACCCTGGTTTAAGTGATTCTATGATTGAAATTGGTGCAGTAAAACTTAAAAATGGTGAAGTTGTTGATAGATTTGATGAACTTATTAATCCTGGACGTCATATAGATGAATCAATTACAAGAGTTACTAATATAAGTGATGATGACGTTAAAGATGCTGATAATGAAGAAAATGTCATAAAACGTTTTAAAGAATGGATTGGTTCTTTGCCTTTAGTAGCCCACAATGCTAGATTCGATAAAAACATGTTAGATATGGCATATTATAAATATAATTTAGGAAAATTAGAAAATCCAATTATTGATACTTTAATGTTATCGAGAGTAGTAAACCGTGAACTTAAAAAACACAGTTTAAAAGCTTTAGGTAAATTTTATGGTATTGATACTGGTGAGGCGGAAGATGAAGAACAAAGTGATACAGCTCTTCCATCTGGAAGTTTTAAATTTGATGATGAAGATGGAGAAAAGATTGAAGATGTTTTAGTTGATTCTGAATCTATTTTGAAAGTTCAAAGCGAAGAATATTTGGATAATGATATTACAACGGAAAGTAAAGTAACTAAGGTTAGAAATACTTATTATCTTCCAACAATTTATAAGAAGAGTAAAACGGAAAAGTGTGAAATTGAAGTTAAATTTAAGGATGGAAGTGTAATAAAACGTGATTTTACCCTTCATCCAGCAGAAAATGCTTGTGTTATAAATTATGCAAGTACTTTTGGTGAAAAAGAAATACCGGTAACTATCTATGTTGGACAACACCATGGTGCAGATGTCGACTCAGAAAATACTGGATATATATTTAATAAGATGTTAAAACAAATTGAAGGTTTAACTAAAATATCTGAATTAAATGATCTTTATAAACTTGAAGATGTTGCTTTTAGAAATGATCATAAGAAACTTGGTAATATTGCTGAATTATGTTCATATAAAAACTATGTAATTCCGGCTGAAGAGGATAAAACATATGAAGATAAAGATTATCCTTTCTTGAAATATGATAATAAGAATTATGTATGGAAATTCCCTTGGTGTAAAGATGATTTCTTGCAAATGTATGAAAATATTCCTGGTAAAACATTTACAGAAAATCTTGCTAATATTTATGATTTTACAAAGCACGTTACTTTCATTGCTAAAAATAAAGTTGGTTTAAAAAATATGTTTAAACTTATCAGTTTTGCTAATACGAATTTTATTGAAAGAAATGCTAAAATACCAAGAAAACTAATAAATGAGTATCGTGAAGGAATTTTAGTTGGTTCGGCTTGTTTAAATGGTGAAATTTTTAATCTTGCTTTAACAAGATGCGAAGAAGATTTAATTGAAGCAATGAAATTCTATGATTATATTGAAATTCAACCAATTGATAACTATAAACACTTGCTTAAAAATCATGATATATCTAATATGGATGATTTAAAACTTGCAATAAGAAAAATTATTAAATGCGCTAAAAGTATTGGAAAAATGATTGTTGCAACATCTGATGTACATAATATTGATCCACAAGATTTAATCAGTAGAGAAATAATTGTTAATCAAAATGTGCCGGGAAAAGGAAGACATCCGTTAGCTAGATATTTAAAAGGCGATTATAAAGTTAATGTTAATAAAGAAAACATTGAACATGCTATAAAACAAGCACATGATAAAGGACATGATTTGACAAGCGTAGATATAAAAGTTTTAAAATATATTTATGCACTAACCAATGTAAAAAATGTGGAAATTACTTCTAATAATTTGGCTTTAGTTTATGCGATTGACAAAAATAATCAAGATGAGGCTGCTGCTAAAACAAGTTTTGAAGAAAAGAAGTATATGATAGATTCTTCTTTAAGAAAATTACAAATAGCTGGTTTAGTGAGCGTTAATTATGTTAATGGAACTTATTCACTTTTATGCAAATATACTAAAAGTGAAATTCCTAAAATGGGACATATTCCTAATCAATTCTTTAGAACTACAAGAGAGATGTTAGATGAATTTGCATGGTTAAATGATCGAGATTTAATTCATGAAATAGTTATTGAGAATCCAAATAAAATAATTGATATGTTAGAAGAGATTGAAGTAGTAGTTTATCCTGATAAACCATATTCTCCAATAATTGAACATTCTCAAGAAACATGTCGTGATCTTGTATTTGATAAAGCTCATAGTATGTATGGAGATCCACTTCCTGCTAATATTGAGGAGCGTATTGCTCAAGAATTCTATGGAGATAAAATTAATGTATTAGTTCAAGAAAAAATTGATATTGAACATCCGGAAATGAGTGAAGAAGAGAAAAAGGCGATATTTACTCCAACACTTCATGATGTAATAATGAGTGGATATGATGGAGTAGTTAATTTAAAAAAAGAACAAGTTAAAAGACTTAGTGATAAAGAATTAACTGATGAAGAGGCTATAGAAGAAGCAAAAGCTCAGCTAACAGGAATTATTGGTGGAGGATTTGACGTTATTTATTTGATAGCTCAAAAACTTGTTAAACACTCAAATGATGATGGATATTTAGTTGGTTCTCGTGGTTCAGTTGGTTCTTCATTTGTTGCCAGTATGATGGGTATTACAGAATGTAATGGTCTTCCAGCACATTATTATTGTCCAAATTGTCAATATAGTGAATTTAATGATAAAGAAGGTCGTCCTTATTCTGAAAATTATCCAAGTGGATTTGATTTACCTGAAACTAATTGCCCAAAATGTGGAACTCAAATGATTCACCAAGGAAATGACATGCCATTTGCAACATTCTTAGGATTTGCTGGAGAAAAAGTTCCTGATATAGACCTTAACTTCTCGGGAGATAATCAAGCAAGTGCCCATGAATATACTAAAGTTTTATTTGGTACTGATAATGTTTATCGTGCCGGAACTATTGGTACGGTTGCTGATAAAACCGCTTTTGGTTATGTTCAAGGTTATTATGAAGACGAAATGTATAATGAGTTAAGTATTGAATGTGCATGTTTCGGTCTTTCAGTAACAAGTAAAGATGAACTTAGGAAAAAGGGCTTGGTTAAGTCATTTATCCGTATACCAGAGATTGAAAGAATGGCAGTAGGATGTACGGGAGTTAAAAGAACAACTGGTCAACATCCAGGTGGAATCGTAGTTGTTCCAGGATATAAAGACATTTGGGATTTTACACCATTTCAATACCCAGCTGATGATCCAACAGTTGCTTGGAGAACTACACACTTTGATTATCATGCGATTGATGCTGACCTTTTAAAACTTGATATACTTGGACACGATGATCCGACTGTATTAAAAATGTTACAAGATCTTTCAGGTATTGATGTCACTAAAATCGATTTAGGTGATCGTGATACTATGAAAATTTTTACTGGTCCAGAAGTTTTAGGAGTAGAAAAAACTCGTCTTAGAGGTTTAACAAGTAAAGATGGAGTTAAATATTGTCCAACAGGAACTCTTGGAGTACCTGAATTTGGAACATCTTTCTTACTTGGAATGCTAGAAGAAACAAAACCAACAACATTTGCTGAACTTATTAAGATATCTGGTCTTTCACATGGTACTGATGTATGGTTAGGCAATGCAAGAGATTTGTGTACACCGGATGAAAACGGAAATATCCAAGTTCCATTTAAAAATGTTATAGGATGTCGTGATGATATCATGGTTAACTTGATTCAATGGGGAGTTCCAGCAGGAAAAGCCTTCAAAATAATGGAATTTGTTCGTAAAGGAAAGCCAAGTAAAGATCCTGCAACTTGGTCAGAACATGCGGCTTTTTTAAGAGAATATAATATTCCGGAATGGTATATTGAATCATGTAGGAAAATAAAATACATGTTCCCAAAGGCACATGCTACAGCCTACGTTACAAGTGCATTTAGAATTGCTTGGTTTAAAGTTCATCATCCAATTTGGTATTATTGTGCATACCTTTCTATAAGGAGAGATGCATTTGATATTGCCTCAATGATTAGAGGAGAAAATGCGATAAGAGAGAAAATTGATGAAATCGATGCTAAAGGAAATTTAGCAAGTAACAAAGAAACTGATACGCGTGATACTTTGTGTATCTGCCTTGAAGCAGCAGCAAGAGGCATATACTTTAAAAATATTGATATTGAAAAAAGTGATGCTAAAAAGTTTGTGATTACGGAAGATGGAAAAGGTTTAATTATTCCTTTCTGTGCATTAGATGGACTTGGAGAAAACGTTGCCAAAGAAATAATTAAAGCAAGAGAAGACGCTCCATTTATTTCCCAAGAAGATTTACAAAAACGCGGAAAAGTAAATGGTTCTTCAATAGAAAAGCTTAAAGCTTTAGGATGTTTAGATGGCTTAAGTGAGTCTAATCAATTATCGTTATTTTAAAAGGAATTAGCTTATAACTAATTCCTTTTCTTTTTCATTTTCAGTATTAATGGTTTCTATTTTGCTAGTTAATCCTAGTATATAGTCTGCGGAGATATTATAAAATTGACATAACTTTATCAAATATGTAACGGGCATAACATTGATACCTTTTTCATATCTAGCATATTGTTGTTGTTTTATTCCTAAATAAGCAGCAATCTCTTTTTGAGTTATATTTTTAATGTCTCTTAACCACTTCATTCTGTCTGTATAATACATAATAATTCACCTACAATATAATTAGCAAATTAAATAAAATAAAAGTTCAAAATTGAACACATATGTTGTATAAAAATGAATATTAAGCTATAATTATTATAGTATGCACACACCACTATAATAAAATTCATTTTTAATTTTGTCATTATTGTTAAATTATTATACTTTGATAAAATAAACAAAAAAATTTTTACAGATAAATTGCATAACTTTTTTAAAACAACTTGAAAATCGGGGGGGGTATTATAAAATAAAAATAGAAAGATAGATGATGCAAA
>ERZ826242.1892-NODE-1892-length-20372-cov-3.741891_pt1 | contig 20372 bp, 17 predicted proteins | sample MGYA00519871_ERZ826242 | MGnify/ENA primary metagenome ERZ826242 (study PRJEB31778, sample SAMEA3449226) | human gut metagenome | biome: human gut; feature: human-associated habitat; material: faeces | place: United Kingdom | collected 2010/2012 ...
CCGCTTGGGGACTGTCCCATTGTAATATCGGCTATATTGCTCAATGTGCCTTCTGCCCAATCTGAGCTTGCATTGTCAATGAACATCTGCTGATATATTGCCTGAGCTTGCTGCTCTAAATTCTTGTTTATTTTTTCGTTTAACTCTATTCTATCGTTTATATTATCTATAAAATAGCCTATTTTATTTTGTAAATCCATTGGCGGCAATTTGATTTTTAACTTTTTGGCAACTCCAACATTAAAATGTTGTTGAACTGCTCCAACAAGATGCGCATTAATTACACCATACGCAAGATTTATAAACGCTGCAAGATATGTAGAATTAACACACTCATGGTTTGGTTTTACAACCACTAAATCTGCACAATTCCATTTTCCCAATTTTTGTGGAATAACCGAGCATGCTCCTGGCTTACCTGTCCTAACAATAACAACATCTCCTGAATTTAATTCTGATTTTTTTATTTTATTATGAAATTCTTGATCTATAAATTTAGGATCATTATAATTAATCCTAAATGGTTCGACATTCATTGATCTTAAAAATCGAATTCCTTCGCCAACATAATGAGTCGCGGTTTTTCCAACAAATCCTACTGTTAAATCAGCAATCTCATCAAGGGTTACTTCTTTCCATTGATGCATTATAGTATCTCCTTCACTTTCTATCCTATATATTTTCTATGTGCCTGTTTTACATTGCTCTGCTTTACCATGGCATATTGCAATGTCGTATCTATGCGCTTATGACCCAACAATTGCTGCAATTGCTCTATCGGCATTCCTTTGTCAATCGCCATTGTCGCAAGTGTTCTTCTAAACTTATGCGGATGTACCTTTTCAATTTCTAATTCTTTACCCATTTTCCGCAGTCTTGTTTCAATACCTCCAATCTTAATTCTTTCAAATGGAGAACGCAGCGTTACAAATAATGCTGGATTTTCATCCGTTCTGCTATTAATATAATTCCGCAAATGGATCTTTGTTCTTGCATCAAAGTACACTACTCGTTCTTTGTCGCCTTTACCAAAGACAACACATTCTCGCTCATTGAAATCAATATCTGCCTTATTCAGCAGCACCATCTCGCCAATACGCATTCCTGTTGATGCAAGCATATCTACAATTGCAAGATCACGAAGTTCTACACAATTATCACGCATTTTCTCCAAGTCTTCATCTGTATATGTTTCTTTTACATTGGTCGCTGTTTTTACCTTATGAATTCTGCGAACTGGACTTTTTATAATATAATCCTCATCCTCAAGCCATGAAAAAAAGCTAGACAAAATTCTTCGGATATTATCAATGGTCACTCGGCTTGGACTATTTTTCTGCTGATAATTAGTTAAATATGTTCGCAAGTCTTCCGTCTGTATATGACGAACACTTTTTCCAACTGCTTCGATCATATTTTCTATCGTGGTTCGATAATATTTCAATGTTTTTTCTGAGCAGCCTTCAATACGTTTTGCCGTTATAAAGGAATCAAGCAACTGATTACCATCATCTTCATCTCTTTTTGCTTGCGTTTTAATTTCACAATCAAACAATTCATGCTCCAGCACACTTTTTAATCGCTGTAGTTGTACATTATCAAGATGCTGCAACATTTGCTGAATAATTGATTCAATAATTTGCTGTTTCATAAGTAGTCATCCTCCTTCTTTTCCAGAGAACGACTCAACGGCAGTTCTATTGGTTCTTACTTCTGCCGTTGCTAGAAGTGTTAATCAATCAGTAAAAAATATCCTACTATTATAAAGAAATTTATTCTCCATAGTATCCTGTATTAGCCAACTCGCGCCACTTAAAATACATTTCCTTATAATTTTCCTTTATAAATTCTCTTATTTGTCGAACCTCTCGATCATTTAATTGTCCCTGCTTTTCTACAGTGGTATCGCCATTGCTCTTAACAAAAAATTTAGCTGATCCCGCTTCCGTAAGTCTTCTATCACTTGCATGTACATGCATTGCCTCAATGACACAGCTTGCAGTGTAATAAAGGTAATAACCACATACTTTAAATCCGTAATATTTAGGCATCTCACTCCTCCATAAATCGCTTATTCTTTTCGTAATAATCCAAAGCAATTTGAGTTTCAATATCGTCCATATTCGTTTCTACTACTCTATCGTTAAGAATCACTGCTGCATGATTCAAATAATCAAGATTCAGCACTCGAATATATTCACCATCTTTTGTAAAAGCATACCCATTAACTATCATATCAGCTTTATCAGCAATTTCTTTAATATCAAGCCGCATAATCAATTTTTACCTCCTTAATTGGTTCTAAAAATTTATCTACGTCATAATACAACTTATCCAGTATCGGTATCAAATCAATATACTCTTCTACTTCCCCTATATTTTTATATTTCGCCATCACAACCAAATATCCGTGATCCCATTCTACAATCTTCGTATATCGTTCCAAGCGCGCTGATGTCATAAAGCGAATAACGTCGTTATTAAACTGAAATATAGTATACTCACCTTTACTTTTTAAAATAGCACATCTGTTCATGTTTCACCTCCATTTTTAACATATTGATCAATTTTAAACAAGAATTTACTTGAGCAAGTGCTAACTTTATATCGCAATAAATTTGTCGATACAGCCAATAATGAGCGAGCAATTTGCCGTGCTGACGAATACTTTGATATTTCCATCGGCAAAACACCGCCGAGAAAAGAACCACAATGGTTTAGCACCAATCCCCAAGATGTTACTTGGGTATCCATATCAGATATGGGGACTTGCGGTCTTTATATCAGTAGCAGTTCTGAACAACTTACGAAACAAGCTGTTGAACGTCACAATGTTAAAGTAGTACCCGATAACACAGTCTTACTTAGCTTTAAGCTTACTGTTGGCAGAATTGCAATTACAAATGGTGAGATGACCACTAATGAAGCCATTGCACATTTCAAAACCGACAAAAAAGAAATAAATGAATATCTCTATTGCTATTTGAAATGTTTTAACTATCAAACTATGGGAAGTACATCTTCAATAGCAACAGCCGTCAATTCAAAAATTATCAAAGGTATGCCTTTTGTTGTGCCTACCAATGACGAATTGGAAGAATTCCACGGTTTTGCTGCACCAATGTTTGCGAAGATTAAGGCTAATCAAATTGAAACAGATAATTTGACAGCACTTAGGGATACATTACTACCAAAACTGATGTCCGGTGAGCTTGATGTCTCCGATATAGACATCTAAGCCGCTAAATTCTTGTTTGAAACTATTTTATGAGGAGAAACTATGATAATATCAGATTGGATAAATATTATATGCGCAACTATATCGTTAGTAGTGACAGTGATTATTGCTGTATTGCAAATTAAACAAAGTAATCGAATGGAAAAATTTGAGCGTCGACAAGATGCAATAGAGGAGGAACGACATGCTGAAACTGTAAGGGCACAGGCTGTTTCTTTTGTTTCAAAGTATTACTCAGATAGAGGTCTGATTCCGTTATGCGCCATTGCAGCTATGTATAATGATTTATATTATTATTCATCTGAAATGTATCGAGAATACTGCTGTTACACAAAAGAAGTGCAAAATAAAATATTAGAATATTGCAATTTGGATTTAAGAATAACTGAGAGAGAAATTTTTCCAAAATGTGTTGAGGCACTTGAGAGTATTCAAAAACACTATTTTCCTGATGATAAGAATATTTTTTACGACGGAGCTAAGTATCTTGAACGTAGTTTGAGGAATTATGGAAGTCAAAAAATTCCTCATGAAGAATATCAATATGAAAAATGTATTACAGATATTATTTCAGAAGCGTTTAGAAGTAAGAAGTTTGATGAAAAGCCAATAGAATATTTGGCTTTAAAATTCGATTTTGGTAATGCTGAAGAAATTGAAGCATGTCAATTAACAACGTTTATTGCGGAATGCATAGCTATTTATGGAGAAAACAAGGAGGAATCAAATAAATATTACGGGGCACCAGGGGCGTATGATGGAGAAGAGATTAAAACAATGGAAGATTTATTTTTAAAGGCTGTATTTGAAATTTATACTAATTTAGTAATTTGAAATACCAAACCTTAATTCATTGGCAAACATAAATAATTATGTTTTACATAAGATAAACCTTGAGATAAGGAGAAGGAATTATGTCAGGATTTTATACAGAAGCAGACTATGAAAGCTCTGTTATAGAGCTTTTTCAAAATATGGGATATCAGCATGTATATGCACCAGACTTAGAGCGAGATTTCAGAAGTCCGTTATATGAGGATGAGCTAGATGATGCGATTCATCGTCTAAATCCAACATTACCGGAGGAGGCGATTTCAGATGCATTATATAAGCTGAAAAACTTTGAGAATGCGGAGTTAGTTCAGAAGAATGAGCTTTTTATGGAATATCTTCAATACGGAATTGAAGTGCGCTACTTTGTTGGAAATGAGGAGCGCTCTGGTTTAGTGTATCTTGTAGATTATAAAAATCCTGACAGAAATTCTTTCATTATAGCGAATCAATGGAGCTTTGTTGAAAATAGTACGAAGCGTCCGGATATTTTACTGTTTTTAAATGGTCTTCCAATTGTTCTTATGGAGCTTAAATCTCCATCGAGAGAGGAAACGGATGCTTCGGAGGCATATACACAGATTCGCAATTATATGCATGAAATTCCATCTATGTTTATTTACAATTGTATTTGTGTTATGAGTGATCAGCTGACATCGAAGGCAGGTACAATTACTTCTGGTGAAGATCGTTTCATGGAGTGGAAAACGAAAGACGGTGATTATGAAAATACACAGCATGCGCAGTTTGATACCTTTTTTGAAGGTATATTTCAAAAAGAGCGACTGTTGGATATAATAAAGAATTTTATTTGCTTCTCCAATGAAGGAACAAAGCAGGCAAAAATTCTGGCAGGATATCATCAGTATTTTGCAGTGAAAAAGGCCATTGAGTCAACAAAGAAGGCTACACAGACAGATGGAAAAGGTGGCGTCTTCTGGCATACGCAAGGAAGTGGAAAATCACTGTCGATGGTGTTTTATGCGCATTTGTTACAGGATGCACTTGATAGTCCTACGATTGTTGTGATAACGGATCGTAATGATTTGGATGATCAGCTTTATGGACAGTTTGCAAAGTGCAGAAGATTTTTACGGCAGGATGCAGTTCAGGCAGATAAAAGAAAACTGTCTGATCAGGATAGGGAGAGAAATGCACATCTGCGAAAAGGAGAGAAACCTATAATTGGTTTGATGGACTGGCTGAATGGAAGAAAGGCAAATGGTATCATCTTTACAACTATGCAGAAGTTTGAGGAAGCATTTGATTGTCTTTCTGAGCGTAGAAACATTATTGTTATGGCAGATGAAGCGCATCGCAGCCAGTATGGTCTAAAAGAGAAAGTAGATATAAAGACTGGTGAAATCAAAATCGGAACGGCGCGTGTTATAAGAAATACGCTGCCAAATGCGACTTATATCGGATTTACTGGAACACCAATTTCTATGAAGGATCGAAATACAAGAGAAGTGTTTGGTGATTACATAGATATTTATGATATGACTCAGGCAGTGGAAGACGGTGCAACACGTCCTGTTTATTATGAAAGTCGTGTCATTAAGTTGAAATTGGATGAAGCAACATTAAGACGAATTGATCAGGAATATGATCTCATGGCAAATAATGCTGATCAGGCGGTCATAGAGAGAAGCAAAAAAGAACTTGGTCAGATGGAAGCAATTCTTGGAAATGAGAAAACTATTAATTCTCTTGTAGATGACATATTAAATCATTACGAGAACTACCGTCAAAACCTGCTTACTGGAAAGGCTATGATTGTGGCATACTCCAGACCAATTGCTATGAAGATATATGAGCGTATTCTATATTTGCGACCTTCGTGGACGGAAAAAGTTGCTATTGTAATGACAGGAAGCAATAAAGATCCAGAAGAGTGGAGTAAAATTATCGGAAATAAGCATCATAAAGATGAACTAGCAGCAGAATTTAAAGATGATGAGAGTCAACTTAAAATTGCAATCGTAGTGGATATGTGGCTGACTGGCTTTGATGTTCCGTCATTAGCGACTATGTATGTTTATAAGCCAATGCAGGGATATAATCTAATGCAGGCGATTGCAAGAGTAAACCGCGTATTTAACGATAAAGAAGGTGGATTAATTGTTGATTATGTGGGAATTGCAGCAGCCTTGAAACAAGCTATGAATGATTATACTGCACGAGATAAAAAGAACTATGGAGATACAGATATCACGAAAATTGCATATCCAAAGTTTCTTGAAAAGCTTTCAGTATGTCGGGATATCTTTTATGGGTATGATTATTCAAAGTTTATAGACGGCACAAATCTGGAACGTTCAAAGGCAATTAGTGGTGGAGTAAACTTTATTGTTGCTGTTGATAAAATAGATGAGAGAGATACTTTTCTAAAGGAAAGTATGATGCTGAAACAGGCATTGTCGCTTTGCTCATCTCTTGCAGAGAAGGAGTTACGCATAGAAGCAGCTTTTTTTGAGTCAGTTAGGGTGCTAGTGACACGACTTATGAATAAGGGAGTAGGAAAAAAGATTTCTCTTCCGGAGATGAATGCAAGAATTAATGAGCTTTTGAAATCAAGTGTTCAGAGTGATGGCGTTATCAATTTGTTTTCAGATGTCGACAAAGAATTTTCTCTCTTTGATCCTAAATTCCTAGAAGAAATTTCAAAGATGAAAGAAAAAAATCTTGCTGTAGAATTGCTTAAGAAATTGATCGCAGAGCAGGTGCATATTTATCGACACACGAATGTGGTAAAGTCACAGAAATTCAGTGAAATAATTCAGCGAGTCATGAATGCTTATTTGAACGGAATGCTGACAAATGAGCAGGTAATAGAAGAACTCTTAAATATGGCAAAGCAAATGAAAGCAGCCCATCAGGAAGGAAATAAGATGGGACTTACATCTGAGGAATTGGCATTCTATGATGCTTTGACAAAACCAGACGCTATCAAAGATTTTTATAAAAATGAAGAATTGATTGCGCTTACAAAAGAGTTGGTTGATACGCTGCGTAAAAATAAGCAGATTGATTGGCAGAAACGAGAATCAGCCAGAGCGAAAATGCGTATTATGATCAGGCGATTGCTAAAACGACATAGATATCCGCCAGAAGGAGAAGAGGATGCAGTTCAGATCGTGATGACACAATGTGAGCTGTGGACAGATAGTAATGACATGGAGGACTAAAAGAAATATTGATTTGTAAATTGATTGTCTTTCTTGCATATGAACCTAATATATACTATACTGAGTACATGAAAAGAACAAGTGTATGAGAAGTTGGTTTTGAAGATTGTAAACGATACAGAAACTATTTTGGAAAGAAAGGAGGAGCGGGGTACCACGCAGTATCCTGCGGATGCAGATGGATAATAAGTTAATGCTGCCAACTGGAATTGAAGATTTTAAAGAAATACGAACAGATGGTTATTATTATGTTGATAAAACGGCATTGATTGAGCAGGTTCTTGACAAAAGAAGCAAGGTGACATTGTTTACTCGTCCGCGGCGTTTTGGCAAAACATTGAACATGAGTATGCTGCGATATTTTTTTGAAACAGGAACAGATTCAAAATTATTTAATGGACTTTATATTTCACAAAATGCAGAGCTGTGCGAAAAATATATGGGAAAATATCCTGTTATTGCAATCAGTTTAAAAGGTGTGGATGCAGATTCATATACGAAAGCAAAAGCACAGATTATCAAAATAATTAACAGGGAAGCTAGACGTCACCGCCTTCTTTTAAAAAGCGAAAAGCTGGATTCTTTTGATAAAGAATTGCTAACACAGCTTTTAAGCAGAAATATGGAAGAGGATACAATCACAAGCAGTCTTCAGGAGCTTACAGAATTATTGGAGGCGCATTTTTCAAAAAAGGTAGTTGTGCTGATTGATGAATATGATGTACCATTGGCGAAAGCATATGAAAATGGTTATTACAATGAAATTGTTCTTTTAATCCGAAATTTGTTTGGAAATGTTTTGAAAACAAACGACAGCCTTGCATTTGCAGTGTTGACAGGATGCTTACGAATTGCGAAGGAAAGTATTTTTACTGGTCTGAATAATTTTAAAGTCTATTCCATCACGAATACAGAGTTTGACGAAACCTTTGGATTTACAAATGAGGAAGTTAGGAAAATGCTTGTCTATTATGGATTAGATAGTCATTTTGAGGAAGTAAAGGCATGGTACGATGGCTATCGCTTTGGCAATGCAGACGTGTATTGTCCATGGGATGTTGTTAACTATTGTGAGGATCATAAGGAGAATACGAATGCTGAACTTCAGAATTATTGGATGAATACCAGCGGGAATGAGGTTATTCAGCATTTTGTTGACAGTATGAACGATCCGCATATGTTGACGAAAAGCGAACTGGAATTATTGGTAAGTGGTGATACGGTTGTTAAACAGGTGGATGAAATGATAACTTATAAGGAATTGTATTCCAATATTGATAATATGTGGAGTACACTCTTTATGACAGGATATTTAACACAGCGTGGAAAAGAGCCAGATGGACGTTATCATTTAGCAATTCCAAACCGCGAGATTTGTGATTGCATGGTTCGCCGTGTATTAGCACTATTTAAAAGATCCGTTTCTCAAAATCGAGAACTTCTTAGAAGTTTTTGCAACGCAATGTTAGCATCTGATGCTAGTACTATGGAGCACGCATTGACAGAGTATATGGGAAAAACAATCAGTATTCGTGATTCTTTTGCCAAGTCGATTCGTGAAAATTTTTATCATGGATTACTAATTGGCATTCTCGGATCACAGGGGGCTTGGAAGGCTACGTCAAATAAGGAATCTGGTGATGGCTTTAGCGATATTTTAATTGAAGTCAATGAAGATGATTTGCGCATTGGAATGGTATTGGAGCTGAAATATAGCAAAACAGAAAACGCACTTGATAAGGAATGCGATGATGCACTGCAGCAGATCGAAGATAAAAATTATGATCAAGAGTTGCGTGAGAAGGGATATACAAAGATATTGAAATATGGCATTACATTTTATCACAAGAAATGCCGTGTCAAAACATCTTTTGTCCCAACATCATGACATGATTATATTGTAAATAAAGATCACATTGATGACAGCTTGGGTGTCAATCTACATCTAAGCTAAAGAAGCATTTATCAGACCAGGGGGATAGTGCAATAGCTGAATCAATGTCTTATCTTAATGACATTGAGCAATATTTTAAGTTACGTAGAGGAAATATTTGGTGAGCCGTTTGACAGAGATGTAATTATTACAGAAGAACTTAGAAGTTGATACTAGGAGGAACCTTATGAAAAAATTTCGTTTTGCTATTTTAGGAGCAGGTCATATTGCAAGGCAGTTTTGTGATGCCGTATCGAGAATTGATGGATGCGAGGTATGTGCAGTTGCCAGTAAAAGTCTTGAAAGAGCAGAAAACTTTGCAAAAGAGAATGGTGTTGAAAGCTATTATGATGATTACGAGACACTATTGGAGAAAGAAAAACCAGATTGTGCCTATATTGCAGTGACAACGAATGATCATTATCGCTTGAGTGTGCTTTGCGTAAATCATAGCGTACCAGTTTTGTGTGAGAAAGCGATGTTTCAAAATTCAGAGGAAGCGAAGAACTTGTATACACTAGCGAGTGAGAAAAAGATTTTTATTATGGAAGCTTTGTGGAGTCGGTATCTTCCTGCTGTGCAACAGGCAAAAAGGTGGGTGGAACAAGAAAAGATCGGAACACCAACTGTTTTGCAGTGCAATATTGGATTTGTAGCGCCAGATGACAAAGAAAATCGGTATTTTAATCAAAAGTTGGGAGGTGGCGCAGCAAAGGATATCACGGTCTATGCATATGAAATTACGACGTTTATTTTAAATCAGGCAATTAAAAATATATCCGTGTCGGCAACTTGGAGCGATACCGGTGTCGATGTTACAGACCATGTTACCATTTGCTTTGAAGATACATTTGCTGATTTGCTGACAAGCTTTGTTGCACAGTTAGAGGAGCAGATGGTAATTTATGGCCGATTTGGAAGAATCGTTCTTCCACATCCTCACTATGCATCAGAGGCATATTTGTATGGAAATGACGGGGAATTAAAAGAGCATTTTGTAGATCAAGAAACGAAAAATGGTTTCGTCTATGAGATTCAAGATGCAATTCGTTGCATTCAAGCTGGAAAATTGGAAAGTGATGTTGTGCCGTGGAAGGATACACTGGCATGTGCAAAGTTGTTTGACAAGATCAATGCGTTTTGCGATGAAAAAGCATTGAAAACGATCGAAGATATTGAAGCAGTGCCAGAGGAAACAAGAGCGGAATTATGAAAATGAATATCTGGAATCCGTGGCATGGATGTAACAAATACAGCGAAGGCTGTGATCACTGCTATATGTACTACTTAGATGCACAGAGGGATCAAGATGGAAGTTCGATATATAAAACCAAAACGAATTTTAATCTTCCACTCAAAAAAACACGTCAGGGAATCTACAAAATACCGTCTGGAACAATGCTGCATGTGTGCATGACGTCTGATTTTTTTCTGGAAGAGGCAGATGTCTGGCGTGATGAAATATGGGATATGATTCGGATTCGTTCGGATGTTTCTTTTTGGATTCAGACCAAAAGAGCCGGGCGAATCCAGCAGTGTCTTCCATTCGATTGGAATGATGGCTGGGAGAATGTAATACTTTGTGTCACGACAGAAAATCAAAAAAGAGCCGATGAAAGATTGACGATATTACTTGATATTCCAGCAAAACATAAGGCTTTTATGATTGCACCGATTTTATCTGAAGTGCATGTTGAATCTTATCTTGCAACAAAGCAATTTGAACAAGTTCTTTGTGATGGAGAAAACTATGACGGAAATCGTCCCTGCCGATATGAGTGGGTAAAATCGCTACATGATCAGTGTGAAAAGGAAAATGTTCGATTTGACTTTATCGGAACAGGCAATGTATTTGTTAAAGATGGAAAAGTTTATCGTATACCGAAAGCATACCAAAGTGTACAGGCAAAGCGTTCTGGTTTGTCGTATCCGTCTGGAGAGACCGATGTTCCAATACAGCCGCGATGCAAAACTTGTAAAAGAAGATATAGTTGTAATGGATGCCATTGGTGTGGAAAATGCGGAGGAAAATGAAAAGTATAACTTCCTGTTGTCCTGCTGATGAGCCATATATCAGGAGTGAAGCTGTTTCAGATTGGTCTTGGAACACCTGCTTCAAGCTTGATTTAAGAAAAGAGAAAGCAAATGATTGGGTGTTGATTTTGAAAAAAGGCAGAGTCACGATAAAGATACGATAAAATAATCGAGAGGAAAAATTATGGAGAAGCAAATTGAAATCAGAAGAGCTGAAGAAAAAGATATCAAAAAAGTAATGGATCTGTTGTCACAGGTTCTTGAAATTCACGCAAAAATAAGACCAGATGTTTTTGTAAGTGGAACAACAAAATATACAGATGCAGAACTGTTACAGATGTTTGAGGATGATCAAAATCCGGTATATGTAGCAGTGGATGAAAAAGATCAAGTGGTAGGATATGCATTTTGCAAATTAAGACAGCAGCCATTTTCAAACAATATGGTGCAGTTTACCTCACTATTTATCGATGATTTATGTGTGGACACAACGATTCGAGGAAAGCATATCGGTCAGAAACTGTTTGAACATGTAAAAAAAGAGGCGGTGAGACTCGGTTGCTATGAAGTTACTTTAAATGTTTGGGAAGGAAACGATTCAGCAAAAGCATTTTATGAAAAAATGGGACTGAAGCCAAAAGAAACACAGATGGAATACATAATCAAAGACCAGGGGGACAGGTACGGTGGCTGAATTAATGTCCCCACTGGCAAGTAAGAAACTTATAAATCCATTCCACAAGATGTTTCTTTCTCGACAAGATTTGCAATATTCAAGTCCGATAAAGCCTACGTCAGCTGTGTTGGCTTTGCACCCGGAGAAAGAATCAATTACTATCTTCATAAAAATTCTTTCTGAATATATTTATTTTTTCTGATAAACCGGGTAATGATGGTACTCAAGGCATTCTGTTGCTCGTTCGCAGGAAGCCTGATCATGGAACTCAATCTTGATTGTACCAGCCATATGTTCACGGTTATGGTTAATTCCGATATTTTTAATGCTGACATTTTCAAAGGCAAGCAAAGTGGCAATGACAGAGATAGCACCTGGCTGGTCAGGAATATCGCAAAAGATTGCATATTCCGGATTCATTGTTGCACTGCCGCGCTTATCGCTTATGGAGCTGCGGTATGTACCAGATTGCTCAAAAATATCGTAAATGTCTTTGTGGTTGTCTGTTTTTAAATCGATTATTGTCTGGTCAATTGCCTTTTTGTAATCCTCTAATAAGGAAATGATATTGTCCTTATTTGTAAAAAGAATTTGCTCCCACATAACAGGAGAAGAAGATGCAATTCTTGTGATGTCCTTAAAACCGCCTGCAGCAATTTTTTTCATTGTCCCGTCAGGAAAATCAGACTGAGCAACAAGATTTACTAAAGATGATGCAATAACGTGCGGTACATGACTGATTGCTGCAACTGCATAGTCATGATTTTTATAGTCAAGTACAAGCGGAATAGCTGCCTGATCAGCGGCAAATTGAATCATTGTGTCGAGCTGATCTTTCGTTGTTTTTGAAGTTGGCGTGATTACATAATATGCATTCTCCAAAAGAGAAGCCTTTGAGCATGCATATCCAGTGCGCTCAGAGCCTGCCATTGGATGTCCGCCGACAAAGCAGTCCTCCATGTCAAGTGCGATTACCGTCTCGTGAATAGCTGTTTTTGTACTGCCAACATCAGTCACAATGCAGCCAGGCTTTATAAATGGCCGAATAGCCTTTAAATACGATTCATTAAAAGAAACGGGAGTGCAAAGGATGATCATGTCACATGCGCGAAGTGTCTCATCTACACCATCTAAAATTATGTCAACAATGCCGTCAGCCTTTGCCTCTTCAAGCGTGCTGCGTGTTCTCATATAAGCCATAATTACGGTATCAGGGTGAACCTGCTTTATTTTGCGGGCGATTGAACCGCCAATCAGTCCAAGCCCGATAAATCCTATTGTCTTAAGCTTCATAATTTTGCCTTTCCGTGCTCTGGCAGTATAGGAAAACCAGAGTGTCTGAACGTATTGTAGCGAAAGTGGAGTGGAAAGTCAAGCTTTTTCACTTTAAAGCGCGAAATATAGTTCCAACGACGAAATCATTGCACCGAATGGCTTTCGTAACATGAATTGTAATAAAAACCATATCAAAAATGTGAAAAAATAGTTGCAATTATTTGAAATATTTTATATAATATATCTATCAGATTTCAAGAGGTCTCGAAATTGTATACTGCAAAAGAGACAAAATAAACTTGGAAAGCAAAGAAAGATTGGAGGACGTGACTTATGAAGGTTTATGAAACTGGAAACATCCGCAACGTTGTAGTAATGGGACATGGCGGATGTGGTAAGACAACACTTGTTGAGGCTATTGCCTACCAGACCGGTATTACAGCTAGGATGGGAAAGGTGACGGACGGAAACACCATCAGCGATTATGATAAGGAAGAGCAGAAGCGTCAGTTTTCCATTTCGACCAGCGTAGTTCCGGTCGAGTTCGAGGACATCAAGATCAATTTCTTAGATACACCTGGATATTTTGACTTCGTAGGAGAAGTAGAGGAGGCTTGCCACGCAGCAGGTGCCGCTGTTATCGTGATCAACGGCAAATCTGGCGTAGAGGTTGGTACATTAAAGGCATGGGAGCTTTGCGAAAAGTATAAGCTGCCGAGACTGTTTTTTGTAACGGGCATGGATGATGATCAGGCCAGCTATCGTAAGATCGTTCTTGAGTTAAATGATCGTTTTGGACGTAAGGTAGCACCGTTCCATGTGCCGATCCGTGAGAATGAAAAGTTCGTCGGCTTTGTAAATGTTGTAAAGATGAAGGGCCGCCGTTTTATCAATGATACAAGCGAATATGAAGAGTGCGATATTCCTGATTATATGGATAAGCACTTAAACATCAGCCGTGATGCACTTGTTGAGGCTGTTGCTGATACAAGCGAGGAGCTGATGGAGCGTTATTTTGCAGGTGAAGAGTTTACTTATGAGGAAGTTTCTACTGCACTTAGAACTCACGTTATGGACTGTCAGATCGTTCCTGTATTAGTTGGATCAGGTGTTCATAATCAGGGTACCAGTATGCTGATGAACGTAATTAAGAAATATTTCCCATCACCTGAATATACAATAAACCATGGAAAGGAAACATCTACTGGAGAGCTTGTAATGGTAAAGTGTGATCAGAACAAGCATCTGTCTGCAAAGGTATTTAAGACTGTAGTAGATCCGTTTATCGGAAAGTATTCCTTAATTAAAGTTGTAACAGGTACATTAAAGGCCGGTGATGGCATTTATAATGTAAATAAGGGAACAGAAGATCGTGCGTCTAAGCTGTATTTGCTTCGCGGCAAAGAAACTATTGAGGTTCCAGAGCTTCGCGCAGGAGATATTGGTGCACTGGCAAAGATCGAAAAGATCTCCACAGGTGATACCATTTCCACAAAGGGTGCAACACTTATTTATGATGGACCGCAGGTAAGTAAGCCATATACATGCAAGGCATACCGTGCAAAGAATAAGTCAGATGAAGATAAGATCAATGGTGCACTTGCACGTATGGTAGAGGAAGATCAGACACTTCGTCTTGAGAACGATGTAGAAAATCACCAGACACTGATTTATGGCATCGGTGATCAGCAGCTTGATGTTGTTGCAAGCCGTATTCTGAATCGTTATAAGGTTGAGATCGAGCTGTATCGCCCGAAGGTAGCATACCGCGAGACACTTAGAAAGAAAGTTCAGGTACAGGGTAAGTATAAGAAGCAGACAGGCGGAAGCGGACAGTACGGCGATGTTCATATGGTATTTGAGCCATCAGGTGATCTTGATACACCATACGTATTCGAAGAGAAGGTAGTAGGAGGCGCTGTTCCGAAGAACTACTTCCCGGCAGTTGAAAAGGGTATTCAGGAGTCTGTATTAAAGGGTACACTCGCAGGTTATCCAGTAGTTGGCTTAAAAGCAACACTTGTTGATGGTTCCTATCATCCGGTAGACTCTTCAGAGCTTGCATTCAAGATGGCTGCAATTCTTGCTTACAAGAAGGGCTTTGCAGAGGCAAATCCAACGATCTTAGAGCCAATCGTATCAGTTTCCATCACCGTTCCGGATGAACTTGTCGGTGATGTTATGGGTGACTTAAATAAGCGCCGCGGCAGAGTACTTGGCATGGATCACGTAGCAGGCGGCAAGCAGATGGTAACAGCAGATGTGCCAATGGCAGAGATGTATGGTTACTCCACCGATCTTCGTGCAATGTCAGGTGGTATGGGCGAGTTCTCCTACGAGTTTGCAAGATACGAGCAGGCACCTCAGGATGTCCAGAAGAAGATTATTGAGGCAGCTGAAAAAGAAGAGCAGTAACCAACAATCTAACATTAAGAGTTTTGAAAGAAAGAGGGGGTTGACAAGCCCCCTTTTTCTATGGTATTGTAAAAAAGTGAAAAAAATGCAATGACAAGGAATAGTAAGCAGGGGAGAGCTTCAGAGAGCTGCCGGTAGGTGAAAGGCAGCAGCTTATAACTGCCGAACTGACCTTAGAGCACCGGCAGGGAAACGTCATTATATAAAGACGGAGTAGTTGGCGGCGGGTATTCCCGTTATAGAAGATCGAGGGCAAGGCAGATGGCTGCCTTGAAATAGAGTGGTACCGCGAAGTCTTTTCGTCTCTATACAAAGAGAAAGAAAGGGCTCTTTTTTTTCATAAGAAGAGACCCGGAAAGGAAACACAAAACACAATGAACAAGAATTACGATCCAAAAGAAATTGAATCAAAATGGCAGAAGGTCTGGATGGATGAGAAGGCATTTGCCGCAACAGATGACTACACCAAGCCAAAGTATTATGCGCTGGTTGAGTTCCCATATCCGTCAGGACAGGGACTTCATGTAGGTCATCCGCGTCCATACACAGCACTTGATATTGTTGCCAGAAAGAGAAGATTACAGGGCTACAACGTACTGTATCCAATGGGATGGGATGCATTTGGTCTTCCAACAGAAAACTACGCAATTAAGAATCATATTCACCCGAAGATCGTTACAAAGAATAATGTAGCTCGTTTCAAAAATCAGCTGCAGTCTTTAGGTTATTCCTTCGATTGGGACAGAGAGATTAACACAACTGATCCGAATTACTATCACTGGACACAGTGGATCTTCTTAAAGCTGTACAAAGCAGGTTTGGCATATAAGTCAGAGATGCCTGTTAACTGGTGTACTTCCTGTAAGGTAGGTCTTGCAAACGAGGAGGTTGTAAACGGTGTATGTGAGCGCTGCGGAAGCCCTGTTGTTCGTAAGATGAAGAGCCAGTGGATGTTAAAGATTACCGAATATGCAGATAAGCTGATCGATGGTCTTGACAGCGTTGATTATGTTGAGAAGGTAAAGGTTTCTCAGAGAAACTGGATTGGCCGTTCAAATGGTGCAGAGGTTGATTTCTCAATCGCTGGTGCAGATGATAAGCTTCGCATCTATACAACACGCCCGGATACTTTATTTGGTGTAACATACATGGTAGTATCCCCGGAGCATCCATATCTTGATAAGTATAAGGCTCAGATTTCCAACTGGGATGAGATTGTTGCATACCGTGAGGAAGCAGCAAAGAAGTCTGACTTCGAGCGTTCTGAGCTGGCAAAGGATAAGACCGGTGTTGAGATCAAGGGCTTAAAGGCAGTTAATCCGGTAAATAAAAAAGAAATCCCGATCTGGGTTTCTGATTATGTACTGATGAGCTATGGTACTGGTGCAATAATGGCAGTTCCGGCTCATGATGAGAGAGACTGGGCATTTGCAAAGAAGTTTAACCTTCCAATCGTTGAGGTTGTAGCAGGCGGAGATGTTCAGAATGCTGCATTTACTGATGTTCAGACAGGAACACTTGTAAACTCAGGATTCCTTGATGGACTTGAGGTTGCTGATGCAAAGAAGAAGATCATTGAGTATCTTGAAGAGAATAAGATTGGTACACCAAAGAAAAACTATAAGTTAAGAGACTGGGTATTCTCAAGACAGCGTTATTGGGGTGAGCCGATCCCGATTGTAAAGTGCGAAAAGTGTGGATATGTTCCGTTATCAGAAGACGAGCTGCCGCTGGAGCTTCCAGATGTAGAAAGCTATATGCCGACTGATAATGGTGAATCTCCATTAGCTGCTATGACTGATTGGGTTAATACAACATGTCCGTGCTGCGGCGGTCCGGCAAAGAGAGAGACTGATACTATGCCTCAGTGGGCAGGTTCATCATGGTATTTCTTACGCTATACTGATCCGCACAATAACGATGCACTGGCAAGCAAGGAAGCTATGAAGTATTGGCTGCCGGTAGACTGGTACAATGGCGGTATGGAGCATACTACACTTCATCTTCTGTATTCTCGTTTCTGGCATCGTTTTCTGTATGATCAGGGTGTTGTTCCGTGTCCGGAACCGTATCAGAAGAGAACTTCTCACGGAATGATTCTTGGTGAGAACGGTGAGAAGATGTCTAAGTCACGTGGAAATGTTATCAACCCGGATGATATTGTAAACGAGTTTGGTGCAGATACACTTCGTACTTATGAGATGTTTATCGGTGCATTTGAGCTTGCAGCAAGCTGGAGCAATGAGGGCGTAAAGGGATGCCGTCGTTTCTTAGAGCGTGTATGGAAGCTGCAGGATATGCTGACTGATGAGGGAGGTTTCTCTAAGGATATGGAAACTAAGATGCATCAGACTATGAAGAAGGTTTCCTCAGACTTTGAGACCTTAAAGTATAACACAGCAATCGCTGCAATGATGGCACTTTTAAATGATTTCTACAAGAAGGGCAGCATCACAAAGGGCGAGTTAAAGACATTTTTGATTCTGTTAAATCCAGTAGCACCTCACATCACAGAAGAAATGTGGGCAGACTGCGGTTTTGGCGGACGTCTGTATCAGCAGGCTTGGCCAGAGTATGATGAGGCAAAGACTGTTGAGAATACAGTAGAGATTGCCGTTCAGATTAACGGAAAGACAAAGGGTACTGTTTCTATCGCAAGAGATTGTGATAAGGATACTGCTATTGCAGCAGGAAAAGAAGTAATCAAGGATAAGCTGACTGGAAATATTATCAAAGAGATTTATGTTCCAGGAAGAATTATCAACATCGTTATGAAATAATGTGAAATAAAGCCGCAGCATACAGTCGCATAATGCGGCAGTGCTGCGGCTTTGACAATTTTTGAAACGAGTATTGTGATTTTCAGATCTATACGCAGAATGCAATTTTGCATGGTTCTGAGTATTTACCAGATTTCGGAAAAGAGGTTTCTATGAAGATTTGCAAAAGGATAAAAGCAACAGTTTTGTCATTGTGTCTGATAATTGGTATGTGTGCAGCTTCACTTCCACAGACTGTTCGTGCTGAGTATGGCGATAATGCATATTCGTTCATGAAGCAGCTGCAGTCTAATTATCCATATCGTCAGGTCAATTCATCAAACGGAATGCTGTCAGGAGCTGAGGAATGGTTAAAGGCACAGATTGTTACGATGGGCTATGAGTATATGGCACAGCCGTTTACCATGACATCAGCTGATGGTGTGACACCATGCTATGGAGAAAATCTTATTTTTTCAAAACAGGGAGCAAGTGATCGTGTTATTGTAGTCGGTGCGCATTATGACTGTGTGGAGCAGACTTTTGGTACTGATGATAATGCATCGGGAGTCGGCGTACTGTTAGAGCTTGCAAGTATCTACAGCACAAAAGAATCTCCGTATACTATTCGCTTCATCCTATTTTCAGCAGAGGAGCCGGGTTGTCTTGGCAGTCAGTATTATGTAGATAATCTTAGTCAGGAAGAGCGCGACCGCATTGCATGTATGATAAATATTGATACGATTGCAGCTGGCGACAATATGTATCTCTATGGAGGTACAGTGGATGACAGTGGAAGCATTGTTCAGGATTGGGCTGTTTATCAGGCACAGTCAGCAGCAGATCTTCTTGGTCTTGATATGTCTTTCCATCCAGATGTAAACGACAGTTTCCCGACACCTACAAAAGCAACAGCGAGTGATCAGATGCCATTTGCTAATGTAGGTATTCCTTATATCTATTGTGAAGCTTCAAACTGGAATGGTGAGCCGTACACAAATTTCTATCAGACAAGCAATTCGGCCGTTAATGGCGGTACTATTATGCATAAGGCTGAGTATGATAATCTGACATTTATCGAGAATACGTTTGGAACGCGTGCATATGAGCACCTTCAGGCATATGCTAAATTGCTCGATTATCTGCTTGAGAATATGAAGGAGGGCGAGTACGCAACTGGCTATACCTTCGAGGATACTAATACAAAGGCAACTACAACTAGTTCCGTTTATTTAAGAGAGAGACCGACACAGTACAGTCCGTCAGTTACATTGCTGGATGCAGACACTGAGGTTACTGTGACAGGTTATCATGCAAGCTGGTGCCGTGTCGAGGCAGATGGTCAGGAAGGCTATATTAAGACTGATTATCTGACAATGGAAGATGAAATTGCTTCTAAAGAGGACGAATCGTCAGAAGAAGAGTCGGAGAATGCCTCTGAAGAAGCATCAAAAGAAGCTGAAAGCAGTATGTCAGAGGAGTCATCATCTGAGACTGCTGAAAATGAATCAGAAGAAGCTGTTTCAGAGAGTGAATCTTCCTCAAATGAAGCCTCCAAGAATGAAACCGTTTCTGAGGCGGCGTCAAGTGAGAAAGAAACAGATGGGGCTTTGAGCCAGAGTGCTTCCAGTCAGAATGCATCTGCACCTGAAGCTGACAGCCAGAATACAGTTGAAAAGATTATTGACCAGTTAAAAAATGATCCGTATACACTTCGTATTGTACTGATTGCTGCTATCATAATTATTGGCATATGGCTGTGTGTATTTATTGCACTTCGCCGTAAAAAGAATGCGCAAAAAAATGAAGACTCAAATGGAGCATCAAATAGTTCTGAGGAAACATTAAAGAAAGCGAAACGGGCAGATATGTCTGATTCAAAAGATTCAGATAATGGCTTTGCAGATCCGGATAAAAATAAAGACGAAAAATAAAAATATGATGTTGGGGTCAAAAGGTATTTTGCCACCAACTGATATCCACGAATTGCTCCGTTGCTATGCAACTTTCGCAATTCTAAAAA
>ERZ826242.1903-NODE-1903-length-20279-cov-17.134691_pt1 | contig 20279 bp, 16 predicted proteins | sample MGYA00519871_ERZ826242 | MGnify/ENA primary metagenome ERZ826242 (study PRJEB31778, sample SAMEA3449226) | human gut metagenome | biome: human gut; feature: human-associated habitat; material: faeces | place: United Kingdom | collected 2010/2012 ...
TACATATGACATTAGAGAAGCCTCGGACAAATGTCCGAGGCCTTTCTCTTTGTATTATTAATATATATAATTCTACATCATCTCATCTGGTTTCTTCTGATCTTCCGGACGCATAAATCCTGCAAGCAAAAGCTCATAGCTTCCAAAATATGAGATAAACATCCAAAGCATTCCTGAGAAGAATGAGACTCCTGCTGTCACTCCGATCGTCTCTATCAGCTCAAAGATCACTCTGGCATAAATAGAAAGTTTGAAGATCTTTCCAAAGGATACATCTTCTTTATCTTTGCGGTCGAGTCTTGTCTTCTGATTAAAGTACACAAGCATTGTGATAAACACGGCAACCGTCAGATAAGAAATAATGTTCACGATCCACTGTGAGAAAAACATGATCACAATAAAAATATGGATCATTGGTATCATTGCTGTCATTGCCTTGTTATTAAATACTACATCCTTGAAATCTTTAAATGAAATCTTATTCATCATATTGCCGACTGCTGTATTCTTCACAACCATCTCATCTTTTGCAAATGCCATCTCCATAGAATATTCATTACTTAAATCATTGATATCCACTTTATTCTTTGATGTATCTGCAATAAAATGTACTCCTGCAATATCAAAATCCATCTCACGGTCAACCTTCAGCGTCCCGTCTCTTAATTCAAACGCAGGCATTCTTTCCATAATAAAATTCTTCCACCCGCCGACACTGATACTGAATCCGGCAACATCCATTCCATAACCAAGAATTGTTGTGATCAATGTGATCGCCGCAAGAAATAAGACCACCTTTCCTTTCGTAAGATCTAAAAGTCTTTTGTACTGGCTTGGTTTTAAGCATGCTATCTTAAACTGCTCAAACCAGCTGATTTTCTCTGATTTGTCCATAAGTTTCTATTCCCCATATACGATACTTTCCAGTAATTCGTCCTTTTCTTTTGTTCCCTTTAACACTTCTACAAGTTTTGCTGCAAATTCAATCGCTGTTCCCATTCCACGGCTTGTGATGATCTTGCCGTCTACAACAACTTTATCGGTCTGATAGTCTGCTGATTTTAGTTCTTCTTCCATCGCAGGATATGAAGTTGCTTTTCTTCCTTCTAACATTCCATATTGTTCAAGAACTGTTGGTGCTGCACAGATCGCTGCCAGATATTTGTCGTTCTTATAAGCCTTTTTCAGAATGTTACCCAGTCCTTCATGCTCTCTTAAATGAATTGTTCCAGGCATTCCACCAGGAAGTACATACATTGCCCCTTCCGCTTCGATCACTTCGTGGAACATAATGTCTGCTTCCACTTCAATGCGGTGTGCTCCTGTGATCATCTTTGAATTCCCGATAGATACTGTCACTGTCGGAATCTCTGCACGACGCAGCATATCTACAACTGTCAGTCCTTCGATTTCTTCAAATCCATCTGCCAAAAATACAAATACTTTGCCCATCATAATCTTTTCTCCTTTATTAACTCATATTATGTATCACAATATTGTTTTTCTTCCTCTTCTTTATTATAATAACTTTATAGAAAAAGTGATAAAAAGTCAACCCGTCACTGACTACGGTATTTCTTTCCCTTTTTCGATTGACATTTTCGTTAAGAATCTGTAAAATAGATTCCATTGAGAATATATTTGTTTCCGTAGCTCAGCTGGATAGAGCGACCGCCTCCTAAGCGGTAGGCCGGGTGTTCGAATCACCTCGGGAACGTCTTTTGTGCCGGAGTTATATACATCATTTCCGGCACTTTATGTTTATTAAGGAGGAATCTCATGAAAGGTTTATTTATTATTAATCCATCATCTGGTAAACAAAATATCGAATCTATGCTGAAAGATATCATGGCAACTCTGATCCTTGACCAGATCTGCTCTCATATTGATGTTTTTTATACCAAAGGTAAAGATGATGCCAAAAATCGTGCTGCCGAATTAAAACCAGGAGAATATGATTTTGTCGTATCTGTTGGTGGTGATGGTACATTAAACGAAGTAACAAATGGTCTGATCTTAAGTGAAAGTAATATTCCTATGGCGATCATTTCTGCTGGTACAGTCAATGACTTCGCTACATATATGAAGCTTCCACAGACAGCCGATGGTTTCTGCCAGATGATCAAAGAATTCCAGACAAAGAAAGTCGATGTCGGACGTGTTAATAACGAATACTTCATTAACGTTCTGGCTGCCGGTATGTTAACTGATATTGCATACAAAGTTCCGAAAGATAAAAAGGCCGTTCTTGGTAAGATGGCATATTATCTCGAAGGGGTAAAAGAATTTCCAAAACAGTTGTCACAGAATATGACTCTTACATTTAACAGTAAGGAATTTAATGGAACCGAAGATATCATGCTCTTTTTAGTAGCAAATTCTAAGAGTGTCGGCGGCTTCCCTGATGCTGCTCCTCTTGCATCTGTTTCTGATGGATATTTAGATGTTATGATCATCAAAAAAATGGCGCTCCTTACAGAAGCACCAGATCTTATTTTTAAATTATTCCAGGGAGAACATCCTAAGCATCCTTCCATTGAATATTTCCAGACCAAATCTTTATCTGTACTTCCAACAGAGAAGACAGCGGAGATTGCGATTGACTACGATGGTGAAATATTAGAAGAAGGACTCCCGGTTGATATCTCTATCGTACCAGAAGCCCTCAATCTTATCATCTTACGTCAGACAAATTAATATTATTTTAATTGTACAGACCCAATCTGCTTTCCATTATAACTTACAGTATATTTGCTTCCTTCGCATTTATATGTAAGATTGGAAGCAGATTGTTTTTTTTCTAACATCACTGTCACATCATTTAGATGTTTGAATGGAATCTTATATGGTGATAATTTATTTCCTGTTGACAAGAATCCATACTGATCATCCTGTAAAACAGTTTGCATTGATTTAAATGGTGCTATTGTCTTATAGTTATTAAATCCATAATTCAGCATTTTGATCGTGTCTGCATATAATTCGTATCCATGTGCACATAAATCTACAACGATCAGTTCCTGATCTCCTCGTTTTGCAAATGTTACAAGCGTTCCACCGGCTCTTGTTGTATATCCAGTCTTTCCACCTTCAACTCCATCATATACATACATCGTACGTTTTACCATCTTATGATGATTCCATAGTTCTTTTCCATGCTTGTCCTTATTCGTTGGTGCGATATAATAGTTTGGTTTGCATGCAACGTAACGGAATGTTTCATTCTCAAGTGCTGCCTTTGAAATCTTTGCCATATCTCTTGCTGTAACATAATGGTTATCGTCATGTAATCCATTTGTTGTTACAAAATGAGAACCTGTACATCCTAATTCTTTGGCTTTCTTATTCATCAACTCTACAAACTTCTTCGTTGTTCCTGCTGTATGCTCTGCTGCTCCGTTACACGCTTCATTGGCAGACTCTAACATGATCGCATTCAGTACATCGATCAATGGAATCTTCTCTCCCGCCTGAATTCCAATATGTGTACTTCCTGGTTCAATACTGTTTACCGCATAACTTGAGAATGTAACTTCATCATATAAATCCTTATTATTCTCAATTGCCACAAGAGTGGTCAAAATCTTTGTGATACTTGCTGGATAATGACGGTCGTCAATCTTCTTCTGGAATAATATCTTTCCTGATTTCGCATCAATAACGATTCCTGACTGTCCATAAATAGACGGCTGTTTTGTTGTTGTTTTCTCTTTTGTTGCTACTCCATCTGCTGCCAGAATGTTCGCTGCCGGCACCTGTGCTGCAACAAGTAATGACATTGCTGCCATTGCTGTAATCTTTTTGAAAGTCTTTTTCATGCTTCCTCTCCTTTTTCTTAATTAGATCAGACCGAATTTCTTCAATCCCTTTTCGATTCCATCCTCGTCTGCTCTGGCTGTCTTATATGGTGCGACCTCCAGTAACTCTGGTACTGAATTGCCCATCGCTGTACCGTATTTTACATACTGAATCATATCGATATCATTGGCACTATCTCCAAATGCATAGGAATCGTCTCTTGAGATTCCTGTATATTCAAGAATTTGTTCAATTCCTTTTGCTTTGTTAACTCCCATTGGTACAAATTCTACAGAATTGACTGGCTCATGATATGTTCCTTTGTATTTGTGTCCAAGAATCTCTTCAATCTCTGGTTTTAATTTAAGGTCCATATGATGATAGGTCCATTTTGGAACATCGACTGCTTCACTGATCGGATATAATGTTGTCTCACAGTCAACTTCTGTCTTATTCTTCATTGCAACATAATAGTCATCATGATTATCCGGATCATAATATCCATGTTGTTCACCTTCCAGAATAATTCCGACTTTCTGCTTCTTTCCCCAGTCGATAACTGTCTGAACTTCCTGCTCTGACATCAGTTCCTGATGAATTACTTTTCCTTCATATTCTACATAGGCACCTGCTCCTAAGATCATACCGTGAAATCCCATGTGGAAATATTCTTCCGGCATCATTCCTTTGCTTCTTCCTGTACACATCACTGCCTTATGCCCATTTGCGATCAGCTGGTTGACTGTCTTTATCGCTGATTCAGGAATTCCAATCCCTGAATAGTGTAGTGTTCCATCAATATCAAAAAATACTATCTTGCTCATTCTCTCTTTTCTTCTCCCTTAAATATTCTCAATCTGCCAGTCGATCGGCTCCATTCCATGTTCTTTTAAGAATTCATTTGCCCTGCTGAAGTGGTGGCATCCAAAAAATCCACGGTATGCAGATAATGGACTTGGATGTGGTGCTTCTAAAATCAGATGGTTTGGATTGTTAAGCAACGCTTTCTTGCTCTGTGCCGGACGTCCCCACAGCATAAATACGATCGGGCGATCCTGCTGATTCAATATCCGGATCGCTGCATCCGTAAATTCTTCCCACCCGATTCCTCTGTGTGAATTGGCTCGATGTGCCTGTACTGTTAATACTGTGTTCAACATCATAACACCCTGATCTGCCCACTTCTTCAAATATCCGTTATTCGGAATATAGCATCCAAGGTCTTCGTTTAATTCCTTATAAATATTAACAAGTGATGGCGGTGCTTCGATTCCTGGTTTCACAGAAAATGATAATCCATGTGCCTGTCCATCTCCATGGTATGGGTCCTGTCCTAATATCACGACTTTAACGTCCTTCACTGGTGTAAAATGAAAAGCATTAAATATATCGTCTGCTGGCGGAAAAATAAGCTTTGTATGGTATTCATCCATTACTTTCTCATAAAGTTTCCTGTAATATGGCTTTTTATATTCTTCTTTTAAATAATCTGCCCAGTCATTCGTAATTGGCGGCATATTTCGACCTCCTTTTTAAAATCTTTTCCCATTATATCATAATTTGTAGTAAAATAAAATTCGATATGAACTATGAAAAGAAAAGGAGGTATTATTTTGAAGCAAATGAAAAGCTTATTAGAGAATCCTCATGGATTTTCTGTTTCTCTTGTACTAGACGGACTGCTGGTTGGAATCTTTGCCGGATGTGTTTCTGTCATTTATCGTCTGCTTTTAAATAACGCTGAAAAACTATTATTTGCAATTATTGCATTTACAAAATCCAAGCCTTTCTGGATTGCTGTCTGGTTTGTTGTACTCATCATAATGGGACTGATCGTCGGATGGCTGATGTCGTGGGAAGGAATGGCTTCCGGAAGTGGTATTCCACAGGTTCAGGGAGAGATGAAAGGTTATTTAAATCAGAACTGGTATCGTGTTCTTTGTTCTAAGATCGTCGGTGGTACTTTATGTATTCTTGGTGGTTTATCTCTTGGACGAGAAGGCCCATCCGTTCAGCTCGGTGCCATGGCCGCAAAAGGTGTTGCAAAGGTAACAAAGAAATCACCTACCAAACAATGTTATATGATGACTTGCGGTGCTGGTGCCGGTCTTGCCGCCGCCTTTAACGCTCCACTTGCCGGAGTTATGTTTTCTCTGGAAGAATTGCAGAAAAACTTTAACAGTTCTATGTTAGTCTGCATTATCTCTGGATGTGTAACTTCCGATTTTATTTCAAAAAATGTTTTTGGATTATCTCCAGTATTTGATTTTCATTTAAAAGCTGCACTTCCTCTACGTCATTATTGGATGTTAGTGCTTCTTGGAATCTTACTTGGACTTTGTGGAGCATTTTATAATTTTATTATGTTAAAAGGCCAGGATCTCTTTGGTGCAATGAAGAAAATACCTGCGAAATACCGCATTGTCTTTCCTTTTGTTGTATCTGGAATCGTATGCTATACTCTGCCTTCTATCTTAGCAGGCGGACATGCCATGGTTTCTCTGATCACAGGACATACTTTATTGGTTTCCACAATGTTATTATTACTGGTATGCAAATTTTTATTTTCCGCATTCTGTTTTGGTTCCGGTGCTCCCGGTGGAATTTTCTTTCCCATGTTGATCCTTGGATCTTATCTTGGTGCGATTTATGGAACACTTATGATACAGGCAAGCGGAATTCCTTCCTATTATCTGGTAAACTTTATCACGATCTCCATGGCTGGATTCTTTACCGCCATTGTACGTGCACCGATCACCGGAATCCTGCTGATCGCTGAGATGACTGGTACATTTGAACATTTTCTGTCACTGGCAGTTGTATGTATCATCAGTTATCTGGTTGCTCATCTGTTAAAGAGTGAGCCAATTTATGAAAGTCTGCTTGGACGTATTTTGGCTAAGAACGGATTTAAAGAAAGTGACGAAGCCGACCACAAGGTTCTTCGCGGCTTTGCTGTCGGCACTGCCTCCATCGCAGCCGGACAGCTTGTAAAAGATATCCCATGGCCGGAACATTGCCTGATCGTCACCTTAAACCGAGGCGACGAAGAAATCATCGCTCGCGGAAGTACTCAAATCCATGCTGGTGATAAGATCATTGCATTGATTGACGACAATTACCTTGGAATGGTTACCGAAAGCATTCAGCTGATCTGCGGAGAGATTATTCCTGAATAATGTTTTATTTATTTTCTGTAAGTTGAGATATTTTTCAGTTTTTATATGTTGCGATTGACTAACCTTACTTTTGACTAATAAAATGTAAGAAAAGGGTACATAATAAGTTCGAAGGAGGGATTGTATGCAACCATTAACGAAAGCCATGCAAGGAGCGACTTGCACCGTCAAGTGGGCATTTGGTCTGCCTGACGTTGTCGAGAAACTCCGCGAACTGAAAATTGAGCAGGGGAGTAAACTGCGAGTCGTTTGTAAGAACAGCGATTATATGATCATCGGCGTTGGTGGAAAACGATATGCTGTTGGGAATGAGATTGCTGGGCGTATACAGGTGTAGATTTTGATTTTTGTGAGTGGAGTGGCCAACTGAAGTCTTTCTGTATATGATAAAAAATAAATAATGGTCTGGAAAAGCAGCTAGAGAATTTTGCCGTTATTTTGACAGGTTCGCAGCAAGCTTGGTGTGCTGTCTGAGCGAAGCGAGTTCACAAGGAAAGCTTGAAGCCGATTGATCTCTTGCTATTTATAAATGCAAAAAATCAATTGATGAAAGAAAAAAATGTAAAATGATTGTGAAACAGCTGCAGGATAGAGACTGTTTCAAGTTTTGTGTAAACACAAAAAACTGATATAAGATTAATCAATAGTTATGAGGGTTATGAGTCAAATTTTGACTCATAGCCCTTATCTGCATTATACAAAAGATTTTAGGCATGTCAAATAAACCTGTCTAAAAACACAGATTTTTAATACATATATTTTTCTAATCGTTCTTCAAAAAATATATCTAATTGTGCACGGATCTGGCTCCAGTCTCTTCTGCGACCAGTCCATTTTTTTGTGATGTCCATCATTGCCAGATAAAGCATTTTTAATAAGCTGTCATCAGTTGGAAATACAGTTTTGCTTTTTGTCACTTTTCGCAACTGACGATTGAATCCTTCGATGGCATTTGTTGTATAAATAAGTTTTCTAACCTGTTCTGGATATTTAAAATAAGTAGCCAGTGTTGCCCAGCGTTCGCTCCATGATTTATAGATTTTTGGATATTTTGAGTTCCACTTTTCTCCGAAATCTTCAAGATTCTCTAAAGCGACCTCTTCCGTTGGTGCAGCATAGACTGCCTTTAGGTCAGCCATTACTTTTCGACTGTCTTTATAAGATACATATCTTGTGGTATTTCGTATCTGATGAATGATGCACTGCTGTATCTCTGTCTGTGGAAATACAACTTCGATTGCCTGTGGAAATCCTGTCAGTCCATCCACACATGTGATCAGAATATCTTCAACGCCACGATTTTTCAGCCCATTGATGATAGAAAGCCAAAATTTAGCACTTTCATTATCTCCCACATACATTCCAAGAACTTCTTTTTTACCATCCATGTTGATCCCAAGAGCGATATAAACAGCACGTTTTACAATTCGACCTTCACTTCGCACATGATAGTGGATTGCATCCATATAAACAACTGCATAGACTTCTTCCAAAGGTCTTTCCTGCCATTCTTTTACGATCGGAAGGATCTTATCTGTAATCCTGCTGATCGTACTGTCTGATATATCAATGTCGTAGAGTTCTTTCATGTGAGATTCAATATCTCCGGTCGTCATGCCTTTTGCATACATGGAGAGAATCTTTTCCTCCATGTCCTGGGTAACAGTATTCTGATATTTTTTGATTAATCTGGGTTCATATTCGCCATTACGATCACGAGGAACAGCGATTTCCATATCCCCATAACTGGTATGCATGGTTTTCCCAGAATGACCATTGCGACTGTTATTGGTATCTTTATTACGATAATCATATCTGGAATAGCCTAGTTCCTCATTAAGTTCTTCATCCAGAGCACCTTCAAGGATCACTGACATCATATCACGCATGATTGCATTAACATCTGTTCCATTTTTTACACTGATATCATTGTCCTTTAAATATCCTTGCATTAATTGTCTTAATGCTGCTTTTTGTGGTGTGTCTCCTTTTCTTCTTCCCATAAAAAAACCTCCAAACTGAGTAATATTATCTTACATCAGTTTGAAGGTTTACACAAACTTTGGGATACTCCCGCAGGATAATGAAAGAAAGCTTTCTTTCATTACGAAAATTTGCATATCCCACTAATTTGCTTGCAATAACTTATAAATTTCTTCTTTCGATTCATTTGGATGATCTTTAATCATTGTATATATTGGCAATATATCTTTTTCTTCTTCCTCTATTTCATCTGCGATTGTTGCTAATGTTTTTCCTTTTTGAATTTTTTTCATTATCAAAAGAATTCGGTGCAAAGTATCTCCCTCTGCTATTCCGTCATCATGAATTGCTTCTATTGCATTTTTTCCCATACGAATTTCTCCTTTCTTATCATCTTCAATTAGCTCTGGTAGTTTATGATTCAATAATGCAACTGCTACATTATGACTATCCTGATTCATTTTTTGAAGGTTATCGTTATTTTCTGAAATATACTCTTTTAAATTTTCTTTTTCTTCTTTATATTTTAACATGTAAAGAATATACTGTAAATCGCTTTTAAATTTGTCAATGTCTTTTATATTATATGCCCATAATAGATTCATTTTGTAGTTCGGAATAATTGATTTAAGTTCCAAATTCTTTTGCTGCTCTGTATATTTTAAAGAATCATAAAGCATGGTGCGAATTGGCATTGAATAATCTACTTCGCTTTGATCTTCACATCCTAAAATTATCTGAAGAATGCTGTCATTTTGACGCATGCATAAATCTCTGTACCGTTTTGTAATATTAGAATTTATATTGTCTTTGTCTTGTATTGAATCTTCGATATGAATATTTTCAGTATTGATTTCAGTTAATTTCTCTGGTTTGATCAATTGCTGTCCATTAAATATCGTTGCATTAAACAGATCAGCGAAAATTTCTTTGTGCTTAAATAGGTTCTTCATAAGCTCGTCAGTTTTTGCCATAAGCAGTCCTCCTATGTTAGATATGATATTAATAGATAACTTTGTGTTATTAGATATTCTCTTGCAAGAAAATAGAATTTTGATATTTGAAGTAAATATTTTACATTTTCCTTTATTTTATCATATTTACATTAATTGTCAACATTAAATTGATTACATATCATATAAAATAAGGCAAAAAAAGAAGCCTTAAGTATCTTACTCAAAGCTTCTTCTATTTATATAAATTAACTACAATTGGCCAAACTACTTAACTTTAGCAATCAGCTGATCATTCTCAACATCAATCAAAATCGTATCCTCAGCATCAACCCCATCACTCAAGATTAATCTTGCAGCCAGTGTCTCTACACTCTTCTGCAGATATCTCTTCAGTGGTCTTGCTCCATACATTGGTTCATAACCATGATCGGCAACATAACTTTTGGCTGCTGGTGTTAATTCTACGTTTAATTCTTTGTCTGCTAATCGACGGTTCAGGTCTTTGACCAGTAAATCAATGATATTTGTGATATTGGCTTTTGTTAATGGCTTGAACATGATCGTTTCATCCAGACGATTTAAGAATTCTGGTCTGAAATGATTCTTCAGGTCATTCATAACCATATCCTGTGCTTCTGGTTTGATGTTACCATCTTCATCGATTCCTTCTAACAGGTAGGAAGATCCGATATTGGATGTCATGATCAGGATCGTGTTCTTAAAGTCTACGGTCTTACCTTTGGAGTCTGTGATTCGTCCATCGTCTAATACCTGTAATAAGATATTAAATACATCTGGATGAGCTTTCTCGATCTCGTCAAATAAGACAACAGAGTAAGGTTTTCTTCTGACTGCTTCCGTAAGTTGTCCACCTTCTTCGTATCCGACATATCCCGGAGGCGCTCCGATCAGTCTTGCCACGGAGTGTTTCTCCATGTATTCACTCATATCGATACGGACAATATTCTGTTCGTTGTCAAATAAGCTTTCTGCCAGTGCTTTGGCAAGTTCTGTCTTACCTACACCTGTTGGTCCAAGGAATAAGAAAGAACCAATTGGTTTGCTTGGATCTTTGATTCCGGCTTTGGAACGGATGATAGATTCTGTGACAAGTTCCACTGCTTCATCCTGTCCGACAACTCTCTCATGAAGTACCTGATCAAGATGCAGGGTCTTGTTTCTCTCACTTTCAGTTAGTTTCGCTACAGGAATTCCTGTCCAGCGGGAGATGATTTTGGCGATCTCGTCTTCTGTGACGGATTCTCTTACCATAGAACGGTCTTCATTTGCAACACGTTCTTCTTCCTCTTCTAACTGTTTCTTCAGTTCTGGCAGACGGCCGTACTGTAATTCGGCTGCTTTATTTAAGTCATAATTTCTCTGTGCAATCTGAATCTCGCTGTTTACAGATTCAATCTCTTCTCTTAATTTGGAGACTTTCTCAACGGAAGCTTTCTCATTCTCCCATCTTGCTTTTCTTGCTTTGAAATCTTCTCGCATCTCGGCAAGTTCTTTCTGTAATTCTTCCAGACGTTCTTTGCTTAATCGATCATCTTCTTTCTTCAGTGCTGCTTCTTCAATCTCTAATTGCATGATCTTTCTCTGAACTTCATCCAGTTCTGCTGGCAGAGAGTTCATCTCTGTCTTGATCATGGCACATGCCTCATCGACTAAGTCAATCGCTTTATCTGGTAAGAAACGGTCTGTGATATAACGGTTTGATAACGTTGCTGCTGCCACTAAGGAACCATCTGTGATCTTAACACCGTGATATACTTCATATCTGTCTTTGATACCTCTTAAGATAGAAATCGTATCTTCCACGGTTGGCTGATCAACCATAACTGGCTGGAAACGACGTTCCAGTGCCTGGTCTTTCTCGATATACTGACGGTATTCATCTAACGTTGTGGCACCGATGCAGTGTAATTCACCTCTGGCAAGCATTGGTTTTAACATATTTCCTGCATCCATGGCTCCGTCTGTCTTACCTGCACCGACGATCGTATGAAGTTCGTCGATGAATAAGATGATCTGTCCATCACTCTTCTTCACTTCTTCCAGTACTGCTTTCAAACGTTCTTCGAATTCACCACGATATTTGGCACCTGCAACTAAGGAACCCATATCCAGTGAGAAGATTGTCTTGTCTTTTAACTGATCTGGAACGTCACCACGAACGATTCTCTGTGCCAATCCTTCGACAACGGCTGTCTTACCAACACCAGGTTCACCAATTAATACTGGGTTGTTTTTTGTCTTTCTTGATAAGATACGAACAACATTACGAATCTCGCTGTCACGTCCGATAACTGGGTCTAATTTCTGTTCTCTGGCTCTCTTTACAAGGTCATATCCGTATTTCTCAAGACTGTCGTATGTCTCTTCTGGGTTATCACTTGTAACTTTCTGTCCGCCACGGATCTGTGATAATACCTGTAAGAAACGATCTCTTGTGATTCCATAAGCACGGAATAATTCTTTGACTGCCTTGTTTGGATGTTTGATCATTGCAAGGAATAAATGTTCCACAGATACATATTCGTCTTTCATGGCTTTCATCTCGTCTTCTCCGTGAAGAAGTACCTGATTGAGGTCATTGCTCATATATACCTGACCACCGGATACTTTTGGCTTCTTATTCAATAAGTCCTGTACCTGGCTTAAAAATGTCTCTTTGTTAATTCCCATCTTCTCAAGCAGGCTTGCGATCAGACTGTCATCGATCGTAAGTAAGCTGTATAAGAAGTGTTCCTGATCTATCTCCTGATGTCCATGATCATAGGCAATCTTCTCACACTGATTGACTGCCTCGATGGACTTCTGTGTAAATTTGTTGATGTTCATACTCTTTCCTCCTTTACGAATGGGTATTTATCTATATTAAGATATCCATTTATCTTTTGTTCTATTCGTAATATAACACTCGTTATTAGCACTGTCAAGAGGTGAGTGCTAATTTTTTTATTTTTTCTTATAAATGTAATTATACAATGAATGAAATAAAGAAAAAGGAAGAACAACAAAATCATAAATTTTATCATTCTTCCTTATCATAACTATTTATATTTTTCTACTTCTTCCAAAACAGGAATCGATGGGGCTGCTCCTTGTCTGGTAACTGCAATCGCAGATGCTTTAGATGCAATATCCATTGCTTCTTTGATCGTCTTTCCATTTAAGATTCCTGCAATAAAATATCCCGTATAGGTATCTCCTGCTGCCGTTGTATCGACTGCTTTTACCTTGTAGATTAGCTGCTCCACATACTCGTCACCAAAAATGCAAACAGACCCTTCACTTCCCAAAGTTAATACGATCGTTGCATCTGGAAATCTCTCATGTAACAGACCAGCGATATATTTTCCGTCAATCTCTTCTGGCTCATCCATCTCAAGAATCTGCATTGCCTCGATCTCATTTAAAATAAAATAATCGATCTGGTCTAATGGAAGCTTCAGTATCTTCTCATTCATTGGAGATGGATTTAAGATAATCTTCATTCCCTCTTCTTTTGCTTTCTCTGCGATATATGGAAGTTCGTTAATCTCATTTTGAATCAGTAAATAATCTTCGTTTGTAAAATCTTCAAAGACTTCGTCAACCTGTTCTTTTGTGATCGCCTGATTTGCTCCTCCAAATAAAACGATACAATTATCACCTTCATCATCATTTTGTATGATCGCATTTCCTGTCCTTACATCGTCAAGAATTTTGACAAGATCTGTATTCACTCCTGCTTCTTTTAACTGCTCCAGCAAAAACATTCCATCTGTACCGATCGCACCAGCCTGATATGTTTCAACCCCTGCACGTGCAAGTGCAATGGACTGGTTTAATCCTTTTCCACCTGTATACACATTTAATTCTTTTGCTGACAGGGTTTCTCCTTTTTTCACAAAATGTGGCACTTTGTATACATAATCAATGTTTAATGAACCGAATGATAATATCTTCATATGAACCTCTCTTTCTAAAACTTAATACACTCAATATGATTTTACATCCTTCCGTCCACAAAATCTACTCTTTTAACATCATCTTTTTTAACTCCAGCCGTTTCTCGATCTCTAATTTTGAAAAGATCCTTGCAACCAGATTCTTCACATATCCATAAGAATAATGCATCGATTCGGCAATCTCTTTGTTTTCCTTTCCCTCTGCAACTGCTAACGCGATCTTCCATTCTGTCGGTGTCAGCTGCTTTTTGATATCCTGTGCATATTTCGATAATTCTACCGTTTTCCTGCTCTGTCTTTGCTGATAACGTTCCAGATGTCTTTCCACTCTTGCCATCAAAATCTCTTTTGCAAACGGCTTCACAATATAATCCACCGCCCCTGCTTTTAAACCTTTGACCTCATAATCCATTTCTGAAAAACCTGTGAGAAATATAATGGGGATCAGTTCGCACCCATCAATTTTCTTGATCTCTTCGAGGGTTTCGTACCCGTCCATCTGCGGCATATCAATATCTAGTAAAATAAGATCATCATCTATGACCAGAATACTGTTTTCTTTCATCCTATCCCCTCCCATCGTTTCAGAAGAATTTCTGCTTCTTCAAAATCAAGCTGGTCTATTGCCTCTGCGGTTTGTTTTAATAAATCTTTTTCGTCATTTGTCATTTGATTTTCTAACAAATGCTGAATCTGCTCTTTTGCTTCTTTTGCCTGATATCTTGTAATAAATATCTTTAATCTTTCCTTTGCTTCTTCCTTTGACTGGTTGTTATCATTCTTCTTTGTAGAATCGTTTGTTACTTCTTTTTGTGTCATATGAAGGAACCTCTGTGCTGCTGAATATGCGCGGTTCCATTCAAGTTTCAGTAATGGATACCCTGATATGATATATTCGATGTCTTCTTGTTTTCCTCTGATCTCAAATTCCCTTGCAATCTCAAAAAGGCTGTCTGCCCCGATTGCTTTGGCATTGCTTTTTAGCGTATGCATCATTCTTGTAAATTCACAAATCTGTATCTTATCCTTTTCCTTTAGGATCTTTTCCACCTGATCCATATTATCTTGCTGGTATTGTGCAAAAAATTGAATCAGCTTGCGGTATTGCAAAAAGTTCCCATCCAGAAGTTTCAGTCCCTCTTCCATTTGTATGTCCGCCTGTTTGAGCAGATCATGAATCTCTTTTAACTCCTGCTCCTCCATTTCTGGCTGCTGTTTATCGTCTTCTTTCATAAATACAATTTCTTTTCTTAAATATTTTAAAAGAAGCTCCTCTAACTTTCTCCACATCACAGGTTTGGGAAGATATTCGCAAAATCCCTCTTTTAAGAATGTCTGTTCAATTCCTTTGGTGACATCCGCACTCAAGGCGATCACTGGAGTCGCAAATGTTTTGTCTTTTCTTAATATTCGAATGGTCTCTATTCCATCCATCTGCGGCATCATATAATCAAGGAAGATCATATCGTAATTATTTTCTTTTGTTTTCTCGATACATTGTGCTCCACTTATTGCTGTATCCACAAAGATCCCTGTTCTTTTTAACAACGATCTTATGACCATAAGATTTTCCTCATTATCATCAACGACTAAAATCTTCGCCTCCGGTGCTACAAAATATTTTCTGTTCTTTTCGTTATGCTGTCTGCATTTTTCATTGGAAATCTTATGCTCCGTCTCTGTTTTCATTGGGAGTTCCACAAAAAATGTACTTCCTTTCCCATAGATACTTTCCACACGGATCGTTCCTTCCATCTGTGTCACAAGCTCTCTGGCAATTGCAAGTCCAAGTCCTGTTCCCTCAATATTCTGATTCTTCTTATAATCCACACGTGTAAATGCATCAAACAAAATGGAAAGATTTTCTTCCCTGATACCGATTCCTGTATCTTTGATCTCGAAGATAATTCTCTTTTCGTGATCTTCTTCCTTTTTATGTACTTTCAGATCAATCTGTCCTTCTTTTGTATACTTTACCGCATTATTCAGGAGATTTAAGAGAACCTGTTTGATATGTATCGCATCTCCAATAAGATATGCCGGCAAAGTTTCATCAAAGATCAAATTCATCTCCAATCCTTTCTGCTCTGCCTGCTTCTCACCGATCAGCATGACTTCTTCTAACAGCTGTAAAAGTTCATATCTTCCTTCTTCAATCTCTGATCTTCCAGACTCGATCCTTGAGATATCCAGTACATTATTGATCAGTGAGATCAAATATCCGCCGGAACGTTCAATACTTTTGGCATACTGTCGAATCTCTTCATTCTCACTTTCTCTTAAGATCATTTCGTTCATTCCAAGCATAACATTAATTGGTGTTCTGATCTCATGGCTCATATTTGCCAGAAAGGCACTTTTGGCTTTATTGGCTGACTGTGCCTCGATCCTCGCTTCTTCCAAAATCTTTTGTTGTTTGTTATACATCCTGAAATGCAGATACATCGCCAGTGCAACAGAAACCGTAGATGCGCAAAACCCCATAAGAACATCCGCTATGACTTCTTTTTCTGAAGAAAACCATATGACTGTCTGCGGATTATGATATGCCATGAGAATCGTTGCGATATATACCGCCATTTCTGCAGTCACTGTAAAAAACATTGCTTTTCCCTCAAGCATAAAAATGGTAAATAAAATTCCAAACATATAAAATGAAATCATGCCGCCTTTATATCCGCCTGATTTAAAAAATAAATACGGAAACATCACCAAAAAGATCATGATGATCGTGACAACATAGCAAAACTGGTAATTTCCACTTTTATAGGCATAAAATAATAACAAAAATGATAATACCGCAATTCCTGTGTTAATTCCCAGAATAATAAGATCCTGATTGTTTATATAGGAGGAAATTCCATTGACCAGACTGATCACTCCTCCTGTCAGTGCAAGAACGTTAAATAATCTTACTCGAAATGGCAGGGATAATCGGAATAGTGAATGTTCTCCCTGTAATAGTTTATTGATCAATTCTTTCAAGAAATCCCCTCCCCTTTTATCGCTTTTCTTCTTTAGTTTATCACAATTTACCTGCCCTCCCTAGTTACTTTCAGTCATTTGTTTTAGAATCTCAGCAGATTGTTTTAACTTCCTTTCTTCTTCCTCATTCAATTCGATCGGTACCTGTGTCTCAATCCCATTTTTTCCTACGATTGCGGGCATACTTAAGACAATATCTTCGATTCCATGCGCCCCATGCATCATGGTTGAGACAGGAAGAATTGCTTTTTCATCTTTTAAGATCACTTCGCAGATACGTTTTACTGACATTGCGATTCCATAATACGTTGCTTTTTTTCTCTTGATGATCTTATATGCACTTTCTTTTACATCGTCTGCGATTGCTTTCATTGCCTCTTCATGATCGTAATGTCCCCGCATCTCGCAAAAATCATTGACTGGGATTCCTGATACATTAACACTGCTCCATGCTACGATCTCACTGTCTCCGTGTTCTCCTATAATAAATGCCTGAACACTTCTGCTGTCTACATCAAGATGCTCCCCTAACAGATACCGGAATCTTGCTGAATCAAGAACCGTTCCCGACCCGATCACACGGTTTTCCTCAAATCCGCTGATCTTTATCGCTGTATATGTCAATATATCCACAGGATTCGATACGATCAGAAGAATTCCTTCATAAGCCCTGTTTGAAATCTGTGGTATGATCCCCTCAAAGATTTTCTTATTTTTCTTCACAAGGTCAAGTCTTGTCTCTCCTTCTTTCTGATTTGCACCGGCAGTGATTATAATGATCGCAGCATCCATCATATCATCATAATCCCCGGCATATATCTTCATTCTTCCCGCAAATGGTGTTCCATGCGTGATATCCATAGCTTCACCTTCTGCTTTATCTTTGTCCACATCAAGCAGGACAATTTCTGAAAACAGTCCACTCTGCATCAGACAGAATGCTGTGGCACTCCCTACAAAACCACAGCCTATGATCGCAGCTTTTCTTTGATTTAGTTGCATTTTACTATCGTCTCCTTTTTTCTTTTTAGTATTTTTCTTATTTTGTGATTTATGCATTAAAATTTGTGACTGTCAGTAACTATTCGAATCTTTCTATTTCTCATAGAATAAAGATATCTAACAGGAGGTTTTATATCTCTGACTATTCTAAAAAAGGAGGATATTATATATGAAAAAAAGAACAGTATGTAAAAAATTATTTGCTATATTTCTCTCATCTATGATGCTCTTTACCTGTATTCCGTCAAAGGTAAAGGCCGTTGATGACTCTGAACAAACCATTATTGATGGTCTTGTTGACATCCCAGATGTTTTTGTCGACAAGGATTCCCAGGATCTTGGAGGGGATCAGGTTTATTATCGTAAAACGAACACTTCTCTTTCCATGCTTCCAATCAATTGTTACCAGAAAGCTCTCTTGACTGACTTTGTAGATGATACCGTGTCTATGGGACGTTATAAAGGCGATGATCTCATATGCGACTGGGAGTATCTGGCATGGATCTTATCCTGCATGAAAGGTCAGGCAAACTATGGCTACCTAAATGATGATCTTTGTTATCTGACGACATATGGTAAAAGGCGAAAAGATGAATTAAAACTTGATAATGTATGGTATTATGGCGGCGGTCTGTTCACAGAAAGCAGTCTTTCTAACGCACAGAAGCATGTTCTTACAGACCTTACTCAGCACACAGCAGATGGGAATCCGTCATTTCCTTATAAAGAAATTGATACAATATCAAAAGATACTGACGAATCTCCTGTTGTCGCAAGATGGATTGGTGCGGTTCGTGCAAAAGACAGTGACATTTATGGACGCTATAAATGTTTTGCTGTTTATTTTCATAATTTCCGTGTTTCACCTATTTACCCTATGTATGATAATTCTTACAAACGTGTCATCAGTGATGAAAAAAAGACCAGCAATATTTATAGTTCTGATATCCGAAATAACAGTGGTGTTGAAGTATCTGGCACACAGTCACTTACAAACTCCAAAACTTATGGAGCCTTAAGCAGTATCAGTGGTTCTAAGTCTTATTCTTACGAAGAATCCATCACAATCTCTCATTCCAAGAGTCTTCCATTTTTCGGTGATATCGAAACCTCCCTTGGATTTTCTGCCAGCCAGTCTATCGAAAAGGGATGGTCAAAAGAGGAAAGTGAAGAAAAATCAAACCAGACAACTTCTGAGGTTTCTCTTTCTCTCCCTCCATATACGGCAGCACTCATCCAGCAGCAGAATAAGATTCAGACAGCCACAACTTATTACAAATGCCCTGTTTTCATCAACTATGATGTAACGATCGCAGAATATGACCGTAATATCCGTGGTGGAAAATTAAATTCCTATATTCTTGCAACTTTCTCTGGTTCCGGAGCAAAAAGTGCCCGCACTGATCTGAAAAAGAGAAGTTATCTCCAGGCTAGTATGAATGATCCTGATGGAATCAAGTGGGCTGATGTGAAAAAATATAAATATGCAGATGGACTTTTAACACGAATCCGAAGAAATGGCCTGATGTCCGCTGCGGGAGGTTCCTACAACGAAACTTTATCTTCTGTTTCCAGCAAGGTTGATGATCTGATCCCAACTCTTCCACTATCAGAAGTAAAGATCACCAGCAATGCTATAAAATCTATCAATACCGGTCAGAGTTACAACTTATCTGCATTAAAACTTGCAGGATACAATACAAAAGGAGCAAAATACTATGGATTTGATGCCAAAAAGGGACTATGGAAGATCTCAACTTCCTCCGGAAAAGCCACAACTTCTTCTATTGCAACCCTTTCTGGCAAAGCTGGAAGCCAGGTTCTTACTGGTAAGAAAAAAGGTACCCTTTATCTTACTTATTTTATCAATGACAACACATACAATACAGCTGACCATCTTGAAAAATACTCCACAAATGCTTCTGTAGAGCGTCCGATCATCAAGATCAGTGTCAATGAAAAAAACATCATTAGCGGCAATGCAACTTACACTCCATCCAAAAAAGCATCCGGTACCATCACCATTCCGTCTTACATCAAGCGCAAAGGTAAAACATACCGTGTAACAAAACTTTCTGACAATGCTTTCAAAGGCAACAAAAAAATAAAGAAAGTCATCCTTCCTGAAACAGTCACCAAGATTGGTAAAAAAGCTTTTTATGGATGTAAAAACTTAAAAAAGGTCACAATAAAAACCACCAAATTAAAAAGCTCCAGCGTAGGAAGCAAGGCATTTACTAAATCATATAGTAAGATGACTGTTTATGTACCTAAAGGGAAAACTTCTAGTTATAGGAAGATTCTTTTGAAAAAGGGGTTGTCTAAAAAAGCTCATGTAAAATTCTGATTTTGTGGGGAGGATTGGCCAACTGAAGTCTTTCTGTATATGATAAAAAATAAATAATGGTCTGGAAAAG
>ERZ826242.1909-NODE-1909-length-20238-cov-3.353218_pt1 | contig 20238 bp, 15 predicted proteins | sample MGYA00519871_ERZ826242 | MGnify/ENA primary metagenome ERZ826242 (study PRJEB31778, sample SAMEA3449226) | human gut metagenome | biome: human gut; feature: human-associated habitat; material: faeces | place: United Kingdom | collected 2010/2012 ...
TCTTTTTTGCGGGGCAAAGCATGCATAATGTGAGCCTAAGGAGAGGAAATAGACGTAGAGAGGGAAGGTCACAATAGGAAAGAGTGCATAGGAGCAGTACTGCCGGTAGTCCACAAACAACTATCTATCAACAACTTACACAACAAAAAAAAACACATCATTGGAGCATTACACCATTACAGCATTACAATTAAAAAAAAGCCTCTCCCACTTCGCTCCCCCTCTCCTTTCATATCTTTCTTATCTATATATATTATTATATTATATATCAAAATCTCAGACCTGTAAAGTCTAACAAAATTCCTGTCAGCACACTGGCAGCGTATACATAGCCTAAAATCGCCAGATTATGCCGCGGATGTTTTTTATTCATGCGGAACATGACAAGCATACCAATACCGGCTCCCGCCATAAGACCCGTGATCATAGGTCCCGCCCCGATCACACCTTTTACATACAATTCTGTGATTACAACTGAGGCTGCACAGTTTGGGATCAGGCCAACAATTCCGGCAATCAGTTCACCTACTACCGGCATATTGGTAAAAAGCATGGCCAGCTTATCTTCTCCCACGCCATGAAGGATCAGGTTCAAGATTAAAGTGATCAAAAAAATGAAGAGTGTAATATGAAGGGTATGATGAACCGTAGATTTCAAAATTCCTTCATCACATTTACAATGTTCACTTTCACACATACTGTGAATATCCTTGTACCGTATTTCTTTATGAATGATTTCATGAAAAATAAAGTCCAGGATAAACCCAAACACTACTGCCACAGCAAACTTGAAAGCCAAAATTTTAATTATTGTCAGAACCGGTACTGCTTCTGAAATAAATATAGGCACCATCTCATCCGAAGTAGAGATAAAAACTGCCGCAATCGTTCCTGCTGTAACCAGTCCTCCTGAATACAGATTGGCAGCCGCTGCTGAAAAACCACACTGAGGGAACACCCCAAGCATTCCTCCAAACAGCGGTCCAAGTCTGCCGGCCCGGCGGATCAACGCCTGTGTTTTTGTGCCTGTTTTGTGCCCCAGCCACTCCATAAACCAATAAGTAACAAACAAAAAAGGAACCAGTTTTAATGTGTCAATCACAGCATCCAATAGAATTTCTGTCATGGCATATCTCCTTATTTTTCCACAGATTAAAAGAATACTTCCTCTGCCCCGTCAAAGCGGACTGCAAAAAGAAGTATCCCCCATTGATTTTTTCAGTCTTTTATTCAACCGACAGAAAATAGTAGTAAATCGGCTGTCCACCATACTGGATTTCTACTTCCAGCTCACTGTCTATTTTCTCTACCTCTTTTTCAATTTGCCGGGCATCTTCCATAGATCCATCCTGTCCAATATAGATGGTTACCAGTTCCGAATCTTCGTCTAGCATTTTAGAAAGAAGTGCCACGGTTGTATCTACAATATCAGAGCCTACTGTCTCAATGGTCTTGTCACTCAGTCCCATGATATCACCAGCCTTGATCGTCTTGCCGTCCACCGATGTATCCCGGACCGCATAGGTCACCTGACCAGCCTTCACTTCACTAAGACTTGCTTTCATTGTTTCCGCATTCTCTGAAGCAGTAATTCCCTCTACAAAATTAACCATCGCAGTGATACCTTGCGGAATGTTCTTAGTGGGAATCACATAAATATTTTTATCCTTTGTAAGATCCTTCGCCTGCTCACAGGCCAGGATAATATTTGAATTATTGGGCAGTAAAAAGATATTATCTGCATTCACCTTGGAAATCGCATCCAGAATATCCTCTGTGCTCGGGTTCATGGTCTGTCCGCCTTCGATAACATAATCTACACCTAATTCTCTGAAAATGTCATTCAGTCCGTCTCCAACGGATACACTGATAAAACCATGTTCCTTATGCGGCATCTCTTCTGCCTGTTTTTCAGCTTCTTTTTGTTCCTGGGCCTTACGGTCTGCATCACGGATCACACGCTCATTATGTTCTTCTCTCATGTTGTCAATCTTCATGCGGGTAAGTGAGCCATACGTCAACGCCTTCTGGATAGCCAGTCCCGGATCATTAGTGTGTACATGGATCTTCACTATATCCTCATCCGCCACACACACAATCGAATCACCAATAGACTCTAAATACGCCTTAAACTCCAGTTCATCCTGTCTCGAAAATTTCTTCTCAAGCATAATAATAAACTCCGTGCAGTAGCCATATTTAATATCTACATCGGCAATCGCTTCCGTTTTGGCACCGGCAGAAACAGACGGAACCATCCCTTCATCTGTCTTGATGTCATAATTCACATTTTTTCCAAGGAGACAGTCATATGCACCTTCAAGAATAGTCAGAAGACCCTCTCCACCAGAATCCACCACGCCGGCCTCTTTCAGTACAGGCAGCATATCCGGTGTCATATCCAGCACATCTCTCATGTAAAGTACTACTGAATTTACCAGTTCAATAATATTTTCTGTTCCATCACAGATCTGCAATGCCTTCTCAGATCCCGCTCTGGCCACTGTCAAAATAGTTCCTTCCTTTGGTTTCATAACCGCCTTATAAGCTGACGCAACAGCGTGTTCAAAAGCCTTTGTAAGAACTTGAACATCCACTTCTTCTGCTTTCTTTATTTCTTTTGTAAAGCCACGCAAAAGCTGGGAAAGAATGACTCCTGAGTTTCCTCTTGCTCCTCGCAGGGAACCACTGGATATTGCTTTACAAAGCTGCTGCATGTCGGCATCTTCCTCCAGTGCAGCTACTTCCCGCGCCGCTGACATAATCGTCATAGTCATATTGGTTCCTGTATCGCCATCCGGCACAGGAAAGACATTCAGATCATTAATTATTTCCTTTCTGGCATCCAGGGCATTTGCCCCGGCCAGAAAACATTTTCGTATATCTGCGGTGCTCAATGTTCTGATTATCACTGTTTTATTCCTCCAAAATCATTTGATTATCTGAATTATTCAACACTAATTAATAACTCTGACACCCTCTACGCATACTACAATTTTGCCAACTTCCATTCCCGTAAACTCTTCAACCTTGTATTTCACATTATCAACCAGGTTTTCTGCCACTGCCAGGATACTAACTTCATATGCCACAATGATATGAAGTTCAATCACAAGTTTATCATTCTGGATCGACACTTCTACTCCGTGACGGAGATTATCCTTGCGAAGCAGTTTTACGATGCCGTCTTTCACACTGACAGATGCCATTCCCACTACACCATAACACTCAACAGCCGCAGATCCGGCATACTTTGCCAGTACATCCTCGTCTACGATGATTTTTCCCATATCTGTATCCATTTGTCCCTTCATATGAACCCTCCATTCTATAAAGCACTCTAGCATAATTATATTTATTTTACACTAAAACATACAAAATTGCAATTACAGGGCAAACTTTTTTTACCTTTTGCATACATTGATAAAAAGGATCCCGCTAAAGGGCAGGTGGTGCCATGAAACAATTATTGGGCTTCGTACTCATATGGATCGGCATCGGCATGTGTATCATGCTGTTTTTGCGCAATAGCTTCATCGCTCTGTTTATTATCGTATTCTGCCTCTGGGTCGGTTACAAACTTTTTTCCTGCAAATAGCCTGTTTCATATTTTGCCCAAAAGAAAAGGGACTGCCTGTAAACAGTCCCTCATCATCACACATTTAATCTCTATGCTCTTTCAACTTTTCCAGAACGCAGGCAAGAAGTACAAACATACATCTTCTTTGTACCACCGTTTACCTTTACTCTTACAGATTTCAAATTCGATTTCCAAATCTTATTGCTTCTTCTATGAGAGTGGCTGACAGCGTTACCAAAGTGTACGCCTTTTCCACATACTGCACATTTAGCCATGAAAAGCACCTCCTTCTGCTTGGAACTAAACAATTCCTATATTGTTCTTAATCAAACTGTCATTCTTAGAAAATAATATCTCTACACACGACAACACGACTATTCTATCAAATACAACACAAAAATGCAAGCATTTTTTATTTTTTTATTATTCCTGTGTATTCTCCGGTTCTTCTTTCTCTTTTTTAGTGAATTTTTCAACAAAATCCGGAACCATATCCAGAAGTTTTGTCATACCATCCTGATTCTTCACATTTACCAGTTTGGACACACCGTCTTTGATGACCAGGACAGCACTTGGCTGGATCTTACCACCCATACCACCGCCACCATTGTTCTTCTCAGATGCGGATGAATTACCTGGTTTTTCTTTGTTGCTGAAAGCACCGGCAGCCACACCAAAACTTACATCTACAAGAGGCAGCACGATGGTTCCATCGTCAAATTTGATAGCCTCTCCCACTACGGTCTTTGTAGTCAGAAAAGAATCCATCCCTTTAAACAAAGACTCTACTGTTTCGTTAAAATTATTATCAGCCATAATGACCCTCCTTTTGTTACTTGTTTTTCATTCTTTTATAAAAATTCATTATTTCCTGATTCCTGTACAGACGCACAGCCATCTTCAACAGATAAAACACCTGTATATTTCCCTTTATCTTTCCTCGTCCCATGAACACCTTTCTCTCAAAATCCGGAACGATATGTACTTCTTTGCGATACACAACAGGGAAGAGCGCCAGTGCTCCGAACAAAAGCCCGGTATAGCACGGATCCTCCAGTCCACATACCAGATCGCACCAGATCCTGCGGGGTGCCAGCTGATGAAAAAGTCCCTTACATTCTCTCCATATAATGCGGATAACCCGTTTGTTTTCATCCGTGATAAAGTTTATTATACCCGATACCCCCGGAAATGAAAAGCGTTTTTTTGTCCTTTTTTTCCTTGGTGGCACCTTTTGCTGTGTTTGCTCTTCCGGAACTTTTTTTCCCTTTTTCTCTGATTTTTGAGACGTGGTTTTCTTTTTTTCTGTTGTCTCCTTTTTCTCTTTTTCTTCTTTAGACTTTACTGTTATAAATCCAATCCGGATTCTAACCTTCTCTGAATCCAGTTTCTTCTTTATCGAAATCAAATGGAACAAAAAACTGACGCTGAATGCGTATTTTTTCTCTCCCTGCTCCGGCAGCACTGCTTCCGCCCGGTACCGTACCGGCACCCACACCACACAGGCTGCCAGAACGACAACAATCCCCAACACAATTCCAATCAGAATACCAATCCATTTTATGACTGCTAAAATGATAGCCAACTTATCACATCCTATTTCCAAGACTTATCAGGAAAAATCTTTTTTGTCAAAAAGATTTTTCGGCTCAAACACTTCCTCCCGACTGGCTTCTTCCATCATTCCCTGAAGCAGTTCCAGGGCCTTTTCATAACTGACAGCCAGACCAAGCACATAGATATCCAGATACTCAAATCGTCTAAAAAACATTTCTCTCGTCTTTACGATCTCAAACAAATTATCCGGATTCATTGCCAGCATAAGTGCATAATAATTTTTCTTCCATGGTTTTCTTTTTTCCACTCGTTTTCTGCACTTTTTAGGATGTTTCGCCACCGTTTCATCCATATACAGATTCTTATACCAATGAATCATCCTACCACTCTTCCTGTCTCATCCAGTCATTTAAAAGATCCACTACTACTGCCTGCTCTGCCAGATCCCGGCACCCAAACAATCTGGTACGAATCGTTTCCATCACCTCATCCTGGCTTTTAAACACCATCGGCAGTTTTTCCAGAACTTCGCCCATAATAGCCCGTTTAACAGGTTTGCTTACCTGTGTCAGTTTCTGATCCATCTTCTTTATCAGTTCTTTCGTCTGTTCGTGAATATAAGCATCCGATGCCTCTTCCGGCTCTGTCACTTCCTCCAGTGATACAAACAAACTGTCTGACAAAAGGTTAGCAACCTTTCCAAGATCCATATAAACGCCGGTCAATCCCTGTTTTTCCAATTCTTCTTTACAGGAAGACACGGTTTCAAACAAGACCGCTTCAAGATAACTGCTTTTTTCCACCAGTGGTTCAATACGACCTTCCAGAGGAACTAACATTTCCTCCCGGTATTCTTCTTTAGCCAGGCATCTCCAGATCGACTGGCAGGCCTTGGAAAGTTTTTCCTCCGAAACAATATGCTTCTTCAGAAGGCATTGGGCATAAATGCCATTTACTACCTTCTGCATGGAATAATAAAGGTCTGTCAGACGGTGAATCTGCCTTGCCGCCTCTTCCAGCACACCAGTCAGCGTTTCATACCGATCTACATCCAGATTCTTGTAATCCGCTGTTTCCAGCTGGCTGTACATATTCCAGAGTGTCTCATACTGTTCCAGCGATTCTGCCGGCTGATACAAAGTTCCCGCCGTTTCCAGCACATATACAAAACCATCCACCGAGGCCTTATCACTTCCCTTATAAAGAGTAAATGCCTCACGGATACAATCATAGAACTTTTCCCTTGTCATGCGGACCGGCAGCTGCCCTGCCACCAGCCGGATCTTTTCCTGCATCACGCTGGTATCCTTATCCGAGAATAAATACCTTTGAAGTTTCTGCAAAAACTCCTCCTGTTTTATACCGTTTAATTTGTCTTTTCGTTCTTTTTCACTCAGATACTGGTATTCCATTCGGTTAAGAACATATTCAAACACAATAAGCCGGTCTGTATAGGCAGTAAACAGATTCATCTTCTCTGTAATCCGGCTTCTGAGTTCTTCCATTTCCTGACCCAGTTTTGCATAATCCGCTGCCGGATCCGAAAGTTTCAAAAGTCCCTGTTTTATCTTCTCAAACTGTCCTTTACCGGCATCTTCTGCCAGTTTTTTATCTTCTGATATTTCTTCTACCAGACCATAGGCCGAAAAGGTCAGTTCCAGCACGCTGTATGCCTCGTAAGTCTCCAGAGCCAGTTCCTTATATTCTTTTAAATTTTTGTCCAGGTTCTTTCCCTGGTGCAGTTCCTGCAGCAATCGTTTCACTTATGTTCTTCCTTTCTCTTTCTAGTATATCAACACCCAGGATTCTCTCCATCTGAGGCAGTCCCGCACAAATGTCTCAGGCACCGGTGCCCCTGATAACACCGGATAAAACAGTACAAATAAGACAAAGGCACAGGCAAGATATAAAAGGATCCATTTAAACCATTTTTCACTGCGCTGCCTCAACAGTACCATAATATAAACGATCATCATACATACAAACGGTACGCTTGGAAAATAATGGTATGCAAAGGTGCATCTTGGCACCAGCATCCAAGGCACATATTGTACCAGATAGGCAAAACTGATAAATAAAGCTGTTTGATCCTTTCTGCAAAAGATCCGATACAGCATAAAGATAAACGCCGGGATGCCCGCCCACCATACAAGAGGGTTTCCAAAGGCACTGATTCCTTCTTTCAATCCATTTGTAAGTGTCTGGCAATAATAAAACATCGGCCGGTACATATCAGGCCACTGATACCAGGTGGATGAATACGGATGGGTTGCCTTTAACTGGGAATGGTAGTTATACATAGTATTGGCATTTTTAACCATTTTACCAACCAGTTCCGTAAATCCATTCTGGTGATTTTCCAAAAATTCAGCAATCCCTCTGTAAACGCCTCCTACCGGATTGGCGGTGTCGGTCAGTTGATACTCAAATCGCGCCACATTATCTGTACATCCATCCGAAAACGGAATATAAGAACACAGATAGATCGTTCCTGCAACAAGTACAAAGAACAGAACACAAAATCCCAAAGTAGACCATAATTTCCCGTAAAAAACTTCGCGGATATAACTGTGCTCAATGCCCGCGGTCCTTCCCTCCGGCTCTTTTCCTGCTTTTACATATTCATAAAGCCTTTTTCCCATAATGGCGAAAAAGAACACCGCCAGACCTGCCGCTGCATAGACAGCGGTCCATTTTGATGCACATCCAAGCCCCATCATCACCGCACTCAGTCCCAGCGGGATAAAAGTCTTCCAGAGAGGCGTATCATAAAAGTTCATCTGGCTGTACCAGTACATAAAGAAGAACATGGCTATGATAAAAAACGTTCCATATACATCAATAGTAGCGATACGTGTCTGGGTAAAATGCATGAAATCAAAAGCAAATAAAAATGTCAGTGCCGACGCCGCCCATGTCTTCCCGCGGAACAACCTTCTCCCAAAGAAATACATAAACGGAAGCATGCCGATACCAAACAAAGTACCCATAATACGCCAGCCAAATGGATTCATACCGAAGACACGGATTCCCAGGCTCATGATGTATTTGCCAAGAGGCGGATGGGTATTTTCATAATTATACAATCCATGGATCATTTCATAAGCGGTTCTGGCGTGATATATTTCATCAAAATAAGTGCCGCTGTGGAAGGTTACGGTTGCTTCATATTCATCCTGCTCATCGAACAGTTCCGGATATTCATTACGGTTCACAGGCATCAGTTTATTTCCGTGGGCATCTGTGATCACCAGTTCCATTAGTACGGATTCCTGATCCTGGCTTGTAAGCCGCAGATAACGGTATTTATCTGCCAGATTATAAGTATCTGCATCCGCATCCTCTTCCGTCTTTGACAGATTGTTCCAGCAAAAGACACTGGTAGCCTTTACCTCGCCAATCTGAGCATAATTTTTACCATCGTTGGAAACCTCTGCCATAAACTTGCGGTCCTCATAGTTTCCTAAAAAGGTATGGATCATATCAATATTCTGCTCTTTGCCAAAATCCAGTGTAATAACACCGCCGTTTTCCTCTGTCTGATCCCAGTGGGTCACCGGTGCACTCATATTTCCAAGATTGATCAGGGCAACAGCCGCATACACAGCCACGATAACCCCCAGCGCAATTCCGTCTTTTTTACTGAACGGAGCCAGTTTTACCGTACCCCGGATATCTCCCCACGGCTTTGGGTTCTCCGCCTTTTCCCTAACCGGTTTTCTCTTCCAGATGTAGTTTTTTTCATTCTTTTTGCCAGCCGGCATTTTTGACAAAATTTGTGTATTTCTTCCTGCCGCAAAATACAGATAACCATACATTCCCATTGTAAGGAGTGCCGTGATACCAATGATACCGCCCTGCGGTCCGGTGCTGTCTTTCTCCACAAAATAATAAAGTACATGTGCCACATTCATAAAGCAGACTACCGAAAAGCCCACATAGGTAAAAAACATTTCTCTGGTTGGTTTGGCAAGAAAGGCAAACAAAACAAGAACGATCGCCGGGAACAAATATCTTTCATGCATACGGACAGAGAACAAAAACATGGTAGAACAGATCACTGCCATGGATACAAAATATTTAGACTTGTCCTCTTTCATCTTCTTAAAGAACAACCAGGCACTTAATGCTATCGCTGCCACAATGGCAAGACTGCCATATGTGCTGTATTTGATTCCCAGAAAACGGTCGTTCTGACTGGCCCAGTTTTTTCCAAACATCGCCCAGAAATTATACGCATTGATACTGCAGTACTCATAAGATCCCATGGTGTCTACATACTGGCATATTACTTTCCCCAGTCCAAAAGGTGCTGCCAGGCCAAACATAACCACAATAGCTGCCAGACCGCCTATGAGATCCTTCTTAAACTTCTGCCAGTTAAAATTCTTAAGAAATACCTGTTCTATGATCGTATAAATCAAAATCGGTGCAAACATAATCGCCTGGGGTTTGATCAGCACCCCAACAATATACACAAAATAAGCCGGGATTCTTTTTTCTTCCATGCACAGATAGCATGTAAGGATCACTGCCAGAGTAAACACACTGTCTGTCTGTCCCCATATAGATGAATCCAGAATCACCAGTGGATTCAGAGCATACAGGCCTGCCAGTATAAGGGACGTCCCCTCTGAGAATTTCTTTTTTGAGAAAAGGTAAACCAGATATGCAGTTCCCAGATCTGCCAGCATTGGTACCAGTTTGATCAGCCATCTGCCGGCATCTGAGGTCAGCCCAATCCCGAATAAACGGCGGATCCCTGCTACAACCCACAAAATAGCCATATATCCTGGTGGATAATCTGTGAAAGCATCCAGATAATAAAACTTAGAAATACCATTGTCAAAAATCATGTCGGACCAGGCATAAAAACAATTCATATCCGTTCCATGTCCTGCATATTTTACCGCCAGTACACTTTTAATCAGAAAAGCAGCCCCCAGCACTAAAAGAATGTTGACATAATCCTTCTTTTTATCCTCTCTGTAAACCACACATCCTTCCACTTCATAGCGTATCTTATAGATATAAACAAGGATGCACACAGCCAAAAAACCCAGAATCGCCACCGCATATCCGGAATTTTTGATCGTCTGGATCATATCTTCAATAGAAAGATCCGGCATTACAAACAACTTTGCCCCCATGAAACCTGTCCTCCTATCCTACTTATGATGCACATGCTCGTGCGTAAATAAATGTTCCGAGCAGTACTCATATCTACCATCACATTTTGAGCAATAGCGAAAATCCAATTCCGGTGCATCAAGTTCTGTCCGTCCACAGATCGCACATCGATGAATCGGTCCTTTTTCCCTACTCTCATGCATTTTCTGCTTAAACTCCGCTTTGCGTTTTGTCTGTCTGGCATGTGCTGCCATGCCCGGTCTTCCCTTTGCAAAGAAAAAGAATATAAAAATATTGATAAGAGAAACGACGATCAGCGCCACCGGATAATAACTCTTCATCATGATTCCCTGTATGATCTGGTATGCATCCAGTGCAAAATAGAAAATACTAAGCCACTTTGCCTTCACCGGGATAATGAAAAACAGCAAAAACTGCACATCCGGGAATACCAGTGCAAAAGCAAGGAATAAGGATTCCGTTACATACTCCAGGGTCACCTGCATTCCCAGCCAGATACCTACTTCCTGTGCCGGATAGACGATTCCCATGATCAAGTAAGCTGCCAGCGTCACAACAAGAATCATAACGATACCACTGAGATAAAACAGTGTAAAACGAAATCTTCCCCAGATTCTCTCCAGGTTTGATCCGATGCTGTAATAAACCCATGCCATGATCACAAACCAGAACAATCCGGATGAACCGCTTCCCCCTGCACTTGGGCAAAGCAGAAATGTGATCAGACGCCATACTTGTCCATGGTGAAAGATCTGATAAAAATCCAGACTCAGATACTGATAATAAATATATGGATTTACCATCGAGATCAACATTCCCAGTCCACTGATGGCGATCACATAGATCATAAGATTGGATACTCCGAAATTAGGATATCTCTTCTCCAAACGGTCAATAAAATTCATATAGAACTCTCCTGTCTTCTTTCTTTTCTTTTTAGAACAGATTCTTTTTGCGGAAGAATAATGCTACCAATAATGAGATCAGCAGTGTGATCACGATAGTAATGACAAATCCGTACGGATTATGTCCCAGTGGGATCACATCAAAGTTCATACCAAAGAAACTGGCAATCATAGTAGGAATCGAAAGCACGATCGTCACGGTTGCCAGCAATTTCATCACTATATTTAAGTTATTAGAAATAACCGAAGCAAAGGCATCCATCATTCCGCTTAAAATGTTGCTGTATATATTTGCCATCTCTATAGCCTGCTTGTTCTCTACGATAACATCTTCCAGCAGATCTTCATCTTCCGGATATTTGCGAATTTTTTCTGTCCGGAGCAGTTTCTCCAGCACCACCTCGTTGGACCGCAGTGAGGTAGTAAAATACACCAGGCTTTTTTCCAATTCCAGCAGTTCGATCAATTCGCTGTTTTTCTGGGATATGTGGAGTTTTTCCTCAATCTGGTCGCTCTTACGGTCTATGATACGCAGGTACCGCAGATAAGAAGTCGCATTGCGATACAAAATCTGAAATACAAACCGGGTCTTTTTAAATGTATAAAATTCCCGTACTCTTTTATTGGCAAACGCCCGCAGCACCGGTGATTCTTCCAGACATAAAGTAACGATCACTTCCTTGGTCATATAAATACCGAGAGGAATCGTAACATAACGGTCCTTTTCATCCAGAGATGGGATGTCCACCAGGATCATATTGTAATCGTCCTCTACTTCGACACGGGATCTTTCCTCATCATCCAGCGGTGCCCGCAGATCGTCCATATCGATTCCGGTCTCGTCCTGCAGTCTCTCCAGTTCCTCTGTCGTTGGTCTGGTCACATACACCCAGCAGCCATCTTCTATCTTGTCCACTGATATCAGTTCGTCTTCTACTGTTTTGTATATTGAAATCATGGCAGCCTCCTGTTTAAATATTCATCCAAAACCAGCGGCATCTATTCCCAGACGCCGCCAGACTCGCATAGATATTTAATATTATAGAGGTTCTAATATTCTTTGTCAAACCTTGTTTGGTATATTGTAAACCACATTTTCTTTCAGTATCATGCCGTCTGGATCATTTACAGCAAACCATTCGTCCAGGGAGCAGTTGCATTTTTTAAGAACCGATCCCAGACTGGTCTCTCCATCCGACTGCCATGTGATTTTTTCCGGTTTCTCAGCCTGTTCTGTCTTTTCTACATCCTGCACCGGTTCCGATTCCGATACTACTTCCACCCTGTCCTCTCTTTTTTCTTCTCCCTGGCAAGGAGGTTCAGGTCCCGGCTGCGGTCTGTTAAAGTTAGGCATCATACCAGGAAAAGGGCGGGACATAGGAATGCAGATCTCCTGTCCCGGCTGCAGATTGTATACATCTACATAAGGATTGGCGCGCATCAAAAGAGCCACCGGTATCCGGTACATCCTGCTTAACTGATATAAAGTTTCACCTTCTTTGATCACATGGACCATTCCATTACAAAAACGCTGATTCATTTTATATTTTTCCTTTTTGTTTTATCCTATTCACTCCTTTTCAAAATGTCACTTTTTCCTGTAATTCTGTTTTATGAAAGTTTATATATAATAAGAAGTTTTTCATTGCATTGGGTCTTTTTTTGTCGTATAATGTGACTTTAGATACAAAAAAACACATGACGAATCATGGAGGTATAGTATGAACAGAGTTGGTATCGATATTGGATCAACTACGGTAAAAATCGCCATTCTGGATGATGACGATCAGATCATCTTTTCCGCCTATGAACGGCATTTTGCCAACATACAGGAAACACTTAAAAATATTATAAATGACGCTTATGATACACTTGGTGAAAGAGAGATTCTTCCGGTCATCACCGGTTCCGGCGGACTGGCAATCTCTGACTATCTGGATATTCCCTTTGTACAGGAGGTTGTCAGTGTTGCTACAGCACTGAAGCACTATGCTCCCAGAACTGATGTTGCCATCGAATTAGGTGGTGAAGACGCCAAGATCATTTACTTTACAGACGGTATTGAACAACGTATGAATGGTATCTGCGCCGGTGGTACCGGCTCTTTTATTGACCAGATGGCCACTCTGTTAAAAACAGATGCTGCCGGACTGAACGAATACGCCAAACATTATCAGGCACTTTACCCCATTGCTGCCCGCTGCGGTGTATTTGCAAAGACAGACATTCAGCCGTTGATCAACGAAGGGGCTGCCAAAGAAGATCTGGCTGCTTCTATTTTTCAGGCAGTTGTAAACCAGACCATCAGCGGACTGGCATGTGGTAAACCAATCCGCGGTAATGTAGCATTTCTCGGTGGCCCTCTTCACTTTTTAACCGAATTAAAAGAGGCTTTCATCCGAACCTTGAAACTGGAGGGAGATGCCATCATCGCACCTGACAATTCCCATCTGTTTGCCGCCTCCGGTGCTGCCATGAACACACCAGGAGAAGGACAGACTACTTTATCAGCCCTTTTAAACAAATTATCCAGCGAGATCCACATGGAATTTGAGGTAACCCGGATGGATCCACTTTTTAAGGATCAGGATGAATACGATGCATTTATCAAAGATCACAGCCAGCATACTGTATCCAAAGGAGACCTTTCTTCCTATGATGGCAATGTCTTTCTGGGTGTTGATGCCGGCTCTACTACAACAAAAGTTGCTTTGGTTGGCGAAGACGGCTCTCTGCTGTACTCCTTCTACGATAACAACAACGGAAGTCCTTTGAAAACAACTATCAAAGCCATAAAAGAGATTCATTCCCTGCTACCTCCTACCGCTCACATCGTGCGCTCCTGTTCTACCGGATACGGAGAGGCACTGATCAAATCGGCCCTTATGTTGGATGAGGGCGAAGTTGAGACTGTATCCCACTACTATGCCGCTTCATTCTTTGAGCCAGAAGTAGATTGCATCTTAGATATCGGTGGTCAGGACATGAAGTGCATCAAGATCAAAAACGCTTCTGTAGACAGCGTGCAGTTGAACGAGGCATGTTCTTCCGGCTGTGGCTCTTTTATTGAGACTTTTGCCAAATCGCTGAATTACGATGTAAAAGATTTTGCGAAACTGGCCTTATTTGCAGAAAATCCGATTGACCTTGGTTCCCGCTGTACTGTTTTCATGAATTCCAAGGTAAAGCAGGCACAAAAGGAAGGAGCTACCGTAGCAGATATTTCTGCCGGACTGGCTATCTCTGTTATAAAAAATGCCCTTTTAAAAGTTATTAAACTTACCGATCCCAAAGACCTTGGTAAAAATGTAGTAGTACAGGGCGGAACATTCTACAATGATGCCGTACTGCGCAGTTTTGAACGGGTTTCCGGCTGTCACGCCGTACGCCCGGATATCGCCGGTATTATGGGTGCTTTCGGCGCAGCCCTGATCGCCAGAGAACATTATGATGGCGTTGAAGAGACTACCATGCTCTCTCTGGAAGACATCATCAATCTGAAGTTTGAAAGTTCTATGGCCCGCTGTAAAGGCTGTACAAACCACTGTCTTCTGACTATCAACAAATTCAGCGGAGGCAGACAGTTTATCTCCGGTAACCGCTGTGAGCGTGGTCTCGGGAAAGAAAAAACAAATAAAGATATTCCAAACCTTTATGAGTATAAAAACAAACGACTTTTTGCACACTACAAGCCACTTCCTGCCGAAAAAGCATATCGTGGCAAAGTAGGTATCCCAAGAGTTTTGAATATGTACGAAAACTACCCATTCTGGTTTACATTCTTTACCGAACTGGGTTATCAGGTTGTTTTATCCCCGGCTTCCAGCCGGAACATTTATTCACTTGGAATCGAATCCATTCCAAGTGAATCCGAATGTTACCCTGCCAAACTGGCCCACGGACATATTTCCTGGTTGATCAAGCAGGGTGTTCCGTACATTTTTTACCCTTGTGTTCCTTATGAGCGAAAGGAATTTCCGGGTGCAGGCAATCACTATAACTGCCCAATCGTAACTTCTTATGGAGAAAACATCAAAAACAATGTAGAAGAACTGAAAGACCAGGATATTGTTTATCAGAATCCATTTGTTTCCTTTGAATCTGAAAAGATTCTTGCCAATGAACTTGTAAAATATCTGGGAAAGGAAAATGATATTCCTGCCTCCGAGATACGCAGAGCGGCTCATGCAGCCTACGAAGAACTGAAGGCAGCACGCCTGGATATCCAGAAAAAAGGCGAAGAAGTCCTGCAATGGATGAATGATAATGACAAACACGGTATTGTTTTAGCCGGCCGTCCATACCACATTGATCCCGAGATCAATCATGGTATTCCTGAACTGATCACATCCTATGGCATTGCTGTTTTATCAGAAGACAGTATCTCCCACCTTGGCAAGGTAGACCGGCCAACCATTGCGGTAGACCAGTGGATGTACCACTCCCGCTTATATGCAGCGGCAAGTTATGTCCGCACTCAGAAAAATCTGGATATGATCCAGCTTAATTCCTTTGGTTGCGGATTGGATGCTGTTACAACCGATCAGGTAAATGATATTTTGACAGATTCCAACAAAATCTGTACCGTTTTGAAAATTGATGAAGTAAACAACTTAGGTGCTGCCCGTATTCGTATCCGTTCTCTTATCTCCGCTGTAAAAGACAGAGAACGAAAGGGAATCGAACCTCACCTGGCCGACAGTGCCCATCACCGTGTTGTATTTACAGAAGAAATGCGGAAAAATTACACAATTCTGGCACCACAGATGTCACCGATCCATTTCGACATTCTCATGCCGGCTCTGTCCGCCTGTGGTTACAATCTGGTTCAGCTGCCAAGTGGCGTGGGCGAATTGGATTATGGATTAAAATATGTAAATAATGATGCATGTTATCCATCCCTACTGGTTGTGGGACAATTTATGAAAGCCCTCCTCTCTGGTGAGTATGATCTGGACAAAACCGCCGTGATCATCACTCAGACCGGCGGTGGCTGCCGTGCTACCAATTATATCGGTTTCATACGAAGAGCCTTGAAAAAAGCAGGCATGGAACAGATCCCTGTTATCTCTTTGAGTGCCGGAGTAGAAAAGAATCCCGGATTCAAGATCAACTACCGCCTGTTGAAAGCAGCGATCCACTCTCTGATCTATGGAGATCTGTTCATGCGGGTTGTATATCGTACACGCCCTTATGAAAAGGTACCCGGATCTGTCAACGCTTTACATGAAAAATGGAAACAACGCTGTATTGAAGCAGTGAAAAATCCGAAAACCTCTGAGCTAAAACAAATCGTTCAGGGCATTGTAAAAGATTTTGATGAAATCGAACTGGATGAGACAATAAAGAAACCACGAGTTGGTATTGTGGGTGAGATTTTGGTAAAATTCCTGCCAGCCGCCAACAACTATGTAGTAGACCTTCTTGAATCGGAAGGCGCTGAGGCAGTTTGCCCGGATATGCTGGACTTCTTTATGTACAGTGCCGTAGACAGCGTGTTCAAAGCTGACCACCTCGGTTTTAAGAAAAGCAGCAAACAGATTGGTAAAGCTGCCGTGTGGCTGTTAGAAAACTTCCGCAAGCCTATGAAAAAGGCATTGAAGGAAAGTAAGCGTTTTGATGCTCCACCGAGCATTTATACACTGGAAAATTATGCAGCTCCATTCGTTTCAGCCGGTAACCAGACCGGTGAAGGATGGTTCCTAACCGGTGAAATGATCGAACTGTTACATTCAAATGTACCAAACATTGTATGTACCCAGCCATTCGGCTGCCTTCCAAACCATGTGGTCGGAAAAGGTGTTATCAAACAGCTTCGTAAAGCCTATCCAGGTGCTAATATCGTAGCAGTAGACTACGACCCGGGTGCCAGTGAGGTCAATCAGTTAAATCGAATCAAGTTGATGTTAGCAACCGCTAACGAGAATTTATAAAAGAGAAAGGAAGTTCCTATAAGTGCAACAGGAAACGCTTCGCGTTTAAGTTCCACTTATATTGAACTTCCTTTTTTGGTGTGACAGAATATTCTTTTTCTGCAAGCTATATTTCTTTCTTCCCAACAAAAAAATTCGTTCCGTGAGAGACTTAAACACGAAGTGTTTCCCCGTCTCTCACGGAACGAACTTTTTATTTATTCGCTCTTCTTCCTTAATGTCAATATCAACATAATTGCCAATACAGATGCTCCCATTGCCAGAATCGGAATGAACAGATTTGTCTCATCTCCTGTGGCTGGTGCCGAATCGGAAAGAGGCACATTATCATCTACGATTGATGTCTTTTTCGATGCACTGCTCTTCTTGGCTGCTGATGCGGATGAAAGCGGTGTGTTATCATCTGAAATGGTAGTGGTTCCACTGTGTGAATCGGTATCATTATCCTTAATACCTGCTGTTTTCGTAGTCGGTGTCGGCGTTGTGGCCGGATCCATAGATTCATCCGGTGTAACAGATGGGGACGCTGTGACAGTATCCGCTGTCGGAGTAGCAGTTGCTGCATCTGCTGTCGGTGTGGCCGTTGGCGCTTCTGTCACCGTTGCTGGTGTATTTGTTACAGTCGGGGTGGCTGTAGTATTTGCAGTTGGTGTAGCGGTCGGTCCCTCCGGTGTAGCCGTTGCACCAGCATCATTCGGTGTGACGGTCGGTGTGCCGGCAGGCACTACAGTCGGTGTGGCAAACGGTGTCCCAGTAGGCACAGCCGTTGGTGTCACAGATGGTACATTACTTGGCATAACCGATGATGTTGCGGTAGGCGCCACCGTTGGCGTAACAAATGGTGTGGCAGTTGGCACTACCGTCGGAGTAGCAAACGGTGTGGCGGTTGCCACCGCTGTTACAGTCGGTGTAGCTGTTGGTGCTATCGTCGGCGTAGCTGTTGGCTCTACCGTTGGTGTCGCTGTTGCGGCAACTGTTGTCGTAGGCGTGGCTGTAGGTACTGCCGTTGGCGTTATCGTTGCCGCAATCGTAGGTGTGGCAGTTGCCTCTGGTGTAGCCGTTGGTTCTACCGTTGGTGTTACCTTCGGTGTCTCTGTAGGAGCCTTTGTAGGCTCTTTGGTCGGTTCCGATGTTGATGTCACTGACGGAGTCTTTACCGGTGCCTTAGTTGGCTCCTCTGTTGGAGTTGCTTTCGGTGTCTTCGCAGGTTCTTTGGTCGGCTCTTTCGTCGGTGTAGCCGTTGGAGCCTTTGTCGTCTTTCCAAAACCTTTATAGATCATATGCCACTCTCCATTGTTGCATACAACCTGATCACACACCAGCCAACCCTCTGCTGTAGCGGCAAGGTTTACCAATGCCTTAGGAGCAATCACTGTTGCGTCCATATTGTTTGACTCAAGTTTAAGATTATTCAGATATGGCATATTCCATATCACATTGGCTGCCAGTTCATCCTTTGGCAGAGACCCATCTTTAATGTTAATAATATATCTTGGTAAATAAAGTTCCAGATTTTCTGTCACATTCAGAACAATCGTCTGATCCTTGCGCATAGTAAAATTTATTGCTCCATTAGAAAGAGTGCCTTTCGTAACTGCCTCCATGGCACGATCCATATTTACATACACAACATCTTTGTCGACTGCTGAAATATCAATATAATAATTATTAGTAACTGTGTTTTCAGGAATGTCCGGAATCTTATAATCACTTTTATTTACAACTGATTCTGCATACTCTCCAATCGAAGCTAATTTATCTTTTACTTCCCGGATATACTTTTTATCAATGGTAACTTTATTCTTATCATAATCACGGAGTTTGAGTTCTCCTACAAGTTCTCCAATGCGAATCTCTCCATAACCATTGGCTTTACTTGGAACCGTATTTCCATTATGTTTTCCATTTCCCTGGTATTTTCCTGCAAAGAAGTTAGTCTCCATATCAGAAGTCTGGTTGATATAATTGGCTAATATACCAAACTCTATCCCTCCTTGAAGAAAGGGTTCATTACCATCATAAGATGCATATGTACTCTTTGTAATAATGGTAAACGCTCCTGCCAGAACAGCTACGGATGCTATTGTGGCAATCAACTTCTTTTTTAATCCTCTCATTACGATTCCTCCCGGTTATAAACAACTCTTATGGTTTTTCCAACCTATATTCTATCATTTATATCGTCTTTTTTCAAAATAAATTTACCATTTTTCGTATTTTTGTACATTTTCACAACTTGAGAGAAGATTTTCTTCCATTTTTATTTATTTTTATTTAATATCTATTGGGGAATCCGCCAATCCACAGGTTCTACACCATGTTCCTCTAAAAAGGCGTTTGTTTTACTAAATGGTTTACTTCCAAAAAAGCCTCGGTAAGCTGACAACGGGCTTGGATGTGGTGCCTCTAAAATAAGGTGTTTGGGATTATTCAACAGTTTTTTCTTCTGCTGGGCAGGTTTTCCCCACAAGATAAACACGATGGGTCTGTCGATCTCATTCACTTTTTTCAAAACGGCATCTGTAAATTTTTCCCAGCCAACTCCCCGGTGAGACATAGGCTTGTGAGCCTGAACTGTCAGTACTGTATTCAACATAAGAACACCCTGCTCTGCCCAGGATTCCAAGCAGCCATGATCTGGTGGCGTAATTCCCAGGTCATCTTTTAATTCCGTATAAATATTAACAAGAGACGGTGGTATTTCTGTCCCTCTTTTTACAGAAAAGCATAATCCATGTGCCTGTCCTTGGTTATGATATGGATCCTGTCCCAGGATCACAACTTTAACTTTTTCCATGGGAGTCAGATGAAATGCATTGAATATGTCCCCAGAAGGCGGATAGACTACACTTTTACTGTAAGCATCCTTTATAAACATAAACAATTTTCTGTAATATTCTTTGGAATATTCTTCCTGCAGTGCTTCCTTCCACTGTCCCGTGATAGCCGACATAGCAATTCCTCCCTTTAAATTCGGACGCTGATACCGCGGTCTGCCAGATACCGTTTTAATTCCATGATCTCCAATTCTTTAAAATGGAACAAAGAAGCTGCCAGAACTGCATCTGCTTTTCCTTCTGTCAGTGCGTCATAAAAGTGCTCCTTCTTTCCG
>ERZ826242.1915-NODE-1915-length-20195-cov-9.279692_pt1 | contig 20195 bp, 19 predicted proteins | sample MGYA00519871_ERZ826242 | MGnify/ENA primary metagenome ERZ826242 (study PRJEB31778, sample SAMEA3449226) | human gut metagenome | biome: human gut; feature: human-associated habitat; material: faeces | place: United Kingdom | collected 2010/2012 ...
AACAGGACACTTTTGCCGCCACGGGCAAAAGTACCTCGTCCCCGCAGGGACGAAATACCCCAGAAAGGAACCCGCCTATGAAACTCCTCATCCTCTCCGATTCCCACGGAAACATCGACAATATGGCCCGCACTGTGGAGCTGATCCAGCCCCGGCACATTCTGCATCTGGGTGACTGCCTGCGGGATGCCCAGGCGCTCCATGAGCGCTATCCGGATATCCCCATGGACACCGTGCCCGGCAACTGCGACTGGGGCAGTTTCGACACGCCGGAGCGGCTGCTGGAGTTCGACGGCGTGCGGGTGCTGATGATGCACGGCCACACCCGGAACGTGAAATCCTCGCCGCTGGCGGCCCAGTACGCCGCCCGGGAGTACGGTGCGGACGTGCTGCTGTTCGGCCACACCCACCGCCCGCTGGTGGACTACGACGGCACGCTGTACACCATGAATCCCGGCGCTGTCGGCGACTACCGACGCCCCACCTACGGGGTGCTGACCATCGAAAACGGCAGGGCGGACTGCGCTGTATTTGTATTGGAATAAGGAGAGACTATGTTCTATATCGGTTGTCATCTGTCTCCCTCCGCCGGGCTGCGGGCCATGGGGGAGACGGCGGTGTCCCTCGGGGCCACCACGCTGCAGTTTTTCACCCGCACCCCCCGGGGCAGCAAGGCCAAGCCCATCGACCCCGCCGACGCGGCGGCGCTGATGGCCCTGTGCCGGGAGCAGGGCTTCGGCCCGCTGGTGGCCCATGCGCCCTATACCATCAACGCCTGCTCCAAGGATGAGCGCACCCGGGAATTCGCCCATCTGACGCTGGCGGACGACTTGCAGCGCATGGAATATCTGCCCGGCAATCTCTATAACTTCCATCCCGGCAGCCATACCGGCCAGGGTATTGAGACCGGTATCGCCCTCATTGCGGAGACGCTGAACGCCATCCTGACGCCGGATATCCACACCACGGTGCTGCTGGAGACCATGGCAGGCAAGGGCACCGAGGTGGGCGGCCGGTTCGAGGAGCTGCGGGAGATCCTGGATCGGGTACAGCTCTCCGATAAAATGGGCGTGTGCCTGGACACCTGCCATGTGTCCGACGCGGGCTACGACATCATAAACGATCTGGACGGCGTGCTGACGGAGTTTGACCGGGTCATCGGCCTTGACCGGCTGAAGGCCGTCCACGTCAACGACAGCCTGAACCCCTGCGGCGCGAAGAAGGATCGCCACGCCCGCATCGGCGAGGGCTATCTGGGGGAGGAGACCTTCCGCCGCATCGTGAACCATCCGGCCCTGCAGGGGCTGCCCATGGTGCTGGAGACCCCCAACGAGCTGCCCGGCTACGCCCGCGAGATCGCGCTGCTGAAGGCACTGCGCCGGGACGAAACATGACAGGAGGCGCAGATGGACAAGCAAAAAAGCATTGCCGCCGCGGCGGAGACGGAGGAGGACCGGCTGCTGCTGGCCCGGATCTATGACCGGCTGACCCACGGGGCGAATCGGGATATCTTTGCCACCACCGGCTTTCTCTCCCCCAGGGAGCAGGCACTGGTGCAGAGGCTGCTGCCCCATGTGCCGCTGGTGTTCTTCGGCGGCTGCCAGGAGGCGGAGCGGCGCATGGCCTGCTATGTGCCGGAGTATCTGCCGGAGGACTATCTCACCTCAGATGACGGCCCGGTGGCCGCCGTGCGGGCGGAATACTATGAAAAGGACGCCCTGACCCACCGGGATTTCCTGGGCAGCCTCATGGGCGTGGGCGTCAAGCGGGAGACGGTGGGGGATATCTACGTCTCCGCCGGACAGTGCGACTTTCTGGTGACGCGGGCGGTGCTGCCCTATCTGCTGGAGAATCTCACCTCGGCGGGCCGCACGAAGCTGCACCTGTCGGCCATTCCCCTGGAGGCGGTGCAGCGTCCGGCGGTGGAGAAGCGGGAAATCCGGGACACGGTGCCGTCGCTGCGGCTGGACTGTCTGGTGGGGGCGGCGTTCTCCATGGCCCGGGGCCCTGCCGCCCAGTTGATCGCCGCGGGTAAGGTGGCGGTCAACGACCTGGTGTGTCTGAAGGGCGACCGGCAGCTCCAGCAGGGCGACCGCATCGCCGTGCGGGGCTTCGGCAAGGCGGAGCTGGCGCTGGTGGGCGGCACCACCCGCAAGGGGCGTCTGTCGGTCACGCTGGCGCGTTGGGTGTAAAAAAATGAGGAAAAGAGGGCGGAAGCGGCGCTTCCGCCCTCTTTTTGCACCCCATTGTAAAAGTGCACAAAGGGAAGTCGACATAATGCGACAGCCGGTGGTCAAGTGGATGAAAATGCTTCCGGCGAAAAAATTTGTAAATTTGCTGTTGACAAATTAGCTCGCGCTAACTATAATATTGCCGTGGTTAGAAATGGCTAACCATTTTTTGAACATCAGAGGTTAGCCCATGCTAATAAACAGACACATTCAGAAAGAAGGGTCGTACATGATGCCGCTGACATTGGCCGATGTAGGGAAGGAACAGATCATCCACCGGATCGGCGGGAATGATGAGGTGCGCCGGCACCTGGAAAACCTGGGATTCGTGGCAGGCGGCGAGGTAACGCTGATCAGCTCCATGGGCGGCAACGTGATCGTCAAGGTAAAGGAATCCCGCGTGGCCATCAGCGAGGAAATGGCCCGGAAGATCATGGTGTGACTTTAGCTGGCGAAAAATCTGGCGATTTTTCTGCCAACAGCTTTACCTGCGTCTTTATATTTTTAGATTTATATAAATATTGCGTGATAAGGAGGAGACACATGAAAACATTGAAAGAGGCCAAGATCGGCCAGACCGTGAAGGTCGTCAAGCTCCACGGTGAAGGCCCCATCAAGCGCCGCATCATGGATATGGGCATTACCCGCGGCACGGAAGTGTACATCCGCAAGGTGGCGCCTCTGGGCGATCCTATGGAAGTTACCGTGCGCGGCTATGAGCTTTCCCTGCGGAAGGCCGATACCGAAATGATCGAGGTCGAGTAAAATTTTTGTGTGACGGTTAGCGTCAGCTATCCGAAAGGAGCGTATATGGAAAAGCAAATTAGAATTGCCCTCGCGGGCAACCCGAACTCCGGTAAAACTACGCTGTTCAACGCGTTGACCGGTTCCAACCAGTTCGTGGGCAACTGGCCCGGCGTTACGGTGGAGAAGAAGGAAGGCAAGCTGAAGAAGCATGATGACGTGACCATCATGGACTTGCCCGGCATTTACTCCCTGTCCCCCTACACCCTGGAGGAAGTGGTGGCCCGTAACTATCTGATCACCGAGCGCCCCGATGCCATCCTGAACATCATCGACGGCACCAACCTGGAGCGTAACCTGTACCTGACCACCCAACTGACCGAGCTGGGCATCCCCGTGGTCATCGCCATCAACATGATGGATATCGTGAAGAAGAACGGCGACGAGATCAACGTGGCCGAGCTGTCCCGCCAGTTGGGCTGCCAGATCGTGGAGATCTCCGCCCTGAAGGGCACCGGCGTCATGGAGGCTGCCGAGGCTGCCATCGCCGCCGCCAAGAGCGCCAAGACCGTTCCCATGCACACCTTCTCCGGCCCCGTGGAGCACGCCATCGCCCACATCGAGGAGGCCGCTGTCCACAGCATGCCCGAGGAGCAGCAGCGCTGGTACGCCATCAAGATCTTTGAGCGCGACGACAAGGTGCTGGCGCAGATGAACATCCCCGCCGAGACCATGACCCACATCGAGACCGACATCAAGGCCGCCGAGAAGGAGTTGGACGACGACGCCGAGTCCATCATCACCAACGAGCGCTACGTCTACATCGCCGAGGTCATCAAGAGCTGCTATAAGAAGAAGAACAAGGGCGAGCTGTCCGTCTCCGATAAGATCGACCGCGTCGTCACCAACCGCTGGCTGGGCCTGCCCATCTTCGCCATCGTCATGTTCCTGGTGTACTACATCGCCATGATGACCGTGGGCTCCGCCGCCACCGACTGGGCCAACGACGGCCTGTTCGGCGATGGCTGGCACCTGTTCGGCATCGGCTCCGCTGAGTACAGCGAGGTGGCCGACGCCTATGGCGAGGCCTCCCTGATCGTGGACGGCTATGACGCCTACATCGAAGAGAACGGCGCTCTGGCCGCCGACGGCACCTTCACCTATGACGTGGAGGACGAGGAGACCCTGGCTGTCGAGACCGAGACCGCTACCCTGGCCGACTATGAGGAAGCCAAGGCCACCCTGGATGAGATCGGCGACGAGCCCGATCCCGCCGACTACGGCGTCTGGGTCCCCGGTATCCCTGTTCTGATCGGCAACGGCCTGGAGGCCGCCGGTGCGTCCGAGTGGCTGAGCGGCCTGATCCTTGACGGTATCGTCGCCGGTGTCGGCGCGGTGCTGGGCTTCGTTCCCCAGATGCTGGTGCTGTTCCTGCTGCTGGCCTTCCTGGAAGCCTGCGGCTACATGGCCCGTATCGCCTTCGTGCTGGACCGTATCTTCCGTAAGTTCGGTCTGTCCGGTAAGTCCTTCATCCCCATGCTGATCGGTACCGGCTGCGGTATCCCCGGTGTTATGGCTTCCCGTACCATCGAGAATGAACGCGACCGCCGTATGACCATCATGACCACCACCTTCATCCCCTGCGGCGCCAAGGTGCCCTTCATCGCCATGATCGCCGGCGCCATCTTCGGCGGCAGCGCTCTGGTGGCCACCTCCGCTTACTTCATCGGCATGGCTGCCATCATCGTCTCCGGTATCATCCTGAAGAAGACCAAGATGTTCGCCGGTGATCCCGCTCCCTTCGTTATGGAGCTGCCCGCATACCACTGGCCCACTCTGGGCAACGTTCTCCGCTCCATGTGGGAGCGCGGCTGGTCCTTCATCAAGAAGGCCGGTACCATCATCCTGCTGTCCACCATCTTCGTGTGGTTCACCACCTACTTCGGCTGGGTCGACGGCCAGTTCCAGATGCTGTCTGAGGAGCAGATCGACGGCTCCATCCTGGCCAAGATCGGCAACGCCATCGCCTGGATCTTCGCGCCTCTGGGCTGGGGTAACTGGGAAGCCGTCGTGGCCTCCATCACCGGCCTGATCGCCAAGGAGAACATCGTCGGTACCCTGGGTATCCTGTTCGGCAACGGCGACGGTACTGTGTACCAGGCCATGGGTGCTGCCTTCAACGGTGTCACCGGTTACTCCTTCATGGTGTTCAACCTGCTGTGCGCCCCCTGCTTCGCGGCCATCGGCGCCATCAAGCGTGAGATGAACAACCGCAAGTGGACCTGGTTCGCCATCGGCTATCAGTGCGGCTTCGCTTACCTGATCGCCCTGATGATCAACCAGTTCGGCGGCTGGTTCCTGGGTGCCGGCAATATCATCGGCACCATCGTGGCCGTCATCGTTCTGGTTGGCCTGCTGTACATGCTGTTCCGTCCCTACAAGGACGCCACCAAGCTGAGCGTGAAGATGTAATTCACACCCGCGATATCACTTACTTACCAATTCTGAGAAAGGAGCGCTTGCCATGCTGGCTGATATTCTGATTTGTCTTGTTCTGATTGCCATTGTCACTTCCATTGTCCACTCCCTCATTAAAAACAAAAAGCAGGGCAAGAGCCTTTGCTCCGGAGCCTGCACTGGCAACTGCGCGCACTGCGGCGGCCATTGCAGCCACAAATAAGAAAAACGGCCGTCGAAAGACGGCCGTTTTTCATGGGCGGCAGAGAGCAAGTGTTTCGCGCTCCGGCGCGACCTACTTTTGACCGTTGTTCCGAAATCCGTAGGGGTGACCCTTGCGGTAGCCCGGAACCGTGCGTGTCGGCGGGCGGCCGCAAGGGCCGCCCCTACGAATGCAATGCACGATGATGCGCTGCGCTGTACGCGGCGGCCTGAGGTCAGGCCGCCCTACATACCATCGATAGAACTTCGTAGGGCGTGGTGACCACACCCCGCCGCATGAGGAGGTACGGTAAACGTGCGTAGGGGCAGACGACTCTGCCCCTCCCACCCGGTGAACGCAAGTGTTTCCGTACTTGGCGGGCGGGGTAGAACCCCGCCCCTACGAGAGGATACGGGATTGTCTCCCCCGACTTTCGCAGTGTAAACAGACAAATGCTTGACACCGTTCCGGTTTCACGCTATGATATAATCCGTAATCATTCATTGAGGGGTTCACCGAGTATGGCAGAAAGACTGACCCCCCGCAAGCAGCAGGCGCTGGAGATGCGCAGCCGCATTCAGAATGTGGCCCTGGATCTGTTTGACCGGGAGGGATTTGAAAACGTATCCGTGGAGGAGATCGCCCAGAAGGCGGGCTGCTCTGTGGGCAATATTTACCACTACTTCAAGAGCAAGGACGAGCTGGCCATCCAGGTCACCAGCCATGTGGACGCGGCGTACCTGACGCTGGAGACGGAGTATCTGGCGGATACCGCCCGTCCCGCGCGGGAGAAGCTGCTGGACTTCGTGGGCCAGTCCCTGCGGATCAGCAGCAGCGACCCGGTGCTGTACAAGGCGTTTATCCACGCCATGAAATACCCGGAGCAGGGCGCGCTGCAGCGCAACGAGCACCGCATCTATTACCGGGTGCTCTCCGAGCTGGTGGAGCTGTGCCGCCGTGAGGGCGGCATCGCCCAACAGTATGATAACGACACGGTGGTGGAGTATCTGGTGACGCTGCACCGCGGCACGTTGCTGGAGTGGCGCATCTACGAGGGGCGGTTCGACATCGCCCAGCACGGTGTGGCCATGGCGGAGGCCCTGCTGCGAGGGCTGAAAGTGTAACGACATAGACAGGCGTTTGGTCGATTTCACGACCGAACGCCTTCTTTTTTTGTTCACAACGCCGATATTTGAAAAGACGTGGGAAAAGAGGGGCCAACGCCGTTGACAAACGGAAAGGAAAGTGCAATACTGTGAATAGTTCATTAAGTGATTCGGTGAAAATTTTGACGAAGTATTCGATGAAATAAGAGAAAGAGAGGGAACCCCCATATGAAGATCCTTGTCATCAACCCCGGCGCCACCAGCACCAAGATCGCCGTGTTCGAGGAGGACCAGCAGCTCTATAAGCTGGGCATTGACCACTCCGCCGAGGAGCTGGATCAATTCGAGCGGGTCATCGACCAGGCGGACTACCGAAAGAATGCCATTCTCAACGCTGTCACCGAGGCCGGCTATAAGCTGGAGGACTTTGACGCGGTGTGCGGCCGCGGCGGCCTGTACCGCCCCATCCCCAGCGGTACCTACGCTGTCAACGACAAGGTGATGCACGATGTGGAGAACGCCCCCTATGGTGAGCATCCCTCCAACCTGGGCGCATACCTGGCCAAGAAGCTGGGCGACATGGTGGGCATTCCCTCCTTCTTTGTGGATCCCGTGTGCGTGGATGAGATGACCGAGATCGCCCACTACACCGGCTTTGCCGAGTTCCGCCGCCTGTGCCAGTTCCACGCCCTGAATCACAAGTCCATCGGCCGCAAGGCCGCCAAGGAGCTGGGCAAGAAATACGAGGACGTGAACCTGATCGTGTGCCATCTGGGCGGCGGCGTCAGCGTGGGCGCCCACCAGAAGGGCCGCGTGGTGGACGTGTGCAACGTGAAGGATGAGGGCTCCATGGGCATGGACCGCGCCGGCGGCCTGCCGGTCAACCAGCTCATCAGCTACTGCTTCAGCGGCAAGACCAAGGACGAGGTGAAAAAGACCTTCGGCCGCCGCGCTGGTATGCTGTCCTATCTGGGTACCACCGATTTCCGCGTCATCTGCGCCAAGGTGGTGGAGGGCGACCCCAAGTATGTGGAGGCCTATCAGGCCCTGGTCTATCAGCTTTCCAAGGACATCGGCGCCATGGCCGCCGTGCTGCACTTCGACGTGGACGCCATCGTGTTCACCGGCGGCATGGCCTATGAGCAGTTCTTCTGTGACGACATCACCGCCTATGTGGGCAAGATCGCCCAGACCATCCGCCTGCCCGGCGAGGAGGAGATGCGTTCTCTGGCCGAGGGCGCGCTGCGTGTGCTCCACGGCGAGCAGGAGGCCAGTGTTTATTGATTCCGTTTTTCAACAGCAAGTGACATATAGCGCAATGTAAGAGTAAGAAAAAAGAAGAAAGGTGGAAGAAAACTATGAAACATCTGATGTCCGGTAACGAGGCCACCGCCCGTGGCGTCTACGAAGCCGGTATCAAAGTCTGCTCCGCGTATCCCGGCACCCCCAGCACCGAGATCCTGGAGAACATGCCCCAGTACGGCAAGGACGTGTACTGCGAGTGGGCTCCCAACGAGAAGGTGGCCGCCGAGGTGGCTTACGGCGCAGCCGTGGCCGGTTCCCGTGCCTTCTGCACCATGAAGATGGTGGGCCTGAACGTGGCCGCCGACCCCCTGTTCACCGCCGGTTACATGGGCGTCAACGGCGCCTATGTGGTGGTCACCGCTGATGACCCCTCCTGCCACTCCTCCCAGAACGAGCAGGATAACCGTCACTATGCCCGCGCCGCCAAGATCGCCATGGTGGAGCCCAGCGACGCTCAGGAGTGCAAGGACTTCGTGAAGCTGGCCTGCGAGATCTCCGAGGAATTCGATACCCCCGTGCTGTACCGCACCACCACCCGCGTCTGCCATTCCAAGGGCCTGGTGGAGTTCGGTGAGCGCACCGAGCATGTGGCCCCCGAGTATAAGCGCAACACCCGCAAGTACATCTGCGCCCCCGCCAACGCCTATGCCAACCATCCCCTGGTGGAGGAGCGCCTGGTGAAGCTGGCCGAGTACGGCTGCACCACCGCCCTGGAGAACGGCCTGAACAAGCTGGAAATGGGCGACGGCAAGGTGGGCGTTATCACCGCCTCTATTGCCTATGAGTACGCCAAGGAAGTGTTCCCCGAGGGTACCTCCTTCCTGAAGCTGGGCCTGACCTATCCTCTGCCCATGAACCTGATCCGCGACTTCGCCTCCAAGGTGGAGAAGCTGTACGTCATCGAAGAGCTGGAGCCCTTCATGGAGAACGAGATCAAGGCCGCCGGTATCGACTGCATCGGCAAGGAGCTGACTGGCGTCATGTACGAGCTGAACACCGAGCTGGTGCGTGAGCGCGTGCTGGGTATCAAGCCCAACTACAAGACCATCACCGACGTGCAGGTGGCCAAGCGTCCTCCCGCACTGTGCCCCGGCTGCCCCCACCGCGGCTTCTTCTACACCCTGTCCAAGAACAAGAACTATGTGGTCACCGGCGATATCGGCTGCTACACCTTGGGCTTCGCGCCTCCTCTGAACTGCATGGACGTGTGCATCTGCATGGGCGGCGGCTTCTCCGCCGGTATGGGCATGGCCAAGTCCTTCCAGCGCGAGGGCGTCACCGATAAGGTGGTGTTCGGCGTCATGGGCGACTCCACGTTTTTCCACAGCGGCATGACCGGCGCCGCCGAGATCATCTACAACAACGGCCGCATGATCCCCTGTGTGCTGGATAACCGCATCACCGGCATGACCGGCCACCAGGACAACCCCGGCACCGGCTTCACCCTGATGGGCGAGCCTGCCCCCATGATCCGCGTGGAGGGTGTGCTGGAGGCTTACGGCTTCGCACCCGTGTTCACTGTGGATCCTCAGGATCTGAAGGCCATGAAGCAGACCGTGGACGCCGCAGTGGCCGCTCTCAACGAGGGCAAGCACCCCGCCATCGTCACCCGCCGTCCCTGCCTGCTGATCAAGCGGATGAAGCACGAGAACGGCATGTGCGTGGTCAATGCCGACAAGTGCAGGAGCTGCAAGAGCTGTCTGAAGGTGGGCTGCCCCGCCATCTCCATGGAGAACGGCAAGGCATTCATCGACCGCACCCAGTGCGTGGGCTGCACCGTCTGTGCCCAGGCGTGTCCCTTCGGCGCTATCGAAAAGGAGGAGAAGTAACATGAGCGATGTGAAAAGCTGCCTGTTGGTAGGCGTAGGCGGTCAGGGCGCTATCCTGATCTCCAAGATCATGTCCAACGGCTTCATGAAGGCCGGCTACGATGTCAAGCAGAGCGAGGTCCACGGCATGGCCCAGCGCGGCGGCAGCGTGTCCACCCAGGTCCGCTGGGGCAGCAAGGTCTACGGCCCCGTGTTTGGCCGCGGCGAGGCCGACATCATGGTGGCCCTGGAGAAGATGGAAGCCGTCCGATACGCGGAGTTCCTGAAGCCCAGCGGCGTGGTCGTCATCAATGACTACGCCATCAAGTCCACCACCATCGCCTCCGGCGCCGAGACGTACCCCGAGGGCTGCATCGAGGCTATGGCCAGACACTTCAAGACCATCGCGATTCCCGCCAGTGACATTGCTCTGGAGCTGGGCAATCCCAAGTGCATGAACGTGGTGCTGTTCGGCGCCATGTGCGACTCCCTGGGCTGCCCCAATATCGACTGGGAGCAGATCGTGGCGGAGACGGTGCCCGCCAAGGTCAAGGATCTGAACCTTCAGGCGTTCCGCGCCGGCCGCGAAGCCGCCAGCAGAACCGCCGAATAACACGGATACATAAAAAGCTCCCCCGACACGGTGTCGGGGGAGCTTTTTATGTATCCGGCCGCTTACTTGTGCAGCAGCGGGCTGAGGGGCTTGTAGATCAAGAAGCACAGCGCCACGTCCAGAAGACCCTTGCACAGGGTGAAGGGGACGTTGAACACCAGCAGGCAGTTGAACAGGGCGTTGCCGGTGGGGATCTGCGCCACGGTGCCAAGGATCTCCTGATACATGCCCACGATGGCCTCCAGCGGCAGGCCGTACAGCACCACATAGGCGGGGTAGACGATGAAATAGTTCAGAGGCAGGCTGATGAGCGCCATGGCGGCGGCGCCGGCCACAGAGCCCCACAGAGCGCCGGAACGGTTCTTGTGCTTCTTGTAGACGATACCGGCGATGAGGGCGAAGGTAGCGCCCAGCAGGAAGTTGGACAGCTCGCCCACGCAGGCGCTGGAGCCGAAGGGCAGGTGCAGCAGGTTCTTCACCAGTTGGATGGCGACGCCGTAGACGGGGCCGAGGGAGAACGTGCCAAGCAGGGCGGGCAGGTCGGAGATGTCCAGCTTCACGAACGCGGGCATGATGGGGATGGAGAACTCCACGAACTGGAGGACGGCTGCCACCGCCGCCAGCAGGGCGGCCACGGCGATACGATGGGTCTTTTGCTTCTGAGTCATAAAAAAACACTCCTTTTCGATGATAAACACCCGGAAATTGCCTTCCAAGGTGTACGCATCAAAAAAGAGCATTACAAAAATGCCATACACGCCTTCTCTCATCCAGACTATACTGTCGGTACCGGAATCACACCGGTTCATGCAGCTCTCGCCGCTCGCGGACTATACCGCCGGTGGGGAATCTCACCCCGCCCCGAAGACAAATATGCGGTTGTTCTCGCGCTCTATAATACACCATGTCCCGCCAAAATGCAACCGCTTTCTGCCAGATTTTTTATTTATTGCTTCACAGTAACTTTTTATTGTATTTCGATAAATAATGATTGACAAACGATATAGCCTGTGGTATGCTGACATCAGAAAGGATGTGTGAGACATGAAGCATATCGCGCATAAAAAGCTGGCCGTCCTGCTGCGCATCGGCCTTATGATCGCAGCCCTGGTGTGCGGGGCCATCTTTTTCTGGTTCCTGCCTCAGCTGGGCCGCGGCATCGCCCTGGCCGACCCTGAGTATGCCTGGGCCTTCTGGCCCTGCCTGATCTTCGCGTGGCTGTTCGCCGTACCGGTATTCTGGGCCATGGCCGCTCTGTGGGCCGTATTCGGCCGCATCGGCCGCGGCGACGCCTTCTGTATGGAGAATGCCCGGGCCATGGCCACTGTGTCCCGCTTGGCATTTTTCGACGCAGTGCTGGTGCCGGCGGGCGTCATCACCTTGGCTCTGCTGGGCGCCGGCTCCCCCGGCATGACGGTCATCGTCATGCCCGCGGGCGTCATGGTCTGCACTCTGGTGGGCGTCATGGCGATGGCCCTGAGCCGCCTGGTAGCCGATGCCGCCCGCCTCCAGGACGAGAGCGATCTGACGGTGTGAGGTGGCAGTATGATCGTATTTCACATGGATATCATGCTGGCCCGCCGCAAAATGAGCCTGACGGAGCTGAGCGAGCGGGTGGGCATCACCATAGCCAACCTGTCCATTCTCAAGACCGGCAAGGCCCGTGCCGTGCGGCTGGACACCCTGAACCGCCTGTGCGCCGCGCTGGACTGCCAGCCCGCCGACCTGATGGAATTTCTGCCGGACCCGCCGGAGGAATGACCGCACCGGCAGTTGCAGTTTCTGCCGCATCGTGCTACAATAAAGGGAATTCCGCCGGACTCACCGGTCTGAAGTAAGGTGGCGAACCGTATGGAGAGCACCTCCCCCGCCCAACCGGATACTGTGTCGCAGCCGGAGGCACCTGCGGCCTCCCGCTATTCGCTGCGCTGGCTCTTTTTCCCGCTGGCCCTGCTGTACCATGAACTGCTGCTGCGCGCTTTCGACAGCGGCACTGTCTTTTTCGACGCGGCGCTGGCGCCTACCGCCCTGACCGCGCTGGGTCTGGGCCTGCTCATCAGCCTGCTGGCCAATGCTCTGCCCTGCCGCAGGGTCTCCCGCTGGGCCGTGCTGACCCTGACGCTGCTGTGGACCGTTTACGTCTGCGTGGAGTACTGCTGTAAGAGCTACTTCAAGTCCTACTTTGCCCTGACGTTCATGGTCACCATGACCGGTCACGTGGTGGGCGACTTCGCCGGCACCATCCCCGATGTGGTGCTGCCCCGCCTGCCCTTCATCCTCCTGGCGCTGGTGCCGCCGGTGCTGGCCATTGTCCTGCGCCGCCGCATCGTACCGGAGGTCTCCATGGGCCGCCGCGGCCTGCTGGTGCTGGCGCTGCTGGCCCTGTTGACGCTGGGCGGCGGAGACGCCATCGGCCGCTTCGGCCCCAGCGCCGCGCTGTTCACCTACGACTTCAACACCAACAGTGCCGTCCCCCGCTTCGGTCTGAACACTGCTCTGCGGCTAGAGCTGACCTACGCCGTCACCGGCGTACCCACGCCGCCGCTGGAACCCCTGCCGGAGCCTGACCCCGAACCGGAACCGGAGCCCACGCCCGTGGACTACGGCTACAATATGCTGGACATCGACTTTACCGCGTTGGCCGAGTCCACCGGCGACAGCACGCTGGCTTCGCTGCACCGTTATATGGCCGCCCGTACTCCCTCCCGCCGGAACCAGTATACCGGCATGTTCGCAGGCAAGAACCTGATCCTGCTGACAGCGGAGTCTTTCTCGCCCTGGTTCATCTCTCAGGAGCTGACCCCCACCCTGTACCGCCTGACCCACGAGGGCTTCGTGTTCAGCAACTACTACCAGCCCGGCTGGGGCCAGTCCACCACCGGCGGCGAGTTTGCCGTCCTCACCGGCCTGCTGCCCACATGGGTGGGCGGCGATGTCAGCTTCTGGGCCAGCCGCTATGACTACATGCCGCTGGCGCTGGGCTATCAGTTCCGTGCTCTGGGCTATCAGACACCGGCGTGGCACAACAACACCTATAATTATTATGGCCGCAACGCCACTCACCCCAACCTGGGCTACGACTATGAGGGCATTGGCTCCGGTCTGACTCTGGCCACGCAGGACAGCAGCTGGCCCTACTCCGATCTGGAAATGCTGGAGGCCACGCTGGACAGCTGTGTGGACGCCTACCTCACCACCGGCCAGCCCTTCCACGCCTACTACATGACTGTCAGCGGCCACGGCAGCTATAACTGGGGCCAGTCCATGGCTGCCAAGAACCGCGCCGCAGCGGAGGCCGCCTACCCCAACGCCAGTGCGCCGGTGCAGGCCTACGTAGCCGCCAATCTGGAGCTGGAGGCCGCCCTGACGTATCTGGTGGACCAGCTGGAGGCCCGCGGCATCGCCGACGACACCGTGATCTGTCTCTCCGCCGACCACTACCCCTACGCGCTGGCGGAGACCGGCGTGGATTACTACGCCGAGCTGACGGGCCGTCAGGACTCGGATCTGGACACCTCCCGCTACCGCAACGCGCTGATCCTCTGGTGCGGAGGCATGGACCAGCCCGTCACCGTGGACACGCCCTGCAGCGCCGTGGACATCGTGCCCACCCTCAGCAACCTGTTCGGTCTTCGCTACGACTCCCGCCTGCTGTCCGGCCGCGACATTCTGGCGGATAACTACGACCCTGCCAGCGCCTCCGGCTGCATCCCGCTGGTGGTACTGCCCACTCCCGTGGGCAACAGCTGGGCCACCGCCGCCGGCGTCTACGAGGCCCGCACCGGCACCTTCACCCCCGCCCCCGGCGTCACACCGGAGGAGGGCTACGTGGACGCCGTCAACCGCCTTGTCTCCGCCAAATACACCTACGCGCGGCTCATCATCCAGTACGACTACTACCGCATCGTACTGGGAGAGAATGAATGACGTAAAAAAAGCTGTTCCGTCTCTGACAGAACAGCTTTTTTGTATATGGAAAACCACTCGCCTGCTTCCTCTTCTGACTCAAAGCTGGTGCGCATACCACTCTCCGCCGGTGGGCCGGAACCCCGCGGTTCGGGAGGTCGATGGCATATACCTCAGTGTCTCCGCGTCAGTGGCGCTCCACGTAGTCCCACTCGTCGCCGCTCTCGTACACCAGATGGATGTCCTCCAGATAGGGGGTATCCATGGGGTTGGCCATGGGCGCCGCCTGCTTGTAGCGTTCCAGATTCCGGCGGGACTTCTCCGCCGGCTGGACTGTACCGGCGCCTGCGATGCAGCCGCCCGGGCAGGCCATGCCCTCCAGCAGATAGCCGTTGTACTTGCCGGTGCGGGCGCCGCGCAGCATCTTGCGGCACTCGTCCAGGCCCTCCGCTGCTACGGTCTTGACCTCCACCTCGGGACGGATCCGGTGGATGACCTCCTCCACTGCCTTGGCCACGCCGCCGCCGGCGGCGAAGCCCACGCCGGGGGCGGATGCCTCGTAGTGGGCCGCGCTGTCCTCGATCTGGGAGAAGTCGATGCCCTTGGCCTCGAACATGCCCCGCAGCTCCTCAAATGTCAGCACGAAGTCCACATCGCTGCGGACAGAGCGGCGGCTGGCCTCCAGCTTCTTGGCGGCGCAGGGGCCGATAAAGGCGATGCGGCAGTTGGGGTCCTTCTTTTTCAGCAGCCGCGCCGTCAGCACCATGGGCGTCATGGTCATGGAGATGTAGGGTGCGAAGCCCGGGAACTCCTTCTTGGCCATGACAGACCAGGCGGGGCAGCAGGAGGTCGCCATGAACGGCTGCTTCTCCGGCACGTCCCGCAGGAACTCCTCGGCCTCCTCGATGGCGCACAGGTCGGCACCGATGGCCACCTCCTCCAGAGAGGCAAAGCCCAGCATCTTCATGGCCTCGCGGATCTGGCCCGGAGTCACGTTGTCGCCGAACTGACCCCAGAAGGCCGGCGCGATGATGGCTACCACCTTATCGCCCTTGCGGATGGCGTGAATCAGCTGGAACAGCTGGCCCTTGTCCACGATGGCGCCGAAGGGGCAGTTCACCAGACACATGCCGCAGTTCACGCACTTGTCGTAGTCGATGTCCGCCCGTCCGTACTCATCCTGTCCGATGGCGTGCATGCCGCAGGCCTCCTGACAGGGGCGGGTGAACTTGATAATGGCCTGATAGGAGCAGGCTTCCTTGCACTTGCCGCATTTAATGCACTTATCCTGGTCGATGACGGCCTGACCCCGCTCCGTGGAGATGGCCCCCTTGGGGCAGGCGTACTGACAGTGCCGCGCCAAACAGCCCTGGCATGCGCTGGTCACCTCGTAGTGGGTGGGCGCGCAGGCATTGCAGGCGTACTTGATGACGTTGATCAGCGGGGGATCGTAGTACTTCGCGGCGATGGCACTCTCCTCCACGCCGTCGGACAGCACCGAGTGCTCCGTCACCGGCCGCAGCGGCAGGCCCATGGCCAGCCGGATGCGCTCACCCACGATGGCCCGCTCCAGAAACACGGACTCCCGCTGCCGCCCCACCTCGCCGGGCACGATCTCATAGGGCAGCTTCTCCATGCGCGTGTAGTCTCCACCCTCATAGGCCAGCTTCGCCACCTCGGCAAAGACCCGCTTGCGGATGTCCGCAACACCGCACTTGATATTTCTCATTCTTTTTTGTCCTCCCAAAATCCACCCTAAAGGGGTTCTATACCAATTGTGTATTATACCTGCTCCCCCCATAAAAAGGCAATATCTTTCGTAAGGAATTTTTTTCACCCTCATAGGTGAATTCTCTTACAACCTGCACAATCCCCCTATATAAAGCTGCTATTCCCCCATTATATCCGCAAATATTCCGTAAAAAATACGCGGAAAATCCGCATTATACTTATAGGAGAAATATTTTTCTCCAGAGTAAAATCGCTGCATGTTTTCTCTTATACACGTCCCCGCAGCGCTTCCTCCAGCTTCCCCAGTGCCTTCTTCTCGATCCGCGATACATAGCTCCGGCTGATGCCGTACAGAGCCGCCACCTGCTTCTGGGTCTGGGGCAGTCGTCCGTCCAGTCCGTAGCGCCGCCGGATGATGTCGGCTTCCCGCTCCGTCAGCACCTCCGCCACCAGCCGCCGGATGAGCTTGCGGTTCTCCTTGTCCTGCAGCTCCTCCAGCATGGTGTCCTCCTCGCCCACCACATCGCTGAGGTACAGGGCATCTCCCTCCGGCCCCGTCTCGATGGTGTCCGACAGCGACACCTCCCCCTGCAGCTTCCGCTGCGCCCGGAAGTGCATCAGTATCTCATTCGCTATCCTCTCCCAACGGATACATCGGTTGGTCAATGGGCGGCAAATCCGCCTCTCCATCCTCTGCAAAAAGGTAAACATAGGCGTTTTTGCCGTCCCAGACCACCTTTTTGACGATGGCGCGCAGCAGGCGACGTTTTTCCTCCAGCGTGGCAGAATCCACCGCGCTGGCGAAGGATTCGATCATTTCCTGATGGAAGGCGAACTCCTGATGGAGCATCCGGCTCTGCTCGGTGAGGGCTTCCAGCTCGGAAAGTCTTGCCTGCTGAGTCTCGCTCTCCCGGTGGAGCGCGTCGATCTGCTCCATGACGTACTTCGCAGAGGTGTCGCTGGCAACGGACAGGGACTCCACCAGCCGCTTGATGCGGTCCTCCGTTTCCGCGTGCTTCTCCTTCAGCAGCGCAAGCTCTGCGTCGTAGCCCTCCTTGCTGCCGCTGATGACCTTCTTTGTCTGCGCCAGCAGCCGGGCAAGGGTCTCCTTGTCGGCGGACAGCTTGCGGATCTCCTCGATGATCTTGGCGTCCAGCGTGTTGCCGTTGCAGTTTTTCATAGAGCAGACCGTGCCGTGGCTGCGCTCCTTGGTGGAGCACATGTAGGTGTAGATCAGCTTTCCGTCCGCCGTGCGGCGGTTGGTCAGCTTCGGGCGCATATAGTCGCCGCATTCGCCGCAGCGCAGCAGCCCGGACAGCAGCGCCACGTTGCTGCGGGGTCTGCGGTAGCTCTTGGATTTGTTGACATCCAGCATAGCCTGCACCCGCACCCAATCGCTGCCCGCGATGATGCCCGGATGCTTGCCCACCGCCACGATCCATTCCTCCATGGGACGGATCTGGTTCGCCTTGCCGGGGCGCTGGAGCGTGCGGTTGTACGCCATGATGCCGTGCTCGCCGTCGAACTCCGAGCGTTCGGCAAACAGGTCAACATTGTTCTCTTTCAGATATTGATACGCCGTCTCGTCGGCGATCATGTAAACCGGGTTCGTGAGAATGCCGCGGATGGCAAAGCGGGTGAACTGCTTGCCGCGCTTCGTGACACAGCGGTGCTCCAACAGGTACTGGTCGGTCTTGCTGAGAGAGCCGGTTTCCATGAACACCTCGAAGATCGTCTTGACCAGCTGAATTTCCTCCGGGATGGGTTTGAGCTTGCAGGCTTTTTTCACCTTGCCGTCCACTGTCACGCTGGACAGGCTTTCCGAGGCGTAGCCCGTGGGCGTTGTGCCGCCCAGCCAGCGCCCGGTCTTGGACAGCTCGTGCATGTTGTCCCGGATACGCTCGGCAATGGTCTCCCGCTCCAGCTGGGAGAACACCGACGCGATATACATCATGGCGCGGCCCATGGGCGAGGACGTGTCGAACTGCTCCCGGATGGAGATGAAGTCGATGTGCCGGTCGCCCAGATCCTCGATGAGCTTGGCAAAGTCGCCGATGTTGCGGCTGATGCGGTCGAGGCGATAGACCACGATGGCGGCAAAGGCGATCTTCTGGGAGTCCTTCATCATTTTCTTGAACTGCGGGCGCTCCAGATTGCCGCCGGAAAAGCCCTCATCCTCGTAGACCAGCACGTTTTCCGACGCATCCTCGCCAAAGTGCATGGCGATGTACTGGCGACACAGTTCGATCTGGTTCTCGATGCTCTCGCCCTTGCCGGTGAATTTGGACTTGCGGGAGTAGATGACATATTGCTTCGCCTGCGGCTTGTCTTTCGTTTTCATGGCGGCACCTCGCGTTATTCGTTAGGTTGGTAGATATATTATAACGGATTGGAATCCATTTGAAAAGGTACCCAAGGGAAGAATCTGAAAATTTCTGCGGATAGGCAGAGGTTTTCGTGCGCTGATTGTGCCCGTTCGGAGGGCATCACTCATGTGCATTGAGAAAATGATTGATGGAATGAGCGATGCATGCTATTTAGAACATTATTGTTTTCGTCATCGACTGCATTCTTGCAGTCTCGCCGCGCGATTTTTGCGCATTGCTACTTGTCATACGTCAAGTTTATTTTGCGTCACAGCTTGTCATATGACAATCTGCATCGTAAAAACCGCCGCCCCAGACGAAAAATCGGGACGGCGGTTTTGTTATGCAAGGTTTCTCAGATATTCTTCCACGTTCTGATACGAAATACCGTCTATCACTTGGCTTTCCCCGCGATAGAGGACGAACTTTCCGGTGATCGGGCCGTAGCGGTGCTCGGTCTGTGCGCATTTTTGCTCGTCGATCAGATGGCGATACTGCTGCGGGACAGCTTCTTCGCTGTGCTTGATCTCGAAAATCCGGCAGGAGCCTGCCTCCGGGTCAAACACCACCATGTCAAATTCGCCCACGGGGAATTGCAGGACAAATACCTGCTTCTTGGGGTTTGCCAGCTTGGTTTCCAGCAGGACGATATCCTCCAGCATCCGTCCTTTGATCTCGGTCAGGATGCGCTGCTGCACGGCGGTGCGCTCTGCCAGAGACAGGGCACTGAACGTCTCATCCAGCAGCAGACTGCGGATCAGCGCGTCCGCCTGCGCATAGCGGAGACCCGGCTGCGCGATCACCGTGCGGCTGGATTTTGTGCTGACATCCGGCAGGTGCAGCACATCGATTTCCCGCGTTAAGTCCAGCAAGTCCAGATACTCCTTGATCTCCGCCGCGTGAACATCGTCCAGCGCTACGGTCTGCTCTGCCCTGTTGCGGATCTCCAGCAGCTTCCGCAGGCTGTCGGTGACAAGCGCAAGGTCGATGCGGTCGAGGATGTCCGTCGGGTTCTTCCGATCCCGGCGCAGATTGCTGGCGGAAATGCCAAGGTCGTGGGACTTCCAATCCTGCGACAGCACCTCCAGCGTGAAGCGGTGGTTGATGTCCTCCACCACCCGGTTGATGGCACTGGTCAGCTCATTCTTGTCGTACAAATCCCGCAAATGACGGAAATGCCCCTCATACTGATAGCAGCGCAGGGAATGCTGGATATTGCGTGCAATAGCCGTGTCCACATATTCATCCGTTTTTTCCTTACTGGCAAATGTGGAGTTTTCATTGTAATGGATACCGCCCAGACTCATGGTACCACCATAACGGATATACTCGTCAATTCCATGAATACCAAGCACAGTTTCGAACTCCCGGTAAGGGATAAAGGTTGTGTGCAGCAGGACGCAGCGATCATAAAGCTGCTCATCTTCCGTAAAGAGAAAACCCAATGAGTCTGTACCAGAAAGTACGATTTTCATACCGCACGCTGCAAACACATCAGAGAACAATGCCGCACCCTCAATGAAATCTTCCATCAACGTTACCTCATCAAGAAATACATAACGAAAACCATGCGCCTCCAATATCTTGAGATCACGGTTCACATCTGCCAGTGTATCCTTTGCTGTGATCTGGATAAATGCTGCCTTAACCAGTTCTGTGTCTCTCATCTCCGCAAAAATCTGGCGGATCATGGTGGTTTTTCCTGTCCGGCGCAGACCGTAAAGAA
>ERZ826242.1916-NODE-1916-length-20195-cov-3.786395_pt1 | contig 20195 bp, 29 predicted proteins | sample MGYA00519871_ERZ826242 | MGnify/ENA primary metagenome ERZ826242 (study PRJEB31778, sample SAMEA3449226) | human gut metagenome | biome: human gut; feature: human-associated habitat; material: faeces | place: United Kingdom | collected 2010/2012 ...
CCTTACCTCTTGTCTATATTATAGCCCCCCTTTGTCCTGTTGTCAAGTATTTTTTTAAAAAATTGCAAAATAAAAAAACAGGGCAAAAGCCCTGCTTTTTTGCTTTTCTGCTTTTTGGTTATAAGTTAGGAAAAATAAATTCAAAAACAGAAAGACTGTCAGCTTGGTAAACTGTAGCGATTATTCTGTGATTAATTAAGTTTTTAAAATTATAACACACTTTTTTTAAATTCAACTGAAAAAATCTTGTCTGCACGTTTATATTTGTTTACCGCGTCCCGTGCTTGCTTGAAGCGGTTGTACGCGGATTGTTGCAGCAAGGCGGATTTTAATAAAATGCTTTCAAAGTCGCCTACCGTTAACGTTACAAGCTCATATTCTCCCGCTTCTTTTTTTGCCCTAAAAAGGTTATCGCCTTTCATTTTTGCAACTTCATACGCCGAATTAAATTTAATAATGTTGTCCGTGTCCCGGTCAATGTAGTAAGTCTTACCGTTGACTTCGTACTTTGTGGGGGCTACTAATTCGGACTGATATTCTTGATATAGCTGACTAATGCGTATAGCTCGGGCTTCATCCGTACTGTAATTTAATTCTAATTTTAATATATTTAACGCGCTACACTGTTCATCTGTCAATGTGTTTGGAAGTGATACATTCGGCATAGCTCGCCGCAACGCGTTAATGCTGGTGTAGTCAGTCCCTTTGTATCTATACACTGTTTTTTTGTCCATTTTCAAACCCCTTTCTTAACCGCTATACGGCAGGACTACTGTGTCGCATACCTGAATTGAAAAGCCGCCTGTATCATCGACTATGGCTATAACGTTAATGATATTATTCGCGTTAGCCGTTAATGTCGGCGCAACACCTTTCGGGTAGTAGGCTGCGCTACCCGTCGGGAACGTCCAAGTTACCGCCGGAACAGTAGCCCCCACAGGTAACCAAAAGGTTAACGTCTTACACATATAAGGCACACTTCCTACGGTCGCTTTGAAGTTCATGTTTGAAAAATTCATATTTAAGCTCGAAGGGTTGTTGATTGAACAGTTAATCAGATAGCAATTTGCTGCGGATTGATAACTGATAGTATTCCCAGTGTTCGGCGTTGCGTAGTAAGTATTTTCCGCTGTTCCCGTAAAGTAAAGGCAGTTTTCATTGTTCCCAGCTCGAATAACGCCGTTAGACGTGCCAGTATTTAACGTTGAGCCAACCGTTAAGCCCTGTGATATATAAAAGTTACCATTGCTATCAATGCTGCTTGTGTTGCTGGCTAGGTTGTTCGGCGTGAATAGTATCTGCCCATTACTGTCTGCCTTTATAGTTACATTATTGTTATTTCTGTCAACTTCTAATATCTTAAAGTTTCCAACTTGCAAGGCTGCATTTTTCGTATAGTTGATAGCAGAATTATTCTGTAAAGAAAATATACTGTAGTCAGTGCTAATGGCTTCTGCTTGATTTAAAAGCCGCATACCTGCCGTGTTATCGGCTGCCTCGGGGTAAAAAACTATGATTTTGCTTGTACCGCCGCCACCTACTCTTAAACCACTTGAAGTGCTATACTTTAGAATACTATTAGCTAAAAAGTCAAGTGTAGCCGTCGTTGCAGTGCCGCCAATGTTGGCAACTTCTGTTGTACCAACATTAAAGAAGTGTGCCAGTCCTTCTGTAGCTGTATAATACATTGCTCCCGTGGTAGTGGAGTTTATCTTTGCTTGCGTTGTTGCGCTTTTAGGCTTCATGCCTAATGTGATAGTTCCACCAATGCCCGCAAGTGCGCCGTCCCTAACTGTTATAGGTTTGTTAAATGTGTTCGTTCCTGTAAAGTTGTTATCTCCTGCGGCAGTAACATCACCGCCCCCGCCTGCTTCAATTGTAATATCTTTCGTTCCGTCGAACGGTACGCCGTTGATAGTGCGGGCAGTGGCAAGTTTGGTCGCTGTGTTTGCGTTGCCTTGCCATACCACACCAGTAGCCGGGGTGTAAGTTGCAGCAAGATTAGAATGTAGATATGCAGAAGTTTTTGTGTTTGCTTCATCCGATAAAACGGACCATTGCGGCACCGACCCGGATTGTAGGGATATACTCTGGTTTTCAGACGCTTGAAGAATGATGTTACCGTTGCCCGCTGCATTTATTAAACACTGTTCAGTCTTACCAGAAGGTTTTTCACCCAGCGTAATTATACCAGCACTACCAGCAGCGGTAGCAGCGCGAACAACTATGTTTGAATTGAACGTATTCGCCGCCGTAAAGGTGTTAGCTGCATTGAGCTGCGCATAGCCGCTTAAATCATGGTTACCGCCTAGAATATCCCATTGTGCGCCGTCCCATGCTACGTTGTCCCCTGCTTTAATACCGTGGTCGGGGTCTGCCGTTTCGACGTTATAAACGTCACCTATTTTCTGCCCAGTAGTCGGTAAATCTGCGTAAGTCGCAACGCTGCCTTTATATTGATATACCGTTGTTAATCCGAGTTGTTCCGCTGTTACTTTATGCGGATTATTGAAGTCAGCTTTATGTGTATCAAGGTTATTCGCCACCGTAGTTATCTTTTTCGTTAAGTATGTAGTAGTTCCGTCAATATCTGCTTTTGTAGCCAGCTTATACCACTCTGACCAACTACTAACAGTAGCCGGGTCACTGTTTTCTACAATTTGCCCGAAACGATTATAAATCGCTCCTGTCGTTTCGCTCACCCATAACTGTTTACATACACTGTCGTTATAGTCGTTATCAACGTCTAAAAAGCCCGGATTTGTTTCGGGCGCGTTAGGATTATTAGAAGCTTGTAAATACCAGCGGTGAATATCAACTAATGTGTTTACATCTGTCGCTTCTGTCAAGTTGTTGTAGTAGTTTAAAACGCTTAACTGCTCAATTTTTGTCAATGCGTCCTCTGCTTTTGTTAACGCATTTGTAGCATTATTAGCTGCATTGTTAGCGGCTTTTTGCGCAGCGTCAGCAGTATTTTGCGCAGCGTCGGCGGCTTTTTGCGCAGCGTCGGCTAAATCGTATGCTTCATCTGCTCTGTTTTGCGCTGCTGCTGCTGCTGTAGCTGCTGTTGTTCCAATACTTAAAGCATTGTTTGCAATATTCAATGCAGTATCAGCGGTTTGTTGCGCTGTTTGAGCCGCGGCAAGTGCATTATTCGCCGTTTCTAATGCTGCTAAAGCTATGTTATAAGCCTGTTGTGCTATTTTTAACGCTTCATCTGCGACTTGTTCCGTTGCATATGCTACGTTGCCTATATCGTTAATAGCGTCCTCTGTTTGTTGCTGAAAGTATAACCCGGGCAGTGCGCCCTCTAACGGCAGGTATTTGAATTTGTAGTATTCTCTGTTTAATATCTTGTTATTAATGTCATCTAATAACCTAGCATTTCTTATACGGGTTGAGTTGACTATATTGTTAATATCCATTTTTTCACCCCTTTGTTAATCGCTTATTAATGGTAGCCAGCGCACATATTCTGCGCCACTCACTGAATAGGTAGCACCTTTGGGTACTGGAAAAGATATTGAACAGTTTCCTTGTCCGTATTTACTTCTACCTGCGGTATACATTACTTCTAAACCGTTTACATAGCCAGTAATCCCAGTATTCGAATAACTTTTTGCAGTTATAATTCCGTCTGTTGCAACAGTGCCACTTGATGAAACACTTGAATAACTGCCGAAATGTGTTGCCACAGGTTTTGGTATCTCTCTAATGGATATGTTTATCTTATCTTGTACTTGTTCAGGTGTGATACCGCCTATATATGGCAAAAGCTCTTGCCAGTATGTTGTATCAATGCCCGGAGTTTTTTCCCCTGCCGCCGTATCTACGCCATTAGCAAGAATGCACATATAAAGCTTGTTGTTGTGAGTTACTAGGCAGTTTTTAGAATACTGTAAAGTCGTCTTGTAAGTCATTAAACCGCCGCTTTGCTGCCAGTAGGCAAAAGCAGATAACATATAAAGAATACCGTTAAAGTCCGCCCGTGTGGGGGCTATGCCGCCTGCCTTAATTGGGACTTGCGTTATAGCAGGGAAGCCGTTCGTCTGTGACGCTAATCCCGTTGTTTCGTTATTCGTTGCCGGAATGATGTTTTTTGTCCCTTCGTTTGCAAAGGGTCTTTCAAATAAATACAATGGTTCTTGAACTACTGGTATAGCCATTTAAACACTTCCTTTTTTCTTTATTCTATAGATTGGGGTACGGGTCAAAGACGCCATTATTGAATGGTTGAAGCAGGCTGCCGTTAAAACCAAACGTATTATCGATATCAATCATTACCAGCGACCAGCCTACGCCTGCGCCTACTATTAAATTCGCGCCTATCCTAAATACGGCAAGCTGAACATCTGTTAAATACATTGTGAATACGAAGCGAACGTGCATGGGATAGTTATTGTAAAACGTCCCGTCCTCTCTTTGCTTTTCGTCGATAACGTTGAATACAACGCCGCCCAGCTCCGGGAAAAGCTTGTTCAGCATATAGTTAAGCGTTGCAAGGCTTGCGTCGGTGATGTTAGCTAACGCTTTATAGTAAAGCAGTGAGCGGTATTCATCATCTTTTAACGTGAATTTTTTCCCGTTAATAGGGTCTGTTATCGTTCTGCCAATAACAAGGATTTCGCCCCATGTATCAAGCCCGACGCCATTAGCCGTCGCTATATTAAATATGTTATCATAAAAAACTAGCATATCTTTACTAGGGTCGATATTCGCGCGAAAATCATCTAAAATCTGATAAATAGTTGTGCTGCTACCGTATTGACTTTGGATATACGGTTGTAGTTCAACACGTATATTGTCGCACTCTCGAACATCTTCTTGCCCTCTAAAGTCCATGTTTAAGCCCCCTTAATCTAGTACGGTAATATTAATATCGCTTTCGCTCATTACTGGTATCTGATTAGCTGGAATATCGACGCTATCAGTCCATTCTGACCCGCTAGGGTATGATATCTCAATATTTTCGAGATTATCTACTCCAACGTCAACTATATCGGCGTAGAAGCGGCTTGCGTAAATCGTCTGTGCCATTTTCGCGCGTCCGTATTTATTTAATTCGCCGTTGAAGTTTTGAAGAACAACTTTTTTAATTTGTTCTTCGTAATTGGTCGGAAGCGTCGAAGTTTTCCTTATCTTTACAGACAGCGCGAATGTTGTTGTTGTCGGTATCTCAATGTAGTAAACGAATTCATTGCCTTTTTCATCTACATAAGCGATTTTTGTGTTTCCCGAAATTCCACAGCCGCCGTCAATTTTTTCGTGAATCGTTTTGGCTATACTCTCTATGTTCCCGCCATAGACGCTACAGTAAATGCTATGCGGGGGCAGTGTGACGGCGTAAAGCACTTTGTCCGTGTCACCGCGGTTCTCCAGCACCGACACAGCTACGACGTCGGAAAGGTTAGCTAGTGCGCCCTCAACAGCCGACGCTATGCCGTGGGCGTTCTGTGCTACGCTGGCACGTCTGCGCTGCTCAAATTCTGCCTGCGTTTCGCTGTTTCGTCCTGTGACGCCTGCAGCTAGATTTGTTATACTGTCCCAGCCGGGAACAACGGTAACTATCTTCGTGAGCTGCCCTACGCCTATTTCAATCGCCCCACGCTGGCTACAGCGGAAAATAGCTGTAGCTGTTCCGTCCTCTCCTATGGTCGTTACTGTGACGTTCGTATATGTGTATCCCTTTTGGTCTTGGACTATAGCTCCATAGGGTATAACTGTGCCGTATGCGCCTTTGATGTTGCCCGTAACAAGGGTTGCTATGGCTATATGGCGTTCAATGAAGTAAATGCCTGCTAGTGCGTCCTGCCATATTCCAAGCGCGGTTTTTGGATTGAACATGTTCGCAAGATAAAGAATCTCGCTATCTTTCCTGTTAATTAATACAGCCTGTCCGTCAATGAGCTGCCCCGCTGGTGTTTCGGGGGCTGTGTCAAGCAATGGCTTATCGGGGTCTGTCGCGAATGCTTTTTGCCATTGAGTTACAAGGTTAGCCCGTATCGCCGCCGTTCCGCTTGATACAAGCCCCGTATCCGGGTTAAATGTTATCATTGTTAATCCCCCTTAATCGTTTAATCTAAATGGATTGATATGAAAAGCGATCATAGATTGCCCCGCAGTCCCCTTGAATTTCCAGCCTAAATAAATTCGCAGATAAAACCATTTGCAATATTTTTTTGTGTAAAATATGCTCCATGTTTTATTTAAAAATATTCGATTATCGTTAACGACAGCGATATAGCATTTGTCGTTTTCAGCATAGTTATAGTCAACGTATGTTTTTACCTTATCGGCGAATACGTAACGTCCGCAAACTTCATAAGAAAAGCCATAACCAGTGTTTCTATAAAGCCAAACGTTACGGCAAAAATAACGCTGAATTTTTTCCCATACGGTAAAATTCGGGTCTAATATCTCTACGTATCCCGGCTTCATGGCGTATTTATTTTTGAATTCAGGGGTGTATTTATAATGCTTGTCAAAGTCATATCTAAACAGCTTTGGAACGCCGCTGTTAATTGTATGCGGTATGTCGATACAATTATCGTAAGTCTGCCACCAGCGCAGAGGATATGGAAGTTCTCCGTGTTCGTTTGAGAATAATATTACAACTGGATTAGTTACATAGCATATCAATGTAAACATGATATCTAATATTAGATAAAAAATGTAAGTCATGTTTTCGCTCCTTAAAAATCAATTTGAACGTTTTCGCTTTCCAATACTGTCGCTTGCACTTCACCGCCCATGACACGCCCGCTTTCATCAAATGTTAAGTCAACTTCTGCTCCTGTTACTCCGTTCACATTCAGAACGGTTTCACGTATGCGAGTTCGCAGGATAGGGGCGGCAATCGCCGGGGCTTTGCCCAGCTCGATTTCAAAATGTGGAATCCCGCGCGTTTGTGCTAAATAAGCGTCGTTTTTGAACAGCCTGACTGCGTTCGCCGCATTCTGTGCTATAGCATATGCGCCGGATACTAACGCTATCTGTCCGCTTGCGTCACTAAATATATCCCACTTGTCATTAAGGTATAGCGTACGCCCTATATCGCCGGGCGTAAAATACGGGTTCATTTCAATTCCATATTTACCTGTGACGTAAATAGGTTCTTGGATATTGGGCTGCTTTGGCGGTTTCGGTTTATCTTCAGCTTTAACTTCAATCTGATACGTATTATCAATATCTATTGAGCCTGTAAGTGGTTCAAACGTGTATATCTGCGTTATAGATTGTAAGTTAACTCCCACAACGCGCATTGTTTCGCCTTTGATATAGCTGCTTTCATCAGATTTAGACGTAACATAACCTTTAATAGTCGGATATGCTTCCCATTCTCTTTTAGTCGCTGCTGACGAAAAATCTGCTTCGTTTGGGCTTGCAGTAACAAACGCTTTTAATTCAACAACTTCTGCCATGTTTACACCCCCTAACTTTTTCTAAAATAACTGGTTTCTTGTGTTTTAGAGTTTTTTTGTGACTTCTTATTCATTCTTTCGTATATTTTAGGCAAGCATTCTTTGCATATATAATAAGTCTTATGATATGCGGGCATTTCAAAAGCCCACTCAATAGGCTTTATCTTACCGCATGAAGTACATTGATGTATCATTTTAGCAATTCCCCTTTTTTAGCGCAGCTTCAACCTCTTTGATATGTAACTGGTTTTCGTTTCGGATTTCTAAAACGGATAATTTAGTAATGCAATCTATACATATACCGAATTTGTTATTAAAGTAGTAGTAACCAGTAAGCAAAGGCTTATTGCAGCGGCAGCAAATTCTATCTATATCCATTTTATCACACCTTAACTTTTGATATTTAAATTAAATCAAGTGATATTAAGTAATCTACATTCGCATGAAAAACAGTATCTTCTAATATTGGCAAAAACCTATCATCTTGCACTGTTATTTCATATACCGTTTCCGCATACAAATTCACAGGAACGCCAACGGTAGAATTTACTTTTGCATAGTAAGTATGTTCTTCTGTTTTAAAATCTGATATCTTAAAGGTTACAGGCAGGTCTATAACACCCGGCTGATAATCAAGGCATTTCAGATAAAAATTTATAGTTACTACAGCGGGTATATCCCCCCCGAATTTGCAATCAATAATCTGCGGTTAAACATTAGCTTGTCAACTCCGTTTCAGTAAAGCTAAAATTTAATAAATTCTGCGGGTATAAATCGCCTACTTGTGCGCCGGGCTTTATTGCTACAATAAAAAACAAACAGCTATTTACAGAGGTTATTTTATTTGTAGAATTTATAGTAAGAGGATTGTTTGGCGATATCGCAGCGTATATATTACTTCCGTCTAAAGCCTGCAAGAGTGCTGTTTTATCTTGAAACAATACTGGTCTAACTTGGCTTTGCTGTGTTCCTATCGCGGATATAATAATCGTACTGGACTGATACCCCGCTGTTAATGTTCCGCTAGATATTTCAAAGCCTGCCTCTGTTCTTAAATATAACGGGAATCCGATTAAAGGGCAAAAATTCGCAACACCTACTGTTGAGGTTGGGTACGAGATGATATCTGTAAATGTATTTACAGTGCCTAAACTAAAAGGACTGCTTATGTCGACTTCTTCACCGTCCGCTGCTCCTATAGTGCCACCAGTGTACCAGTGTAAATGATTTGCCATTTTTTACACTTCCTTTCTATTCTATACTATGAATTAAATCTATAACATAGGCATAAATTTTTATTGAAGTATCTACCGTAGCCCCGTCACTTGCTGTTGCGTAAAAAATAAAGGTTAATTCTTGATTGACATCCGAAACTGTTTTTAATACGGTTTCAAAATACCCCCCTGTTAAACCTATCGTTTGCGTAGTTGAGTTGTTGAATGAAGTTATACGGCATTTAGTAAATTTATCGGCATTAACTCCAACTAAAACCTGTCTATAACTTTCTCCCGCGTCTGCTCTGATATATACCTTAACGCTTTTGCTTGCTGCCGTGCTACCCGACGGGAAAAGCCCTGTAGCTGTGATAGGATTTATTTCTGTAACTTCTGTACCGTCTTTTTGCCCTGCTGTGCCGTCTATATAGAATCTAATCATTTTCCAGCCCTCTTTCTACCTTTTTTATCGCACAATCAATAATACTTTTTAAATCAATAAATATATTTGTGTTGCAGTCCGGTGCGCAAGACATTTCTACCTCTATCGCTGTCATACATTCATTTAACAGCTTTTCTACGACTTTTTTGTCATAAGTTATACTTAAAGCAGTTTTTCTAAATTCTTGGCAATATATATCTAGCTTGCCTGTTAATTCTTTATCATTGTCGGGAATATCTATTTTGATAGCCTTAATATAAGCATTCCCGCTCAACATCAACAGTTCATCCTCGCATTTTATTATAATCATTTTTTTATAAGCTCCTCTAAATCTTTTTTTATCTCGTTGCTGGGTCTTTCCCGCACTTCTTTTTTATTGATAGCAACAATCATTGCTTCTAGTGGTGATAAATTCAGTTCCATAAAAAACCTACCCCTCTGTTAATACTGTTTCAACATATTTCAGCAAAAATCTATTTAATACGGTTTGTCCGAATTCTGCACCTTCCGGAATATTTGAGCGCACATAAAATAATGTATTTGTATCGCCGATATTCGCAAATTCTAACTTTTGACCCCACGTGCTACCGTCTTTCGATATCTGTAACCATTCAGGATTACTGCCGATAACAGAAAGCGAAACGTTATAAACATTGGTCGTTAAAGTAGCACGCAGCGCATAGGGAACTATTGTTCCAAGCTCGCCCTTTTCCCCTGTGTACTTCAAAATATCGCCTGTGGTGATTAGTGTTCCGTCTGTTCTGCCGGATGTAACACTGCCGTTATAAATGCTTAATTGCGCCATGAGTAAGCCCCCTTTTATTTTTTATTTAACTATGTTATAATTTTAGCGTAGCATAGTCGTAAGCCCTTATATTTTTTCATTCAACGAACCTCTGCAAAATTGGCAATCGGCAACGGTTGCTTTTTTTGCGTCCGGCTGCTATAATTTAGACATTCACAGTCAGCGGTGATTGTTGGTAACTAAAAGGGTCACAGAAGCGCAAATGCAACGCACATTTGCGTTTTTCTGTTTTATCTGATAAAATAAATACGGTACATATCAACTTTATCTCCCCAACGATAAAGCTGGTAGTAAAAAAGCCCTGCGGGGCTTTTTTATTTTTGTTTACATTATACCATATATGCGCTATAATAAATATGGTATAAAATTAATCCGCCTTTTTATCATGTGACGCGATTAGGGTTAAAAAGCAGCAGACAAAAGCAAAGTTAACGCTTTGCTTTTTCTGTTTTTATGCTATAATATTTATGTGACGTCAGCTCTCCGGTTGAATTAAAACAAAAGAAGCAATCATAAAAGGTTGCTTCTTTTGCGCCTTGTTGCTATAATTAAATATGCAGAAGCTGCCCCTTCTCGCAATCCTTTTTAAACAAAAAAACACCCTGCTAAAAAGCAGGGTGTTTTTTTACTTCGTCATTTGCCCCAATCCTGCGCCGATAATTAAAAAAACAACGCAGAAAAAGACGAAATTCATAATTAAGCCGTTTTCTTTTAGAACAGTAAAAAACTTATCCATGATATACCCCCCTCTCTTGAACGCTGTTTAGGTTACAGCGTTTTATTTTTGCTTGTATATAGTAATTGTCCTAAAAGTATTTTAAAGCGATTACAGGGCAAATATGAGCCTCATTCTTTTCCTGTTGACCCAAAACCGCCCTTGCGGACTTCGTTTGTTTCGTCGCTATCGCATACGGCATATTTTACAAAAATACCTTGCATAATTCGTTCACCTTTTCGGAAGCTAACGATTTCGTCGCTGTTATTTTGCAGGCAAATGCCTATATTGCCGTCGTTGTCAGGATTGGAAAAATAATCGGCGTCAATAATTCCTGTCCCGTTCGCTAATGTTACATGATGTTTAATGCCTATTGAGCTGCGAATATATAGCATTAATACTTCATCATCAGGCATAAACGCTTTAACGTTGGTGGGAATAATAGCCGATACGCTGCGGGGATTTAAGCGCACATCACAGGGCAGCACGAAATCATAACCTGCGCTTTTTGCTGTTTTTCGTTTAGGCAGCACTGTATCGGCAGGGGCATTTTTTACGGGGTAAAATTTGCGGGAAACTTTTTCTTCTTCTAAAATTCCGAATTTTACCGGGGCTTCAATCTGATTAGAATTTTCCATGTTATCACCTTTAAATATTTCATTTATTTTGTTTTGCAAAAGTTTGCTCGGATTATCTACGATGATTTTTTCACCATTCGTTAATCTAATAATAACTTTTATCACGTTATTTTTCAAGTTTCGCGTTTCGGTAACGTTAGTTATGCTTCTTATTTGATTAATGTTTTGAATTATTTTTAAAGCTCTGTTCTCTGCTTTTATCTGCTCTCGGTAGGATTGTTTAAATTGGTTATCAAAAAATTTAAAATTATTGCCGCTAGATGTTTGGTCAATAACTTTTCTGATCGATATATAGTCTTTTGGTATTCGGCATTTCGTGATTATTTCCTCGGCTGCTTTTGCAGCTTCTATATTACTGCTATATTTACAACATTTTCCGCTCAATAAGCAACACCGCGGTTTAAGCTTGCTGTTTTGTTTAACTATTTCGCCCATGTAATACCCTTTTGTTTCGATTTCAATATAATAAAAACTCACAACTTCAACTCCTTTGATGTGTCACATAACTTTGTACGCTTTCAAGTTTTTCATCTGTTATACCTTCTATCTCTGATGATTAAATCCATATCTAGGCTATCCAGCAGCTTTATTAAATCGTTAATGTTGACAAAACCTCTTTTAAAACGGTCGTGCAATCCTGTTTCATTGATATTCATTTCTGCTGCAACTTCTTTTAAATACCTCTTGTCCCTGCGTACCAGCCTTTTGACCCATGCTTTAAACGCTACCGGGTCAGCTAATTTCTCGGCAGCGTTCCATTCTTTCAGTGTTGGTTTTTCAAACTTCACTTTATCACCTGCCTACTTTCTTTTTTAAATAGCAATCCATTTTTTGTTGTCGATTTTTTCTCCCCATTCTACCGCTTGATATCCAACCACGTAAGCGCACTTTTTAGCTATTTTCTTTGCAGCATTTAAAGCGCGCTTTTCGGTTGAGTACCATTTTATAAATTCAACTTTGGTATTGTCCGGGGCAAAGCACCCCACGGGCGATAATTCAAAGGCAACTTGCTTTACATTTCCGAAATAATAATATCCTCGTTCGCGTTTATAAAAATCGTTTATGAAAGCTATCGCAAACATATCCTACCTCTTTTTTACTTCCTTTTGCAATAATTTTTGTAAAGCTATTTCGGCGGCATGCCGTTGTACAAATACTTTCTTTGCCATTTTAATTTTTTCATAATACTGCCCCTTTATTTTGATTATTCCTTACCTCTTGCTTATATTATAGCCCCCCCTCGTTCTGTTGTCAAGCATTTTTTGAAAAATCGCAAAATAAAAAAGCAGGGCATTTGCCCTGTTTACTGGTATTAATGGGGTAGTTTTTTATAACATTCTATGCACAGAAGCCCTTTTTCCTGCTGCCTTTTCCCGCATTGAGTACATAGCCCGGCAGCTTTGAGTTTTTCCCGCCGCTGCTTTGCATATTCAAGCCGCTGCGCCTTGTGTGCGTGATAGTAGGCATAATAATACTTTTCGCACTCTTTACAATGCAGCTTGCCTGCTACAGCTTTACGCTTATAACATCTTGGGCAGTATCCTTCCGCTTTCAATTCCTCACGGTAGGCTTTCGCCTTTTCTGCTTTATTCATGTCAATTCACTTCACTTTGTTTTTTTCTTAATAATCTAAAACGTTTGGAGTTACGCCGTTTATGCTTGCAGAGTAGGACATTATAATCTGAATATTCGTAGTAATTGCACCCTCTACTGCATCTCCTGCATATGAACTTACCCATTGCTTAAAATCAGAAGAACTATTATACCTGTATACTTGTACCTCCCAATATTCAGGTTCGGATACACTTCCTTCTTCTACAGTAGCCCAACGCATATTATAAGTTTTACCGCCTGTTACACCAATATATCTAGGCAGATTAGGGTCAACAAACTCATTTACATAGGTATTTTCTGTTGTGATTTTTAAAACTTTCACACCTGGCGGGATAGTGATAGTAAAAGCATTTACAGTGCTACCCTTCCACAATACAGTTTCCTTTGTTGGCAGCGGGGGTTCAGATGTCCCCCCTGATATACTAGTAAACGTCTATTAAACATATTCGTACCACCTTTTTTATTCGTCTATTAATTGAATATCTACTGTTCGCCCGTTACTTCTGTCAAAGTAATCTATTACCGTAGTATCCTCAAGCATTTCGAGGGAATAATAGGTAACACCACCATTATAAATAACGGTATTAAGCGTATACATAGAATCAGCCACATAGATTGTTATTTGACTTATAGAACTCCGGGTATCTCCTGTTAACGCTACTGTTAACGTGTTTGCCATATACATACCTGTCGTTGTATCCATTATCGCGTCTATTCCAACTTTTTCTATTGTGTGCTGCATAAATTGAGCCGGGCTTATCCTGCCAAAATCATTTTTAAAAAATCCCGATTGATAAAAACCCATTTCGACGTCGTAGTTTTGCCCTATAGTTAATTCAAAATTATAGTTAACTAGGACGGATAAAACAACATACTCTGTTTCATATTCGACGTCTGTGGAAATAATCAATTTCCCTGTAGCCGTAATATATCCTACCCGCGTTATCGTATAAGATATTTCTGTTCCTGTCGGCACTCCATAGAAAACGGCTATTCCTGTAATATCAGTCTTAGCTGAATAGCTTTTACCGTTGAAAGTCAGCTCCACTATTGCTGACTGAACGTGACCGCCGTCGGACATGTCTACATGGATTTCAAGCGTAGAATAAGTTTGCTGCTTCCCCCCCGAATCTATTAACAAATCTATTAATAAACGCCTGTTGAACATAGTTATCCTCCTATCATGCTATACTTGCTGTTATAGGCAACTTTTCAATCTCTCTATTATATCCGCAATACAATACGTTGCAGGGAAACATAAATAAACCAGAACTAACGGCAGCTCGAAGAATATCATTATTAAAATAAACTAATCCGTTCGCTGTATCTAAATACTTTCCGTTATTTACATTGGTTAGCCGTAATGTCCCGCGTGCGTTACTAGCAAGGTCAGCCCAATTAAAGTAATCAACTCTATATTGCTGTCCTGCTGCCACGGCAACAACTTGCCGAAATAGTCGGCTATATGTGGCATTCATTGTACTACGCGGATACCAGTATAACCCTAATCGCGTCACATTTTCGGGAATGGTAAATGTCGGCATATATTCCACTTGATTTTGAGCGTTATATTGATTTCGTGACGGAACAAAACAAGCGGTAGGAACATCAACGGGAATAGGAATATCCCCCCTGATGTGGCTTGAAGTAATCTTCTATTAAACATTTTATCACTTCCTTGAAATTCAGAATAAATCATATAGCAAATACCAATGATAGCCCACGTTATCGCACCCATAAATATCGCTTCCACGTCAACGCCTGCCTTTCTTTTGTCGCAGCGTTTTTCTCGCCATAACTGCCCATTCGTGATTTGACCAAACTAGACAGGTCGGGCAAATATTTACGTCAAGCCGCCCGTAAGTAAAGCTTTTGCAGGCGTCCGCTGAATATTCTTCATTGCATAGATTGCACTTAATTTTCCCGTTTTCCATTTCAAAACCTCTCTTAGTTTGTATGCTAAATTTGCTGGTATAAATGCGGTAAAATACGGTATTTTATCGCTAAATTATTTATGTAGTTTAAATGTCAAAAACAGCGTTTTTTGCTATCTCTTTTTTTGAGATATCAAATTTACCCATTTTTGATGTTTTGCTTTATTTAGGTGTGCCAGTATTACTATTGCCGCTTTCAACATTTCCGTGAACGTGGTCGGCAAAGCTAATACCTTTGATTGTCGCATTGTCGATAACGTCAAGCCGCTGCTGAACGGTTGTGTTTCCTGTAACGGTCAGATTGCCATTTATGGTAGTGTTACTATTTATGGTAGTCTGATTTGTGTTAACTGTGACGTGCTGCGGGGCTGTTACCATAACATTGCCGTCCGGTAGAATCTGAATGTAGCAGGTCGGCTGCTGGTTTAAAAATCCGCCGATAAAAAAGCCGTCTGAAATATCAAAGTTCCTAAAGCTGCCGGGCTGGACTGGTTCAGGTGTACCGTTAACAACGTTGGATACGTCCCGCTGACAGAATACCGCAAGTCCAATATCACCCGGTACAGGGTCGCAAACTAATGCCGCTGCGCCGCCCTGTATTCTGCAATAGGGTAAATTATAAAGCGGGGCTGGATTTATGGCGTTGTTTTTGGCATCTAGGGCAACTATTAAGGGCAGTACATCAACGCGCCCTGTGGGGCTTATTCCGTCGCTGTAAACAGCTTGGACTTTGCACGGCAACGCCGTATTTACCCTGCCATTCAAAAAGTTTTCGATAAAATACGCCATTTCGTTACCCTGACTATTTCCCGTAAAAGGTGAACGAGTGCTTTCAACCGTTGGCGAAACTATTTGAGATTTTTTCAAAGTATCCATATCAGTTCTCCTGTACGTAAACGGCTTTGACTACGCTGTCCCACGCTCCCGCTGCCTGTGAATTAAAACATTCTAGATTATGCGTCAAGCTTGTAACTTTCCATACGCCTGTAGCTCGCGGAACAACGCTTTCCAGCTTTACTAAACCGCCTAGTGTTATAGTAGGGTCAAATTCGCATTTAAACTCTATGCCGTCCTGCGTGAAAGACGGGTAGCCAATTAAACCAGTTCCTACCTTTATCAACACAGCATTACCGCTGCGCGCTCCGTTTTTCGGAGTTATCACTACTTTACTATCGTCAATATACAAGTCAATGCCTAGTTGCTTTGCTAGCTTGTGCATTTTTTCGATTGGACTGCCCGTAAAGGTTGTGTTTCTAACGCTTGCCGAAACGCCCTCATTGATAAAAGTATATCCCGCTTCTGTCGCAAATTGCTCGAACAGTTTCGCGGCGTCGGTAGTGCCTTGTACAGCGATTGGCGGCGTTGCCAGTAGTGCAGGATAAATACCCGCCGCTGCTTTGATATCAAAAGATATCTCCGGCGCACCGCTAAAGTTAGCGGCTGCCAGTGTAAACTCACCTTCAAAGACTGTCCCGACTATACCAGTATCGTCGCCAGCTTCAAGACGAATAAAGTTCTTCTCTGACTGCTGTGGATAAAATGCTAACGTGCTTGCTGTTTCCATGACACTTAAAGGTAATCCGTATATACTGGCGGTTAAAGTGTTCTTGTCCTCGCCGCCCGGCTTCGATATCGTCGCTTTAATGCGGTGGTTTTCGATAATGATAGTATTGCTATTCGTATTCGGAAAAGTCCCGTTACGAAGCGTTATAGTTGCTCTAAGGGCTTTTATAGAAAAACTCATGCTACATCTCGCTTTCCGGCACGAAGCACAAGACAAAACGTGTTCCCAGCTCTTTATAGTCAGGCTGCCTCCCGTGTCCTTCCTTGTCCACAAACAACAGGTTTCCGCTAAAATTCAATTTTGGCTGCTGTAAGATAAACTCATTAGTTACACACAGCGCGCCTGTACATATAACTTCATCCTGTACGTTTAAATCACAATATAGGTGGTCGTAACGCCAGTATAAGCGAATTTGGCAGATTTGACCATCAAGCGTAACCGTGAATTGCTGATTAGGTATGGCGTTTAATGGTATCGTTTTATAAGTCATAATATCCCCCTACAATCCCAAAACCTTTTTTATATCGTATGCTACACTACTGTTTTCGGAATCGTCCCCTTCACTGGGATTAGTGTTACCTCTATCAACAGTCGAAGCGTCTGACGCGCTGGCGGCGTCGTCTAATGTTATTGGCTGCACATCAACATTTGTATACTGGCTTTTCTGCTGCCGAATCTCGACAAGATGAATGTTTACTACAAGGGTCGTTAATGCCTGCCCCTCGTTAAAAGCATAATCATATTTGTCTAGCGTCATGTTTTGGTGTTCTTTAAGCGGGGTTACAAATGATATTAATTCCGTTGTTGTCCGCAGACGTTCCAGCACCGCTACAGCCTGTTGAAGTTCTCCCGGCGTTCCGTCTTTAGCAAGCGTTACTGTGATATCCATAGGGGCAGTAGTTTTATTATATGCAGCAAAGCTGCCTTGTTCTAGGTAGTCGTATGTGATATTAGCTTCCGCTTTTACTGTGCTGCCTAGATAGGTCGTAAATGTGGCTAGTGCTGTACCTGCGCTGTTGGCAAGTAACCAGTTCTGCCATTCTTTACCGCTCCAATTCCATAATTTAGCCATGTTTACGCCCCCTTATTTAATGCCGCTTGCATTCGTGAAGAATAGCCCTGATTTCTCGCTGATTGCTCCACCCATGTCGGCAGCTATGCCGCTTGCGTCCGTTGCTGCGGTATGGATATCAATTTTCCCTACGTTAATTTCTTGATTGGTATTGCTACCCCCGCCGCCTGCTGCAATAGCCTGCAACGACGGTATCGGAGTATTAGCTTGTTCCCACCGTTCAGAAATGGTAGCTTTTATGCTGCTCAATGAAGGAATTTTGTCTAAAATCTTCCCTATCCATTCCCACGCTGATTTAAGCGGGGATATCAGGTAGTCGTTAATAAACCCTGCAATGGCTTTGAACGCTGCGCCGCCTGCTGTAACAAGTAACGCCATTGCTGTTACGATTTTATAAAAGCCCATTAGGCAGAATAATAGGATTTGTTTTAATATCTCCCATGCTATTTGGGCTGCCTGTTTCAAGTAATCCCACGCCGTTTGTAGTGCCGCAAGGACTTCATCACCTGTTCCTAACATTTTCCATAAATCCTCAAAGGCACTCTTGCCGCCGTTGGCGTATACCCATAAATCTTCTAGGACTAATAGAAACGCTGCTATAAGCATTATAACCCACGTTATAGGATTAGCTAGTATGGCGGTGAATAAACTCCATAGGGCAGGCAGTAATAAGCCCGTAACAACGGCTACAATAGCGTATAACGCCATTGTTAGTATATCGCCGTGTTTCTGCATATATGCGAATACATCCGTTAACGCTAGGGCAAATTGAGTTAACGCGGGAGCAGCAAAACGCAGAATCGGCAAAAATACGAATCTAAAAGAACGGCTTAATTCTGTAATGCTGTCATTAAATTTGGCGGCTATAACAGTATCTTCTTTGGTGAAATAACCTAAATCCTTTTGACGTTTTATCAGATCATCTAACGCTTGCCGTCCGCCTTGCAGAAGTCCTATCGTACCCTCGTCAAGCTGTAAAGATGAAAGGATACCTTGACTTTCAAGCTTGCTCATACCTTCAACAGCTCCGGCTAAATCTCGCAAAACGTCAAATACATTGCGGACTTTTCCGCTGTCGTCTACTACTGCAACGCCCAGTTGCTCGAAGAATGGCAGTATACGGCTTTTACCTGTAACAGCGATACGGGCTAACTGTTTATTTAGTCCTTCGACGCTGTTAAACAATCCCCTGACGCTGCCGCCTGATAGTTCTGCCGCGTTGCCCCATGCGTATAAATCCGGCGCACTTGCGCCTATACGGTCTGCAACTTTACCGACGGCGTCAGCTTCTGCGGCAAGACTTTTAACTTGCGCTATAATTGCACCGAATGAAAAGAATGCGGCGGCGGCTGCTGTTCCTTTTTTCGTTAACTTGGAAGCAAAGCTTTCTGTTTTTTTGTCGGCTTCGTCTATTCCTTTGTTAAAGTCTGTGGGGTCTAGCCCTAGAGTTATCATAAAACTATCAATAACTGTAGCCATTTTTTAACCCCCTTTCGTGTTTTTTCGCATATAGTCGGCTAGTAAAAAGTCATTAGTATTTTTATTAGCCAAAATCTCGCACATATCTAATAAATCATCATAGCTGTAAATTGTTTGAAGTTCATGCAGTGTGGCAAGTCTTGCGGCGACTACGTTAGCAACAGAGGGCGTGACATTTACTGTTTTTTCGAGAAATGAATACCGCTGCTGCTCGGCGACAAGTCGGGCGTTTCGTTTGACTTGCCGCCTTTTAGAAAACTAGAAAAATTCACCTCAAAGGCTTTCTTTTTCAACGTCCATAGGCTACCTACTTCCTCAATAACTGCGTCTATTGTTTCCGGCATTAATTCTTGCTCTACACCGTCGGAAGTAATTAGCGAACAGCATTTAAGCAGCTCGTTGCCTAGCTCGGCGACTTCTTCCACGTTAACATTTCCTAAAGATTTAAAAACTTCATCAATGTTAACATCACGCCAGTTAATATCGGAAATGCCTTTCCCTTCCGGCAGTCCATTGAACGAGTTTGCAATACCGCCATGAAGTGCCACGGCTGCAAGTTTAATAATAAACATCTCTAGTTTTGTGGCTGGCATTTGTCGCGCCTTAAATTTCAGCGTTCTTTCTGCATCTTGTAGCGTAAATATGATTTCTTTTCTAGCCATTTTTTGCTCACTCCTTTTATAAGAATAGGCGATACTATGAATATCGCCTATTAGTTAACTATATTATATTAGCTTCTCGTTTCAAAAGCAAACGCTGCTGTAACGGGGTCAAGCACCTGTTTAAGTGCTGGGAAGTCTTTAGCGTTAGTTAATACGCCATTCGAGAACATGAACGAAGTTGAAATGCTCGGAATGTTTATTGCTAAACCTAGCCGAACGATTTTTTTCTGTGTTTCCATGTATTTAGCCAACGCCCTGATATAAGTTAAAGACGGGCTATTTGCTTCAAAGGTAAAGTGTATAATATGCGGTTGCGGTGTCCAGCCTGCCGCCATATGTCCGTCAACGCCCATACGAACGATACTGATTTGTCGCTCGTCTTGGTCTACAGCTTGGTCGGTAGCGTAGTTTTGCAACAGAACACCTGCAGGGAACAGTTCTTCAATCGTTAAGAAACATTTTGCATTTGCTGATGTAATATCCATTTATAGCACACCCCCTTTTTTATAACACTACGGTCAGCGGAACGACTAATCTGTTAACGCTGCCGCCATATGTATACCAAACGTTTATAATCGGGCTATCACGGTTAACCCTTGCTGCTGCGCCGGGGTCTAACACTTGGATATAATAGC
>ERZ826242.1922-NODE-1922-length-20139-cov-3.644095_pt1 | contig 20139 bp, 14 predicted proteins | sample MGYA00519871_ERZ826242 | MGnify/ENA primary metagenome ERZ826242 (study PRJEB31778, sample SAMEA3449226) | human gut metagenome | biome: human gut; feature: human-associated habitat; material: faeces | place: United Kingdom | collected 2010/2012 ...
TCTTGTTTTCCCCCACACCCCTTTAGCGCCTTTTGGACGTTTGACTGCGCGCCGGCGCGCAGAGTTGCCGTGCTTTCGCACGAAGTATCCGCACTCTGTGCGGAGGTTTCGCCTAACGGCGACAAGGGCTCTGCCCTTGACTCCCGATAGGGGGTTGCTCAAAGTTGAACACTCGCCGCTAAATTATAGTTTTCCCTCACAAGCAACGTTCCGCCTCTAAACAACAATTTATCACTCCATGCAGCTCGAAATCCAAACACAACATACACAAGTTTCCCGATCACACTAATCACCCAATTAACCTAAACAAAACTAATTGCCGCCATTAACTTATTTAATATCCACAATTTCACGCGCGATTTTCATATGTTTATCACATTGACACAACCTTGAAATAGGGCTATAATTATAGTAGCCAGGGCAAGCCCGCCCTATTCAGGAAGTCCCGATTCTTCGGGCATGTATGGAGGAACACTATGATAAACTTTAAGAAAGCCGCAGCCGGCGTCCTCGCAGCAGGTATGATCCTGTCGCTGACCGCCTGCGACGAGGAGTCCGGAACTACAGTAAGCGGCTCCGGAACAAGCAACGCGGCTCCCGACGCCAACGCAAACGCCGTTGTCACCACCCCGCTCGTAACCACCACCTACGACACAGACCCCGCCGTTATCGACGCCGCTAAGGAGGCTTCCGCAAGCCTCGACAACCCCGACCTGAAGGTCGACAAGCGCATCAAGTGGATGGCGTGGTGGGATATCGACGAGACCACCGCGGCAGCCGAAATGTTCAAGAGCGTCTACGGCGTTCCTGCTGCCGGCGACGACCCCTCCCGCGAGGGCAGGATCTTCGAGTACATCAACGTAGCCTACGGCGAACGCTACGACAAGCTGGCTACCGCTATCCAGTCCGGCGACTCCCCCGACCTGTTCCCGTTCGAGATACGCGACTTCCCCTACGGCGTTATCAAGGGCAGATACCAGCCCGTTGACACCATTCTGAACCTGGAAGGCTCCAAGTGGGACGGCGCCCGCGACGTACTCAACCAATTCCGCCTCAACGGCAGATACTACTGCGCTATCTACGAGATATCCTTTGATTCCCTGCTTTACTACCGCAAGAGCGTCCTCGAGGGCGCAGGTCTGAAGGACCCCCGCACACTGTTCGAGAACGACGAGTGGACCTGGGATACGTTCCTCGACATGGCAAGACAGTTCCAGCAGTCCGGCGACGGCAAGTACGTTATCGAGGGATACAACCCCGAGAACGAGTTCGTTGTTTCCACCGGTACGCCCATCATCGAGAACGACGGCACAAAGCTCATCAACAATATGAACAACGCTAACGTAGAGCGCGTTATGGACCTGCTCTCCACACTCCAGAAGGAGAACCTCCGCTACCCGCTGCACGAGCTCAACGGCTGGTCGGTCAACCCCAAGGCATGGGCGCAGGGCGATATCCTGTTCTACGGCAACGGCGGCACCTGGGAGTTCGAGGGCGATTCCGGACTTAACAAGTTCGCACAGCGCTTCGGCTGGAACGACGACGAGATCTGCGTAGTTCCCTACCCCCGCGACCCGCAGGCAGATAAGTACTACCACTTCATGAAACAGGACGCTATGATGTGGTGCAAGGGCTCCACTAACGACGCAGGCGTTGCCGCATGGATCGACTGCTCCGTTACCTCCTCGCTCGACCCGGCAGTTACCGCCGCTTCCAAGCAGCAGAGCAAGGACAAGAACGGCTGGACCGACTACAACCTCGACTTCATCTACAGCCAGACCACCCTGGACGGCACCAGCAAGCTCACGCCTATCTTCGATTTCAAGAACGGCATAGGCACCGACGTAGCCGACGCAGGCAAGGCTGAGTCCCCGGTTGAATCCCTCACCAAGACGGTATTCCTCACCGGCGAAAAGACCTACACTCAGCTCCGCGAGGAGAACTTCGCCACCATCGACACACGTATCAACGAGCTTAACGACGCTATTTCCAAGCTGTAATCAAGCGTTCCGAACTCATAGAAACGACCCGGCGCCATCTCGGTGCCGGGTCTTAGACCGTCGAAAAAGTCACTAAAGTGACTTTTCCGCCGAAACATCCCAGCCGCGCGCACGTCTTGGCGGCTTTGCCGCCAACCCGCACACTTGCTGGGATAGAAGTGTTTTTTGCCTCGGCAGAGCTGAGGCAAAAAACGGATTACAAACGCCTGCTTCGCAGGCAAAATTGACTTTTTCTGCAAGCTGACCCGGCGCCATCTCGGTGCCGGGTCGTTTTTTACAGTTTTTTCAGCGCGGCGGTTATCTCAGCCTCAACGTCGTCCTTCAGCGAGCGTATACGCACAAGGCGGCCACCGAAAATCGCGTTCTTCAGCGCGTCGTTCTTCTTTGCGCGCTCGGATTCGTGGCTGCGGTCGTCAAGCTCTATCATCAGCACGATGTTCATGTCGTAGTCGCACAGCAGGAAGTCCACGTGCTTCGAGCGTATCTTGTTGAACCACTTCTGCCAGTCCTTCGTGCCCTTCTTTATCGACACGATGTCCGCTACGCGCACCTTCGGGCATATCTGAAGCTCCAGCTTGTCCGCGATGGGTTTCAGAATGCGGTAGAACGCCCGCTCGCGCTCTGTCAGTATAGTTTCGTTCAGCTCGTAGGGGAGCTTCTCGTGCAGCCGTATGTATATCCATATCAGTATGGCAAGGGCGACTATACCAAGCCCCAGCCACAAAACCCAGTTATTCAGATTTATTTCTGACCAGTTCATGCAGTACCTCCGGAACGATGTAAAATAGAATTATACCACATTCGCCGGGGCATGTCAAGTGATTTTCCGGGTCAGTTTACTTCAGGACGCGGGGTATTTCGCTGTAGGCGTACCTCGACCAGAGATACCAGTTGTCCCCGTCGCCGTACATAAGCCAGCACGCCTTCGGAAATCCTCCGTTTGGCAGGCTGTACCAGACATCCGGATCAAGCTGACCTATTGCCATGTCGTCAATGTACCCCTCCCCGCGGAACTCTGCATTGATGTCCACCAGCCAAGATTCCCAGGACATTTCCCAGGTCTGAAGGCTGTCCCAGGGAGACAGCGCGCAGCCGTCCTCCCCCGCCGGAGCCTCCATGGCGCGCCCGAGTATCTCCGAGGTTACGCCTCGGTACTCCAGCACGGTGAAGCTGCGGTTCGTATCCTCTCCGGTGAGGAAATCAAGGTACTTTTCCGTGAGTATATCAAGCGCCTCCTGCTGCGGGAGCGAGCCGTCGCAGCTTACCACCGCCGGGCATGTCGAGATAGTGTACTCCCCGGAGAGCTGCTCCGGCGGGAGCGTGAATCCCGCGCCCGGAGTGAGCATGCAGCGCTCATCGGTGTGACCCAGCGGGCTGAGATAGAATCCGTCCTGCTCGCCGCGCCTGCCGATGGTGTAGTACTCGCAGCCGGCGGCGCTGTCGGCGGAAAATCCGTTTATGCCGTAGTATGTCTGCGGCATGGAGGTATACCCTGCCTGCTCCTGCGGATTCGCAGGGTCGAATTCAAACGTGCCGTCCGGGGCGGCTAGGGTCTGAGGAGCTTCGGTTATATCCTGCTCCACGCCGCTGACTGTCAGCCCTATGTACATGCGGGTGCAGTATATTTTCCCGCAGTCGGAATACGCGTCGTCGGCGAGCAGCCACACGCATACGTCGTCCAGGGCGTAGGGGCTGAGGGTCATTTTTACGCTGCCCTCTCCCTTCGCAGGAACCTCTGACAGCTCCAGCTCCGGATAATCCGAGCGGTTCCAGGGCGCTTCGTAGTCCGTGACTCCCAGCATCTCCGCAATAGTAGGGGAGGATCCCGCAGCGTCAGCGGAAACTGCCGAGGTCTCCGGTCCGGACTGCTCCGCGGTTGTCTGCGCATGTGCGTTGTCCTCCGCCGGTGAATCAGCGCCGGTCTGCGCTGAACCGCTGCACCCGGTCAGAAGAGCCGCAGCGACTAGTAATGTTATAAGTTTCGTATTTTTCATATGATCACCCTCCTTGCCTTTAATGACAGCGGAATAAAGGTTACATCAGCGCCGTGAAATTCACCGAAAAAACCACTCCGGCGAAGAACGACGCCAGATTCGCGCAGATGGCGTAGAAAACCGCCCGCACCTTGCCATTTTGACGGCTGTACTTCCCGATGAACGCGCTGTAGAAAACAGCCTCGAACGTTACCACGATCAATTCCCCGAACATGTACGCGAACAGGAATAGCAGGAAGCCGTACCGGATATTGACCAGAGCCAGTATCATGTTCAGCAGCACCTGAGTAGCGAGGTTGACCGCCGCGAAGAACAGTAGCGTTTTCTTTTCCCAGTAGCCGAAGATCAGAGCCACGACAAGCTCCACCGCAATAGTGATGAGCACCCGCGCCGCGAATTCCAGCAGCCATATCCCGACATTATAGGACTGCTTGATGTACAGCAAACTGTCGGAGCGTGAGAGGTCGGCGGTGAAATAGCTGTTGAACATATAGGTGCGGCAGATATCGCTTGCGATCACGCTGCCGCTGTCCGGGAAGTACGCCAGCACTATGAAGTCATCTGGCGGCAGGTAGGTCATCTCAACATTCTCCCGGCTGACGTCCCACAGCCTGTTGAAGAGCGCGTAGCCGTCCGGTGCGGATCGTCCGGCGTAGTCCGCGAACGCGCGCACCGCTTCCTGCTCCTGCGGGGTGAGTTCCCCGAACCACTCGGTGCTGTAGGCGTCCTCAGTCACAAGTTCCCCGAGCGAAGGCTGAAAACTCCCGCGTGCAAGAATCGCAGAATAGCAGGTCTGACCGCCTGCATTGCGGAAGCTTATACTCACGCTCGGTTTGGGCCCGAAATCTGCTGCGGCGTTCAGCGGAATCGCCAAAAACAGCGCCATGCTGAATAACAGCGCGTAGATTATCCTCAGTTTCTTCATGCTGCCGCCTCCTGTATCAGCCGATTTTGTTTGCAGCTTAATTATAGCATATTTTTTTCTGACAGTCAATTACAGAGCGGTGACAATATGGTAACAATTCGGTAACAGACATAACCGAATTGTAATTATTGCTTGACTTTTATGGGTTGCTTTGTTATAATAAAAATTGGAAGTTTTTATATTTAAAAAGGAGGAAACTTATTGTGAAGCTGCTGCAAAAATTCGTTTCACTTTTCTCGGCTGCCGCGATGCTGTCAACGGCTGTGAGCCTCGGCGCCCGGGCTGAGGTTTCAGGCTCTGAAAACGACGCCCCGGAGGTTATCACGCTTGTAGCTGATGGCGACGCTTCTGAGTACGGCTATGTTCACTACAAGTACATCGACGAGAACGGCAACGAGGTAACGCCAAACCTTACCCCGACCGGGACGCTCGCCTATCACGGCACCCTGCCGTCCAAATACAGCATGGTCGACCGGGGATATCTCCCGGCGGTAAGAAACCAGGGTTCCGAGGGAAGCTGCTGGGCGCATGCCGGCATGGCTATGGCAGAATCAAGCATGATAAAACAGGGCTATGCGTCCGCTTCATCGGTTGATTATTCCGAGAAGCACCTCGCCTGGTTTGCTGTAGGTGCCACAGCACCGCTGGGTGACTCCCTCTACGGCGATTTCTCAGGTCTGGGCGCACCCACCGCTTACTCCGCAGGCGGCAACATGGTCGATATTATGTTCACCATGATGTCCTGGATAGGCGCTGAGGAGGAATCCAACGTTCCTTACGCGGACTTCAACTCCGGCGTTGACGAATCCTACCGCTATCATTCCTACGCGCACCTTCAGAATGTCAACCTGTATGACGAGAAAGACATCAACTCCATTAAGGAAGCTATCATGCGCGACGGCGCGGTACAGATCTCCTACTACGCATCTTCAAACTACCTTACAAAGAACTCCGGCGAGTACACCGCGTATTACTGCCCAAATGGATATACCTCCAATCACTCCATAACCGTGGTCGGCTGGGACGATAATTTCTCGAAGAGCAACTTCAGGACAGGCGGCACCCCCAACAACGACGGTGCATGGCTGTGCAGAAATAGCTGGGGCAGCACATGGGGCACAAGCGGATACTTCTATTTGTCCTACAATGACGCCACAGTAGGCGAGTTCGCATCTCTCACGATGGAACCTACCACTAATTACGGCAGTATATACCAGTATGACGGCGGCTGCCTTCGCCAGAACGGATACATATACTCAACCAGCCGGGTGTCGCATACCAATATCGGCGGAGGCGCGAATGTATTCACCGCCGACAAGAACGACGAAATAACGGCGGTCTCCTTCTACTCCGCAGAAGCGGGCTGGAACTACACCATTAATGTCTACACCGGTCTGACCGGCTCCACACCAGACACCGGCACGCTTGCCAAATCCGCGGTGATTTCCGGCACACAGGAGTACGCGGGTTATCACACGGTAGACCTCCCGGTGAGCGTTCCCGTCAAGGCTGGGGAGAAATTCGCCGTTGCAGTAGACCTCTATGACAAAAACGGAAAGCACTACGTCATCACTGACAGATACAGCCCGAGCACCGGACTTTCATTCTACAAGTTCTACAACACTTGGTCTGACTGCACCACAAAATATAAATCTAACGTAAGAATAAAGGCGTACACAAAGGCGGTAAAAACCACGGTTCCACAGAACGTAACAGCTTCCGCCGGCGACAACACCGTAAAGCTCACCTGGGATAAGGTGGACGGCGCTACCAACTACGTTATATACAGCTATGCAGACAACACCTATACAAAGCTTGGCTACTCCACCACGAACAGTTTCACCGCTTCCGACCTCATAAACGGCAAGAAGTACGGCTTCATCGTCAGGTCGTATGTCAGCGGAAAGTGGAGCGACTGGTCGAACGACGACGCGGTTTACGCAACTCCGAAGGCATCAGCAAACAAGCCGCAGAACGTAAAGGCGGTTCCCGGCGACAAACAGGTAACAATCACCTGGAACGCTGTGAATGGCGCTACCAACTACATCGTTTACAGCTATGTAGACGGCAGCTATCATAACCTCGGCACCACCACTTCCACCAGTTTCACCGCAAAGAACCTCGTAAACGGCAAGAAATACGGATTCATCGTAAAGGCGTGGGTAAACGGCAAGTGGAACAACTGGTCCGTTGCAGACGCTGTTTACGCAACTCCGGTTCAGAACACCAAGCCCCAGAATGTGCATGCAGTCCCCGGAAACGGTCAGGTAACGCTTACATGGGACGCTGTGGAGAACGCGGAGGACTACGTGGTTTACAGCTACGTCGACGGCGGATACAATAAACTCGGCTACTCCAAAACCAACAGCTTCACAGCAACCGGACTCACAAACGGCAAGAAATACGGATTCATCGTAAAGGCATGGGTAAATGGCGGCTGGAACGCCTGGTCGAATGACGACGCGGTTTACGCAACTCCGGTCGGCGGCACGGACGTCCGCAATGTAAAGGCAGTTCCCGGAAACGGTCAGGTTGCGCTCACCTGGGATAAGGTATCCGGCGCGACAAACTACGTTATCTACAGCTATGCAGATGGTAAGTACACCAAGCAGGGCTATTCCGATACCACGAGCTTCACCGTGACCGGTCTTACCAACGGCAAGGAATACGGATTCATCGTGCGCTCCTACGCAAATGGCACTTGGTGCGGCTGGCAGCCTTCCGACGCTATATTTGCAACTCCGGTGAACGCAAAGCCGCAGAACGTTCAGGCTATGGCAGGCGATAAGGAAGTCCACCTGATCTGGGACGATGTTGACGACGCTGAAGAATACGTTATCTACAGCTATGTTGACGGCAACTACGCAAAACTCGGCTACTCCGAGTATTCCGGATACACTGCAGAGGGCCTTACCAACGGCAGAAAATACGGATTCATAGTAAAGGCGTGGGTAAACGGCAGGTGGAACGACTGGTCGAACGACGACGCAGTATACGCTGAGCCTGTCGGCGCGTTCGATAAGCCGCTGAATATTAAGGCGGCCGCCGGCAATCAGGAGGTTTACCTCACATGGGGCGAGGTAGATGGTGCTGAGATGTATGTTGTTTACATCTACGCCGATGGAAAGTACACCAAACTTGGCTACACTGAAGATACCGGCTACACCGCAGAGGGTCTTACAAACGGAAAGAAATACGGCTTCATTGTCAGGTCGTATCTTGACGGTCAGTGGTGCGGCTGGTCCCCGGCTGACCTAGTTTACTCCACCCCCAGGGCGTAAGTGATGTGCTAATTAAATAACTTTAAAGCCGCAGAGTTTATTCTGCGGCTTTTTCGACAGACTGAAGCATCTATACAAAAGCCTGTATAGGTGCTAACAAGATTGGCTCACCCTCGTCCTGCTCTAAAGGAAGATTGGGGTAGAGTGTTTTGTGCCCAAAGGGTAAACAGATATAGGACGTGAAGAAGATTAATATAAAAGCTTCACAGCTTGACACCTTCACACTACTCCTGCTCAGCCTGCTCCTCAATTATGAGAAGTACATTTTCATCAGCGATAAGCTTTTCCAGCTCTGCGGCAGATGAAACCGTCACACTATGGTATACATAGCTGTCATTAAACAAACCGTATGTCAGGCAGTTGTCCAGGACAAAATTCTTGGTTACACTGTGATTCGCATTGCGCAGCTCCTCCCAGAAGCCATCAAAGCTATACAAACCTTTGAACTGCGTCCTATAAAACAATTCCGTATTGAAATAACCCGAGGCAGAATGGCTATACATTGTACCCGAATCTTTGCTCCATTTTACATAGGTATAGCGGGATATACGCTCATAAACATCATCGGTTGCCGTTGCCCCTCCCGAATCCACATCGTTTGCTGTTACAACGCACAATGCATCTTCGTAAAGGCTTGTTATCTTGGTCCAATCTGACACTCCAAGTTTTTTCTTGTTCCCGTTGCTGACATATAGCTTGTCTGTTCCGGAAGTCATTGTCTTCCCGTCGTTCACCGATTGAAACAGAAAGCGGCTGTCGTCAGAGAGTAACTCTATCTGCGCTTTCGTCAGCTTAGCGGAGAACGCGCCATATCCATTTTTCAGCGGATTGCGAATACACAGGTCCTTAAATCCGAGAACTGCTAATTCATCATAAAGGGCTTTATTCAGTTTATAAGCTATTTCGGTTCTTAGGCTGAACATACTGCGATAATCGTCTGATACAATATACTTATTGTCTGACGGATTTTCGGCTGAATTATTCTCAAAAGCAGGGTTTGGAATAATATTGCTGAAATAATCATTGCTCAAATAACGCCTGTACCCCTTTGAACCGCCAAAATTAGTTTTGAGATAGCGCAGGAAAACGTCTGTTCGTTTATCAGACAAATCCTTGTATTCCTTATAGCTTCCGCCTTCATCATCGAACAACACATGAGAAATTACAGCGGGGATCGCATATTTTTCTTGTATCTCAAGGGATATTTCCAGAATGTTTTTGCCGTCAACCGTAGTGTTCCTGGCTGTTTCTGAGTCGTAAAAAAGAAAGTTGACACATATCTTTTCGTTTTCAGAAAATTCCGACAATTCCTCGGAAAGCTGATCCGTCACATTAACGGCAGCGGTGATATTTCCGTTCACTTTTGCTCCCGGGTATTTTTTGAACGAACCTGCATATACTGCGCGACCGTCCGCCGATACACTCACGCTTCCCTTAACACTAAGGCTTCCGGGAACCATAACATATACATGCCCATAAACCTCAAGTCTGCCTTTTTTGCTTATAGCGAGTGCCCCATAATCGTGAATATAACCGCTCTTGCCAACAGTAAGCGTACCATTCACAGGATTCACCTTTGCGTCATAGTCCACCAAAAGGTCTCCAAGAACGGTAAGCTTTGCACCATTAGTGATTTTCAGCGTCTTTCTTATCTCCAGCGTTGAATTCTCCGGCAGTATTACATCACGGGATATCGTGACGGCCGAAGTAGTGTAATAATATGAGTTCTCTTTTAACTCAGTCTTTCCATTCCATTTTACAGCAGGAGTATTTTTTCTTGTGAAAGCATGAGGATTATACTGATGTATTACTTCATTCAAATGCAAGAAATAAACTTACGAATCCAATGTTTCATTGTACATCCAACCTTTCATTTAGATAACCTACCGAAAATATCATATCCACTTAAAGGGACAATCCATACGATTTCAGGATTTCCGTATTCTGCGCTTTGCGGCTATCTCTTTATCCTGTGAATGTTCCTGTTCTTTTCCATCCTTCTGCACCGAAGAAATTTCATCCTTACAGACTGAAAGAATCTCGTCCTTATAAGCACCCGCAACTGTACCGAACCCATCCATTCCTTTCTGGAACGTATCAAACCGGTCCAGCAGCTGTTCGTATGAATTCATCAATGCATCGGTATTCTCATGGGACCGCTTGATAATTACTTTCGCTATTCCCTTCTGTGCATTGACAATTTCCTCTGTCGGAATCTTAGATGCCTCTTCCATATATGCAAGCTTCACCGATATTTCCTCAAAATATTTTTTCAGCATGAGATATGATGCCTTTTCCGACTTGAAAATACTCTCATACTGTTCCTCTCTCCGGGCATATTTTGTCTCATATACTGAAATCACGCCTCTGATTGCAACATACAGGCATATCAGATCTGCTGCTGCCAAAACAACCAGAACAATAAACATCTTCGGGAAATTGACTATGGCATACAACTCTGCCATAAAAATAAACGCAAACAAAAGTATCCCGAAAATCATCTGCATCCTTGCTTTCGAATCTTTATTCTTCATATGATACCGCTCCTTCCATGAGCCCGCTATTCTAACCACTATGCAAAATAAGCTCTAGTATGTTATATTTTACCATATTGTGTCGATTCTCACAAGGTTTGTTGTTTATTTCTGCCTTCTATAATACGTCATTTACAATCTGCTCTGCTGTCAGATGATTCTCTTTTAATACCTCATTTACATCATACCGGTCAAGGAATTCTTTTTTCAATCCGTAATTATAGACTTTCATATCACTGCTTCCATAAAATCTTGCGATTTTTTCTCCGAAACCACCATTCAGGATGCCATCTTCCAGTGTAACTACCGTGTCATGGTCTGCCTTCAGCTTCTCCAGCAGTCCCTTATCCAGTCCGGTAATATAATACGGGTTGATTACCGTTGCATGAATACCTTTTTTCTCCAGCATTTCTGCGGTCTGCAGTGCCAGGAAATAAAATGTTCCGAGTCCGATCAGTGCAATTTTGCTTCCCTTTTCCGTTACCTCATAGGTGTTGAGCTGACTCCAGTCTTTTTTGACTTCTCTGCCATCCGAAATCATATCTCCGCCCGGAAGTTTGATCGCAACCGGCATTTCCTTCTGCTCCACACTCCAATCAAGCATTGACAGATATTCTTCCTTTGTTGTCGGTGCCAGATAAACCAGTCCCGGAATATTGGAAAGCATCGGAATATCCTGCAGTCCCAGATGGGTAACATCCGTCATGCCAAATACCGATCCCGTATACACAACAATCGTTGCCGGATTCCTGTCAATACACAGATCCTGTGAAATCTGGTCATACGTCCTCTGGATAAAGCTGGAATACACACCATATACCGGCTTTCCGCCACCTTTGGCAATTCCGGAAGCAAGTGCTACCGCTGTCTCCTCCGCGATTCCCACATCTACAAACTGCCGGCCGGCCTGTTTCCTTTTCTCCTGCGTAAATCCGAGAATCGTCGGGGTTCCGGATGTAATTGCAACAACTGTCGGATCCTGTTTCATCTTTTCGATCAGATATTCACAGGTCACCGAAGAATAATCTTCCACTTCCGGAAAATGGGATTTTCCAGTCTCAATATCAAACGGAAGATGCCAGTGCCATTCTTCCTTATGCTCTTCTGCCGGTTTATAACCTTTTCCCTTTAATGTATTAATGTGGACAACAACCGGTTTCTTACTGTCTTTTACCTGTTTGAAAGCCCCGATCAGCTCCCTTAAGTCATTTCCATGATCCACATAGACATAATCTAGTCCCATGGCTTTAAATAAATTGCACTCTGCCTGTCCGTTTGTCTCGCGGAGTAATTTCAGATTTGAATAAAGTCCTCCATGGTTTTCTGCAATTGACATATCATTGTCATTTACTACAATGATCATGTTGCTGTCTAATTCTGCTGCAAAATCCATTCCTTCTAAGGCTTCTCCTCCGCTTAAAGAACCGTCTCCGATAATTGCGATCACATTTGCACTTTCCCCACGAAGATCCCTTGCCTTTGCCAGACCGCATGCCAGACTGACGGATGTAGAGGTATGTCCGACCGTAAAATGGTCATGTTCACTTTCCTGCGGACAGCTGTATCCCGTCACGTCATCGTAATGTTCTTCATATAAATAGGCATCTTTTCGACCGGTCAGCATCTTGTGCGGATAGGTCTGATGGGAAACATCAAATACCATTTTGTCCTTTGGGGACTCAAAAACATAATGCAGTGCAATGATTGCCTCTACCATGCCAAAATTCGGGCCAAAATGCCCGCCGTGAATACTTGCCCTCTTTAATAATGCATGACGCATTTCTTCTGCGAGAGCTGTCATCTCTTCTATATTCAATTTCTTCACATCTTCCGGTCCGTTAATCTTTTCGATATACATATAATAAATTCTCCTTCCGATTTTATCTATCATAATATACCACTTAAAGTTAACTTTAAGTCAAGTATTTTTTATTTAATTTTCAACTTTTTGCTTCAAACCCTCAATTGCCTGAGCCACTATACCTTCGCTCTTAAAAAGATGTAAATAATGTAATGATAAAAGGGGCAAAAGGTATCATTTCCCACTGAAATGCAATTTTTATGTCATTCGCATTTCTTGCGATCCGCTTGTTGTTCCGATATAATTATGCTATGATTGTGCTTTGATTGGAGGAAACCATTTTGAGCGAATATTATAAGTTTTTTCAAAATAAAAAATGTGAATATTTTCCATGCCATAAAGGAATCCCGGAGGAGGACTTTAACTGTCTGTTTTGTTATTGTCCCCTCTATACACTCGGGAAATCCTGTGGTGGAAACTGTGAATATTTAAAAAATGGTATCAAATCCTGCATAAACTGTGGCTTTCCCCATCACCGAAAGAACTATGATAAGGTCACGGGCCGCTTTCAGGAAATTGCAGCCGTTATGGCTGTTTCCGATAAGGAGGATGCATCCCATGAAATGTAAACTTACTCCCGGATTATCCTCCGGTGACTGGAACGAATTTTGCAGCCGTTTCCATTTCCCTCCGGATGACCTGCCTCATATTCAGGCAATTTATACGGCACTTCTTCCCCTGGTTGAATCCTATGCGTATTACTCTCTGGATCAGGATTTAGACTGGGTTTCTCTGCCTCACTATGCCTATGGGTTTGTGACGCTTGGAAACGGAGTGGATGAACTGTCGGAATTATATCTGAACCATGAACAGATCCAGGAGGCTTACATTGTGGACTGCATCAGCCTGATGCTTTTGTCAAAGGCTTATGAAGAGTTTGCACATGTGGTAGAACGTCAGAGCCGCCTGTATCTTGCAGAATTATCTTTTCTGGGAGATACCTATTCCCTTAACCTGCTCCCACAGATTTATGGGCGGCTTGCCCCGGATGGTATCCAGCTTACCGAGGGGCAGATGCTCCGGCCGCTTAAGACAGCAACGCTGATCCTGCATCTGGATACAACAACACACACCAATCTCAAGCAATTGTGTAATACGTGCGCAAACTGCCGGAATTTTTCCTGCCCGTCGAGAAAGGTCACGGCTCCGCATTTGCCGCATACTTATGGAGCCATGCAGATATTCCATACAAAATAATTATTTTTCAATAGAATGGTAAGGTTAAATTTGACATCCGGGGTCTCTTCCGGCTGTGTGGAAACCCAGTAAGGATGTTGGATGTAATCGCATGATGCAGGTTGTTGCTGTATTTGTAGATTGTTTTCCCTTTATCCGTGGTTCCCATTTTGTCGATCCAGTATGGGTAGTAGTCCAGCTGGTCTTTGGGAGCTTTGCCAGAGTCCGCATATTTTTTCTTTGCTTTTTACATCTTCCGGATCACTGGTGGACGCTACTGGAGAAGAATCCTCATTTTTATTATCTTTTTTCCCACCGTAATACAGTGTCCCTTTCTTATTAACCTCATTCAGGTCATAGGTAACCACCGATACCCCGATAACGCCGGGTTCATAAACGGTTGGATTATTCCCACTCCCACAAGTTTACCTCTGAACAGTAACCTTATTTTATGCCGGTATCCAACAAAGATCTTTAAATCATTGACAAAAAATTACGCAATGGTATTATGAAAATACAAAAAGCAATACCGTGTAGGCGGTTTGCCAAAGTTAGTTTTAAAAAATAACCGGTCTTTGGTAGGGGCGGTTATTTTTTATGGTTAGAAAAGATCATTACGATCAGATTGATAATAGCAACAATCAGTATGCAAAACTGAAAATATTGTTCCCCACACATGACTTTGATTTTGTGTTTACTCCTTTACAGATTTCTTGAAAAGATGGAGAAATTAAATTTTCTTCCATATATTTTACAATATACTCATACATTTCTCTTTCTTTATCCGTAAGTTCATTGCTTAGCTTTTCTCCCATTTGCTACCTCCCTATATGCCTATATAATAAAACATGTGTTCGATTATATCAAATAAAAATTATTGCCAAACCATCCTCAACTGTCCGACCTGCTCCTCCACAATCCGCCCCAACCTCTGCTTCATGACTCTCTGCACAATCCGCCGCCTCCGGTAAAAACAATTCCGGCTGATTTGGAAAATTCCGTAGTGCACATTCACTTTATTTCTTGTGTATTTTTGTGTATTTTAGTTGACTTTTGTGTAATATTGTGTATGATATAATTAAAGGAGGTACATAATGAATCCAAGGCAACAAACGATTAAACAACTCAGTGCTTCCGGTTATGAATTGAAACGCCACGGTGCTAATCACGACATTTACTACAATCCGCAGACACACAGCACCGTACCTGTCAAACGACACGATTTCAATGAAAACGACATGAAGTACATCTTCAAGGAAGCCAATATTAGCAGGATGCATTAAATATGTTTCCTGCTTCCAAATAGGAGGGTTACTATGAAATATATTTATACAGCTTTGTTTACACCTATCGAGGACGGATCTGGATACTACGCAAAAGTCCCTGATCTTCCTGGATGCATCACTACTGGCAATAGTCTTTCTGATGCAATTGACCAAATTACCGATGCAATGAGCGCATGGCTTGTTGTTGCAGAGGATGAAGGCGAACCGATTGCTCCTCCATCACCACAGGAAAAATTAAGTGTTGATGCCGGCACAATCTGTTCCCTGATTTCCGCAGATACCATTGAATATCGTGCCCAGACAGATACTCGCGCCGTTCGAAAAAATGTTTCTCTTCCAAGTTGGATGGTCCGTCTTGCTGACAAGCGCGGAATCAACTGCTCACAAGTCCTTCAGGATGCCTTACGAACACTTCTTGATAACTCCACTATCGCACATACTCATTAACATTATCCCTTAAAAACCAGTTATCTATATGGGTAACTGGTTTTCTCATAAAACAAAAAATGCCTCTCCATCAACCATAACACGGTTATTTACTATCTTGAAATGTGGAGCATCCCTGCCTATAACCATAAATATAAAAACGAGCAGCAAAACCGGATTTACACCAGTCTGCTACTCGTTTGATGATTATAATATTTTCTTTTCTTGTGCCATTGCAACCAGTTATCGGACAAATGGCAGGAACGTAATGCTATACTTTATTTTCCAAACCGGCTGATTTCTTTCGCATATGATATTTCCGTTTTTCCTCATACATTTTCTCATCCATATGCATTAAAAAAGTTTCTGCATCATCTTCTGTCCCAAATTCCGTGTATCCCATGGAAACACTTAAATGAAACGGTTCTATCCCGGATTCATTAAACCGGGACAGATTATGGTTAATCTCCTCCATTGTCGCTAAGACACGCTCCGTATCAACACCTGACAGCAGCACAATAAACTCATCTCCCGCATACCGGATTGCCATACCATCATCCGGTATGGATCTGATGAGTATATTTCCCAACGTACAAATAGCCTTATCGCCCGTACTATGACCTAAATTGTCATTAATACACTTGAAATCGTTTACATCCATCATGATTCCATATAAGGATTTCTGGCTTGCAATTTTCTTTTCTGCAAGCACCGCATTAAAATATCTCCGGTTGTATAATCCGGAAAGCTCATCCATATACAAACTCTCTGCGTATGACTGCATCTGCACAAATATCAATGCGACCGCAACCAGCACCCATGATGATGTAATTCCATAAAAAAGGAACTGGAGAACTACACCTGCAAAACAAGGACCAACGAAATAGATCACCGGGAAAAAATTCAGGTTAACCCCTTGTTTTTTGGAATGATACACCAGATAGATACTGTAAGCAAAATATATGACAAGCGAAATATATCCCACCAGCACACCGGCAGTTCTCTGATATACATTCTCCCCGGATATTTTAAACATAATCCCTGTTCCAAACAGATTACATAAAACCATAATTACTTCTACCAGCCAGGGAAATATCTCCACTCCTGCTTTTTGAACCATTCTTTTATAATTTCGATAGATACGCAATTCCACGTACATACACCAAAGCATACCCATACTGACTGTCCCTATAAAGCATATGCTGTTAGAGATATAATTAATCTGCCGGCTGCCAGTAAACTGTTTTCCATCTACGAGAAAAGCAATGGTTTCAGACAATGCCCCCACTAAATTTACGATTGCTATTCCATCATATATTTTATCTCCCACATGAAGGCTCTCTCTGTTCTTTCGTCTGCAAAACAAAAGAAACCACATCATTAACACGGTCAATCCGTTTGCCATTAATATTTCTTCTAAAACGATGATTGTTATCCCCTCCATCATTCACGGTATGAACTTATTTTTACTAAAATGAGCTCTATCATTATACCAAGTTAAAACCGGTTTTTGTCTTTTTCGACATGAATTACAGTTTTTTTAACGTGAACGATGATTTTTTATGTTTCATCATTTTTCACAGCCTACTGCAACTGTGAAAAACCCACGGCTTACAAAGTTAACGGTCTTTGTATCGGAATCATAATAAGATCCCGGTATCTTAACTGCTGCACCGTATTTATCAATTTTATATGCAAAAATCTTTTTGTCTTTTTCCTTTTTCGAAGCATTATAGGAAACAGCGACCCTGATCCGTCCCTTTTTCAGGACAGACGACTGCTTTTTCTTTATTCCTGTGACGGAAAAATCATAAATTGGACGTTTTCCAATAATTTTTCCTGCCCTGGCAGAAAGATTTTTCTTGTCAGCCTGTTTCATTTTGATAACCACAGCTGTATTCATTTCTTTCTTTAATTCTTTTAATGCCTTCGAATCAAAGGTAAGATTTACATTGCCACCATTGACCTTCCATTCTTTTACATTCTTTTTGACAAGTAAATTTACCGCCTGCCCGTCCATTTCAAGATGCAGATTCTTCCAGTTTCCGGCTTTTGCCGTATCAAAAGTTATTTCAACAGACAGGTCTTTTATCCTGCCACCCTGTTCTTTTTCTGCCTTTGTAATTTCTTTTTTCAAAACTGCTGCAATATTCTTCACTTTGACCGTATTATTTTTAACTGCAGTTTTTGCTTTGACATTAATATCCTTAACAGAAACGGACGTATCTGCTGCGGGTGGCGGTGTCACATTCCCCGGTTCTTCTTTTGCATGATCCGGTGCCGGTAATGTGCCGGAATCCGGTGAAACATTGCCAGATGATCCGTCCGTGCTTCCACCGGCATTTTCTCCGGAACCTCCACTTGAACTGCCTCCGGAACTTCCACCAGAACCGCCCCCGGTCTGGGAATGATCCGCCGTTACACGGACCTGACAATCTGCCTTACTTCCTGTATAGTTGCCATTCCCATTATAACACGCGGTGAACGTATATGTTTTCGTTTCATTCGGAAGCGTTGCTATCCAGTGATCCGTTCCCTTTTCTTCTAATGTGATCCCGGAAACATCACAGGTTACTTTTATCCCGGCATCTTCCGGAATCCCCTGTCTGCAAAGCTGTAATTCTACTGTCCCCGCACCTTTGACCGTATCGTTTTTTGCAGTCAGCTGCATGCTGGTGGAAGCCTTTTCGATTTCCAGGACAGCCTCCCCGTATGTTGGAATAAAAGATGCCTTTTCCGCTTTAAAATAAATCTTATACTGGCCTGCTTCTGTGTAAAATGGCATCTCCGTTTGTGTATACGATCCGTTTTCTGTCAAACTGTAACTGATTTGTACACCATCTTCCTGTTTGATATCAAATGTATGGGGTTTTCCATCATAAGTTACGCGGACAGGTACGGTTTGTATTTCCGGCATCTCACTGTTTCTCCGGTAATAATAAGTGATCTCCTGGCGATCCTCTGTGATGTTTATTTCTCCCTGATTTGCACTGTTTCCTACACATGTATATCCATATAAATCCGGACTTCTTAACGTATACGCAGAATTCTTTGGTACATATACTGTCGCGGGTGCCGTATCAGGCACTGTTGTTTCGGTTCCGTCTTCGTTTTGCAGCATATAACGAATCGTTACGGTACTCCACGCCTGTCCTGCCGTCTGATTGTCAGCCAGAATTTTCCCAGTGTCCTCATCTATGATCTTTCCTTCCAGTCTGTCCCCGGAAACCAGACCAGTTACCGCAGGAAGTGTAACAGAAAGGGACTCTCTGGCAGCATCCGGATCATACCAGTTACTGTGTGGTGGAACGGTATATGTTTCTTCTTTTTCATATTTGACTGTATGGTCTGCTCCAATAATGCGGAAAGTAATCTTCAAATGCTGTTTGGCATCCACTATATTTTGTACGACTGTACGGAATTCCAGATCCTTTCCATTTGCTTTTGTGATATTTGTCTCATCGATCCGGTATTGGTCACTATCCCTGTCAAGTGTTCCTGTCCTGCTATGCGGAATTGTAATTTCAGGATCGCACACATAAACAGATGCCTGCCTGCTGACATAATCACGGTTATTTAATCTCCGCGCCAGTTCCATTTTACACACTTCACAGAAAGGATTCCCAAGATCCCGCATCATGCAGACGCGGCTCGGCGCAAATACTGTTTCTGTTCCTGCTGCCGTTATTCCGATTCCACGGAACCCAAGCATCTTATGCCATTTAATCTTATCCGGATCCGATGTGTCGGAAATATTTTCTCCCTGCATCTTTTTATCATATTCATCGCCTAATCTTCCGATGCTGTGGGAAATTTCATGGGTCATGACATCCCCCTGCTCATTCTCATCCGAATTTGCCGAAAAAGAAAAGAGTGCATTGGAAGAAGAACCAATATTCGCAGTCGTATTACAAATGATATGGATGGTTCCAACGGCTGCGCCGGTATCCAGATATCTGCTCTCCAGCTCTGCCCTCAGTGCCCTGGCTTTATCTTCCCCGTCCTTTGCAAAATAGCAGGATTTTCCGAATGCCTGCACATGAAAATATGTGTCCGGGTTCGACTCCCCATACATCACGCCCACACCAGTTTCATTGGACACCGTCTGTACTGCATAAATATTGATCCTGTCGGAATACTCTTTATAAGGGGACCACTTTAGCAGCCCCTGTGCTTTTGCCGTTGCATCCTTCAAAAATTGTTCCTGTTGTTCCTGGGTATAGCCCTCACCCATGATAACAATCACGAAATTTTCCTTATCATCACCTGTCTTGTGAATGGCATAAACGGAAGCTGCCGTAAGGCTTCTTAAAGCACGATTACCGCAGCATCAAACCCCTCTACATTTCCATCAAAGGTGTTTTCGGTAAGCAGATTGTACTTCTGCGTGTACTCATTAAATTTTTTTGCACTGCTGCTGCAGTTAAAAATCATGGCAATGGTCTCTTCGCCATTTTTTCTGATCAGGACAATTGTCCCTTCCTCATCTTCTGTGACGATCCCAGCCAGTTCGCCTTCTACAATGCATGCATGGCTTTTCCGGACCTGAATCAGCCGCTTGTACCATTCATACATCTCTTTGTCCTGGTATTCTTCATCCCAATACATGCCCCGTCTGCAGTCCGGATCGTTTGCTCCCGGCATCGCATACTCATC
>ERZ826242.1934-NODE-1934-length-20021-cov-3.689222_pt1 | contig 20021 bp, 15 predicted proteins | sample MGYA00519871_ERZ826242 | MGnify/ENA primary metagenome ERZ826242 (study PRJEB31778, sample SAMEA3449226) | human gut metagenome | biome: human gut; feature: human-associated habitat; material: faeces | place: United Kingdom | collected 2010/2012 ...
CGGCCTAAAGTATCGGTCATACCATAGGAAGCAGGACCTGCTGCCATGTTATCTGGATGCAGAGTACGTCCTGTACCACCACCTGATGCTACGGAGAAGTACTTCTTACCAGCCTCGATACGCTCCTTCTTGTAGGTACCTGCAACTGGATGCTGGAAACGGGTCGGGTTTGTGGAGTTACCAGTGATGGAAACATCTACATTCTCCTTCCACATGATAGCAACACCTTCCGGTACGCTGTTTGCACCGTAGCAGTTAACCTTTGCACGAAGTCCCTCAGAGTATGACTTGCGGAATACTTCCTTTACTTCGTTGGTGTATGGATTGTACTCGGTCTCTACATATGTAAATCCGTTGATACGGGAAATGATCTGTGCAGCATCCTTTCCAAGACCGTTTAAGATAACGCGAAGAGGCTTCTGGCGAACCTTGTTTGCCTTCTCTGCGATACCGATAGCACCCTCAGCTGCTGCGAAAGACTCATGACCTGCCAGGAAGCAGAAGCACTCAGTCTCCTCTTCCAGAAGCATCTTGCCAAGGTTTCCGTGTCCAAGACCTACCTTACGGGTATCTGCAACAGATCCCGGGATACAGAAGGACTGAAGACCCTCACCGATAGCAGCTGCAGCGTCAGCAGCCTTACGGCAGCCCTTCTTGATTGCGATTGCTGCACCAACGGTGTAAGCCCAGCAAGCATTCTCAAAACAGATCGGCTGGATACCCTTGATCTGAGCATATACATCCAGTCCTGCATCCTTTGTAATCTTCTCTGCCTCTTCGATAGAAGCGATACCATAGCTATTCAGAACCGCATTGATCTGGTCAATACGTCTCTCATAGGACTCAAATAAAGCCATTTTCGTTACCTCCTGTATTATTCTTTTCTTGGGTCAATGATCTTAACTGCATCAGCAACACGGCCGTACTGACCCTTTGCCTTCTCCCATGCAGTATTCGGATCGTCGCCCTTCTTAATGAAATCAGTCATCTTTCCAAGGCTTACGAACTGATAACCAATAATCTGATCCTCTGCATCCAGAGCGATACCGGTTACATAGCCCTCTGCCATCTCAAGGTAACGAGGTCCCTTCTGAAGAGTACCGTACATTGTACCAACCTGAGAACGAAGACCCTTTCCAAGATCCTCAAGACCTGCACCTACAGCCAGTCCATCCTCAGAGAATGCACTCTGTGAACGACCATAAACGATCTGTAAGAACAGCTCTCTCATAGCTGTATTGATTGCATCACAAACAAGGTCTGTATTCAGTGCTTCCATAACAGTCAGACCCGGAAGAACCTCAGCTGCCATAGCTGCGGAATGGGTCATACCGGAACATCCGATGGTCTCAACGAGAGCCTCCTGAATGATACCCTCCTTAACATTGAGGGACAGCTTACATGCGCCCTGCTGAGGAGCACACCAGCCAACTCCGTGTGTGAAACCGGAAATGTCTTTCACTTCCTTTGCCTGCACCCACTTTGCTTCCTCCGGAATCGGAGCAGCACCATGATGAACGCCCTGCTTTACAACGCACATCTCTTCAACTTCACGTGAAATAACCATTGCAAAAACTCCTTTCAGTTCTGTATGTTGCACCTAAAAAGGTGCTGATTATGGCTTTGCCGACTGCTGATCAACAATTACAGCCATATCTTCAATATGTGTCTTCGGCATACCAGGCTGCAAAACGCAGTATACCTCATACACTTCTATTTTCTCACAAAATGCGCTGTTCGTCTAGTCCTTTTTTTTTATTTCTCGCAAAATGTTGCAGTTTTTACTATTATTTTCAGTATTGTTTTTTATTTTTTTCTTTCAAGCGTCCGAATCCTCTGGATTAGTTGCCACGCAGTCTCATGCAATGCCTCATTTTGAAGCTGCAGTCTGGCATTCTCCTGTTCATAATAATCAAGACGCTTTTGAAGTGCGGCTGCCTGCTCTCTCCAGTCTTGTTCTTTTTGCTCATGATATACCATCTAAGTTCCTCCCTTTCTGCTGCCTTGCCTATTATGTCAATTTTGGTCTCCTGCCATTTTATGGAAACTTTATGGTTACATCATACTCCATATATGGTGCTTTTTCACGCAAATTTTCTCGCATATTTCGACTTTTATGTTACAGTTCATGGATAAGCCAATATTGTAGCAAAGCCCGAAGGTGAATGGATTTCACGAGACGGACACTTGAAGCAGGTCTTTCAAAGTAATATATAATAAGAAAGGACATAAAAGGAACCTGCTGAGTTTGGTCCGTCGACGAAACCATTACACCGTAGGGCTTTCGTTGCATGACACATGAACTGTAACCAAAAAAAGCCGCACACGGAATTTCTTCCGCATGCGGCAGTCTATTGTACCGGTCAGGCCGGCTTTGTCTCATATTTTAGTTCAGTGCAAAACGATTTAACGCTACTTCGAACTGGTCATCTTTCAGTGGGTATCTGACAGTTAAGCTTCTGGTCAAATCAAGGCTGAAAACACCCATAATTGATTTTGCATCTACAACAATACGGTTATAACCTAAGTCTACGTCAAAGTCACATTTGCTTGCCTCTGACACAAAGTCCTGGACTGTTTCCCGAGATAAATGAATTTCTCTTGTAAACACTGCTTTCACTCCCTTCAATATCGGTGATGTCTTTGTCTTTTTGTTACCCTCTGCAGCGTACCGGTTCACTGCATTGACATACTTATAGCACATTGTCTTTATTTTGTCAAATCAACCGGTTAACCTATTTTTTTGCATTATTTGCACTTTTTATTCAAAAAAAGCTCACTTCTTTTTTCTTTTTTATGCACTTTGATATTATTCTTTTCATTATCATTTAATCATTGATTCCGTATTGAATTATTTTCATGCTCGTTTGCACTCGATTCTCTGCATTTTTGCAGAATTTTCGATTGTTTTTCTCATTTCTCAGTCATAATCATTCAAACTTCGTCAAACTCTGCTTTATTCTCTGTTGTACTGTCTCCACCAATGTACACTTCAAACTTTCCTGGCTCGCTGCCATATGTCATATCGATCCGCCAAAAGCGAAGCATAGGCTCGATGATCTCAAACGACACTTCACGGCTCTCACCTGGCTTTAGTGTAATCTTCTCAAAGCCTTTTAATTCACGTACTGGGCGCACCACACTGCCGCTCACATCACGTATGTAAAGCTGAACAGTTTCCGTTCCCTCACGGTCGCCTGTATTAGTTACCATAACTGATGCCACCCATGCTGCTTCTGCCTCATTTGCTTTCGTATTTGTTTCCCGCTTAATGACAGTTACCGGTGAATAAGAAAATGTGGTGTATGACAATCCATAGCCAAATGAATGCAGCGGACGGTACTCTGTATCAATATAGCCTATGCAAAATGCCTTAGGATCACCCGGATTTCGCGGTCGGCCCCCTTGAAACCGATTATAATACAGAGGCTCCTGCGAGGAGACATTTGGAAAGCTCATAGCAAGACGACCTGTTGGTTCTTTTACTCCAAATAATACGTCAGTAATCGCTACAGCTCCTTCTGTTCCTGGCATCCACACATACAAAACAGCCTTTGCAAGCGATTCAATCAAAGCGACTTCGATTGGACGTCCGGCAAACAAAACAACGATTACATTATTGTTAACTGCCGAAACCCTTTTTAGAAGTTCCATCTGAATCTCTGGCAATGTGATACAAGTTCTGCTTGCGCCCTCTCCAGTCTGACGGAACGATTCGCCCAAAAATAATACCACCTTTGATGCAGATTTTGCAGCCTGTACAGTCTGCTCAATTGACGCTTCTGCTTCATCTGGCGTCATGCCTTCCTCCACATAATCACGAATTACTTCCTTATCATAGAACATGCTGCAGCCCTTCATAAAATGACAAGCATTCCCTATATGCTCCTGTATGCATTCCTGTACTGTTTTTATATTGTCGTAAGTTGCAGGGAACGACCACGCACCGCAAAGCGCTCTGGTGTCCACATATGGACCTGCGAACAAAACACCCGTAGCTTCCTGTGCAGAAAGCGGCAATGTTTTATTTTCATTTTTCAAAAGGACAAATGTTTTTGCTGCTGCCTCACGCGCTGCTGCACGATGTGCATCGCATAAGATCAGATTTTTCTCGTCCTCCTCACTTGCATCCTTATATGGATTCTCAAAAAGGCCAAGATCATTTTTTAGTTTAAGAATACGAAGCACTGCCTCATCCACAAGTGTTTCATCTACCTCTCCCGATGTTACAAGCTCTTTTAAGTAATGAAGATATACATCCGACATCATATCGATATCCACGCCTGCCTCAATGGCAAGCTTTGCTGCTTCTCTCTTATCCTCTGCGATACCATGTGGAATCAGTTCTTCTACTGCCGAATAGTCAGAGATCAAAACACCATCAAAGCCTAAATCTTCTCTTAATACCTTTCGCATCAGCCACTTATTTGCAGTTGATGGCACACGATTCAACGTATTAAATGAAGTCATTGCCATACGGCAGCCGCCATCCACAGCACCCTGATAGCCGCTCAAATAATCTTGACGTAAAGTGCGCTCTGATAGCTCCACATTGTCATACTCACGACCACCCTCTGGATAGCCGTAGCAAGCAAAATGCTTCAAACAAGCTGAAATGTTTCCCTTTTCTTTTAAATTCTCTGGCATTTCACCCTGAAAGCCCTCTGTCATCGCCTTTGCAAAACAATAGTTCAGATATGGATCCTCCCCAGGTGACTCCATAACTCTTCCCCAGCGTGCATCTCGCACCAGATCTGCCATTGGCGCAAATGTCACATGAAGACCCGATGCCGCTGCCTCCTTTGCCGCTATCTGCGCGCCCTTTCTAGCAATCTCTGGTTCAAAGCTGCAGCCTTGAGCCAGTGGAATTGGGAAAATTGTCTGGAATCCATTGATTACATCAAGCATAAACAGCATTGGAATGTGATGTGGCTGCGTGGCCATTGCATTGTCCTGAATCTCCTTTAACTTTGCTGCACCACTTGTTCCGAGAATTGTTCCGCAAAGCTTCATATCCTCTGGCTCGATTTTTGCGCTTCCCATCGGACCTGTAATGAGCATATCCGTTCCATAAAAATTTGCCGTCAGCTGCACCATCTGACCAATTTTCTCCTCCAGACTCATGTCTGCCAGAAGATCTTTTAACTGTTGTTCTGTCATCGCACTTCTCCTTATTTTTCATTTTCAAGATAACTTGCACGCTCGCCGCCTATAAACTTTAATCTCGTGCGTGCGCAAACCACATGTGCCTCTCCAATGTGCTTTGCGCTAATACGCACTGGAACAGCAACTGGACGAAGATGCATGCCAATTAGTGTATCGCCAATATCAATTCCAGCGTGAGCCTGAATTGCCTCTACTGCCACAGGTGCCTGCAGTGCAGCATAAACAGCCGTCGCAAATGAACCGCCTGCTTTTAACTTTGGCACTACATTTACCATTGGAAGGCGATATTCCTTTGCTGCCGTCTTCTCAATGATGATCGCGCGGTTTAAATGCTCACAGCACTGAGCTGCCAAATAAATCTTCTTTTCCTTGCAGCAGTTAAGAAATGTCTGTGCCACTGCTTCTCCAATCTCTGCACTTGAATATGAGCCAATTCTATGACTTGCGATCTCACTTGAAGAGCAGCCAACTACTAAGATATCGCCCTCTTCCAATTTTGCCTGTTTCATCAGTTCATCAAATACTGCTTTTGTCTGCTCCTTAATCTCATCAATATGTGTGTATTTTTCTTCAGATATTCCATTCATAGTTATTGCCTGCCTTTCATCAGTGTAATTCCATATTTTTTCAAATCAATTTTTCCATCTTCACTCATCACGCCTTCCGCTGCCAGACGTGATGCCTGAACACCTGGGCCGCCAAACACAAATTCACCTGCCAACTCACCTTTTGAATTGACAACACGATGACACGGTATGGTAGATGGATCTGGATTTTTGTGGAGTGCATTTCCAACGGCTCTTGCCATACGCGGATTTCCTGCCATTTGGGCAACCTGTCCGTATGTCGCAACCTTGCCTTTTGGAATCTTCTTTATAGCCTCGTAGATACGCTTTGTCGGGCTGTCTGTCACCATACGGTAGCTCTCGTCAATCATATTTTTAATGGCATCATCTGGCACTGTTCCATCTAAAATAATCGTACTCCAATGCTCCTTATTCAAATGATATCCTGCTGTTACGGACGCAAAGGCAGACCTCCAGTAGTCACGCCACTCGGGGTCTGCCTTTACATTTAAATTTATATAGCCATCTTTCTCATAAGTCCACAAGAAAACTTTTTTGCTGCTCTTAATCCGCACTAACTGCCAATTAGGATCATGAAACGGTGCATCCTGACAAGTATCTGGATAAGACAGGCCAAACGCCAAAGCTTCTTCTCTCGTTGTCATATTCTTCACTCCAATCTTTCGCAAATTAAATCGCTTTGCTATTATTGGAATGATAACACACTTATGTTTACAAATCAAGCGCCCACTTCACTGCATAATACAATGCCCAATCTTGATCATTTGCCCATGGATCATAGTAATGTGCCTTTTTGCCATTTACTGTATCTGGATAGACCATCGCGCAGGATGCCATGCCATCTATAAAGAACAGATTCAGACAACCTCGAAGTGAAGCCTTTGCCTTATGCTCATATGATTTGTCTCCCGTAATCTGTGCGTAACTTGCAAATACATCACCGCTGAGTGTACTCCAATAATGTGGAAACGTATCGCCATAGCACTCATATTTTCCAAACCAATAACCGTCCCAATGACGAATCGCATTCTCAAACAAGTGATAATCGGCTTGTTTTCCATTAAACAGCTCCAAAAGTTTTAATTGTTTTCTTGCTTCTTCAAGATATTTTTGCTCCCCGCTTATCTGGTAGGCCTGCAGCAGACAACTTACCGCTGGTGCAACAATGCTCTGCTCATATTTTACCTCTGAAGTTGGATAATTGACGCTAGTCTGCGTAAGCTGATCAGCATGATTTAAAAATGCTTGTGTAAATGCTTCTGACTGTGCTTCAAATCCCGCCTCGTCAAGAAGTGTCTTTAATTCATACGCTTCAATTCCAATGGCATAGAAATGTTCACCACCTGAGCGATAATATCCCATCATTGTCTTATAGGCATTTAACAGATAACGCACGTCCTTCTTTAAACGATACAATGCAATCTGGAAATTTGCCACCCACGGATAATTATAGAGACGATGCCAGTCATTATTTCGATTGATATCGTTATATACCACACCAGTATTCTCATCATACAATTCGCGGTATACATATCTTTCGTACGCATTCAAGCTTTCCATACACTTCGCATCTTCAGGATGACGCTTAAGATATTGTGCCATTATTATGCCCATTGCCAAACGCTCACGTCCTCCATTATGATCAGCTTTGTGACTATAATAAAGTGCATCCTCCTCGCTGTCATATATCAGATACGCACCGTCTAATGCACTGCCTTCTTTTTTATACTGCTGCTTTGTTGCAAGGAATTGACTTCTGCGCGTCAAAAGTATATCTACTGATGCACTGCAGTAAAAGAGAGCATGTGTATGCTTTTCTCCTGACCAAATATCAAAGCGATACTCTCCTTCTTTTTCTGCTGGATACTGATACCAGACAGAATAAGCAGGTTGTGAATATTTATCATTCGTCTCATCAATGCGAACATGTTTAATTTCTTTTTCATTGAATTTTACAAAAAGCTTCTGCGCCATTTCTTTATTTTTTGTCTGGACACAAAATTCAAAGTTTTCTCCCTGAATGCATGTCATCTGCTCTGCCTTCACAAGCAAGAATTCATCCTCATTTAAAAGTCTGTTGTAAAAATCATCCTTGCCCTGATGCCAAAAAAGCTTCCAACGAATCTCCTTCTTCTCACCTAGCTCAAATACACCAAGTTTTGGATAAAAGAGAAAATCACCGCGATCTTCGCTTCTAGCTGAAAAATCACGTTCCACACCATAGCCTATGATGCTTCCCTTTGTTAATACAAGTCCCAGATGTGGCGCTCTTCCTCCCTGGCGAAGTGCCATCACATAAGTAGCATTTTCGCCGATAAACAGATGTGCATTACAGCGCTTCTCAAGACCAACCTCTGCCTTTTCATAGCTGTCATTAAATGGCACATAGATATATGCATCCTTCTCCTTGATAAAAAGAGGTTCCCCTGATACATTTTCAAATGTGTAGCATTCCTCTAATTCTCCATTTTCCAAAACAGACAATGTTCTTGTAACATTCAATCCCATTGGAACTTTTACACTTCCCCAGCACTTTTCACCTTCAACCCAGTTCATCTGCGATGGGTCATCCTTATGGCTTAAAAACCATAAGCCTCGCTCATCATTTCCAATAATCGATTCACCTACACATCCAACTGTTGGCATATTCATTTTGTCTCTCCTCCATTCTCATCTTCTTACTTTTATTATTTCTCGCACACTTCAATGATGGTCTGTGCCTGACGCAGTCCATCTCCGAACGCATGCACACTTACTCTTCCTGGCTTGCAATAAAGTTCAAGCATTACGCTTGCACAGCCATGATACAAATGAACGCTATTCTCCTGATATGGCTCATTGCTGCAAATATCGCCATTATCAACACCAACTATCTTCGCTGCTCCCTCTACTGCAAAGTGAACCTTGCCGCTCTCACGGAAACACGAATTACCATTTTCATCCACAGCACGAACTGTCAGCAATAAGTGCGGTTTCTTCTCTGGTATACCCAAATTTACCGTACTTACGCATTCCTTATGATCACACTCCTGGTCAAATGCCAGTGCGACTGCCATACACGGTGTCACCACTTCATGACGGCAAACTTCCTTACCGTCTTTATAACCAACGACCGTAACCGTTCCCGGTTGCCATGGCAAAAATCCTGTAATGATACCGTTTTTGCACTCAGATGGGCGCGGAATGAAAAACTGCTTTCCATTCAAGAACAAATGAACCTCATCACAATTTGACGCAATCATATACGGAATCAATGTCTTTCTGAATTGTGGAAAATGCCAATGATCTGCATAGATTGGACTGTCCCAATGCTCCTTTACTCCTTCATCGTCAAGGGAGTAATCCATAACAGAAAAATGAACAACAGGTTCTTCACTCCAGATGCTCTTTAACATATAAGCAACTGGACGATACTCATTGTTTGTGCGAATCGGTGCACCACTCCAACCCTTTGCAGGATACCCCATAGACTCGCCAAGATAATCATATCCTGTCCAGATAAAGCTTCCTATACAATAATCGTACTCAAAAGGAATTGCTGACGGAATCTGTTCTGTAAAGTTTTGCATTTGATCATAATGACCGCAAAAATATTCATATACCTCGGTTCCTAAAATCAACTTATTTGGAATCTGTTCATGAATCAGCTCATACCACTGCTCCTGATAATTACATGAAATGATATCGACAATTTCTGCGATCTTTGCAATGCGGCTGACACGCTCCTTAGCATCGTAAATCTCTGTGTCGCTGACTTCGTCAACAAACTGCTGAATATCTTTGATCTTACTCAAATCAACATTGCTCTCCCACTTAAAATGAGGATTCATTGCATATGTGATTGGACGCGATGAGTCGAGGCTGCGAACCTTATCGGACAGCTGTTTTAAAATCGCAAGCATAGAATCCTGTCCCTGATTTTCAACTTCATTTCCAACACCCCATATCACGATGCAGGCGCGGTTACGGTCACGCTTTACCATTGCTTCAACATCTGATTCCCAGTTTTTGTCAAAGTAGCGTCCATACAGTCCGCCCTTCCATTTATCAAAACATTCCTCATATACATAAAAGCCCATCTCATCGCACAGATCAAGAAATTCCTCTGAGTAAGTGTGATGTGCTGCACGTATTGCATTGCAGCCAAGCTTCTTTAAATGAGTAAGACGCTCTCTCCAAATTTCTTTTGTCACAGCTGTTCCAAGGCAGCCTGCCTCTTGATGAAGACATACGCCCTTTAACTTAGTCGAAACACCATTTACAAGTAGTCCTTTCTTTGTATCAAATATCACCTCTCTAAGACCTATTACAAGTGATACACTATCGCTTTCTGTAGAAACAGTTAAACGATAAAGATTCGGATTTTCTGCTGACCAAAGCTTTGCATCTTTAATATAGAAGGTAAGCATTCCATTCGCTCCCTCTGCAATAAAAACTGATTGTTTTGAGTCTTGTGTAATTGGACACATAATTCCCTGAACAGCACTGCTCTGTCCAGTCTCGACCTGAATGACGGCAGTGAATTTTGCAGCACTCTCTGTTTCTTTTGAATCCTTTGCACATTCTGTTTCTGCGATTTTTTCTATTTTGCTATGTACTTGAATATTCCACAAATCAAGATGATTTTCTGGAACAATACGAAGTGTCACGTCGCGGTAAATTCCGCATCCGCTGTACCAGCGGTCTGCCGGTGAAATAGAATTATCCACACGCATCAACAGCTCATTGTCACCACTCTGCACAGCATCTGTAATATCCATCTTAAATGAACTGTAGCCATATTTGTGACTGCCAATTTTCATACCATTTACCCAAAGCACTGCGTTTTCATACACACCGCCAAAATAAAGAAGATAACGTTTACCTTTCTTCTTTTCCTCAATATTCAGAGTCTTCTTATACCAGCCAATTCCCCAACGGTCACGAAAGCCCTGTGACATTCCATCTTCCATTACTTTATTAAATGGTCTGCTTACTGCCCAGTCATGTGGAAGGTCAACTTCTGCAAATTGCAGGTTTTCCAACTCTGTGCGAACATCTTCCCCTGACTGTTTTCTTTGTAATTCTTTTTTCTTTGCTGTCTTTGCATCAATTGGTGTGCATGGCAAAAGTGCAAACTGCCATCCACGATTGATTAGCTTTTCTTCTCTCATTATTCTGCATCTTTCCTTCTGGTTTTAATATTTGTAACTATTCAAAGCCATGCTACATTGCTTTTTTCGAATGATCTTCTTAATTATATATTAAAAGTTCAGCGACACATCCTCACAGCGCTTAATTGAAATATGACCAGCAGTATCTGCTCCCTCTTTTCCAAAACGAATATCAGAGAACTTAACACGCTTAATCTCGTGTCCCGGCTTGTCAAAACCGCACAGTTCAATCGCATCGCATTCATGCCATGCTGCTTCGTGATCCTGATAGGTACCGGTCAAACGAAGATTATCAAATGTGCAGTCAGTAAAATACGGCTGGTCTGGTCCTGCTATGCCATCATCATTATAGCCGACACTATGCATCAGCACACGCGGAAATACACTGTCATATACATGAATTTCCTTTACATATCCGCCGCGCTTTGCTGTACCCTTGATCTCAAAACCACACAGCGCTGCCTCCATATCGCAGTCCCAGATTTTTACATCCTCTACACCGCCTGACATCTCACTTCCAATTGTAATGCCATGACCCATTGTACAGCGACAGTCAAACACACGAACTCCTTTTGTCGGAATGTTGACCTCATTTCCCTGTGGATTCTTACCTGACTTGATAGAAACAGAATCGTCTCCTGTATTAAATACGCAGTCAAAGATTACACAATCCAAAGAAGAATCTGGATCCCAGCCATCTCCATTCCAAATGCCATGAGAATAAAATGTACATCCATGTGTTACAACATGATCACAGTAGATCATATGAATATTCCAGCAGGCACCGTCGCGAAGCGTAACGCCTGCTAACTCTACATTTTGGCAGTTGCTCATATTAATCAAGCGTGGACGCACTCTCGCCGGGATCGTCTCTGGCTTCTCGCACTCTTTGATCTTATCGCCAAGCGATGCCAGATAATCTTTTAGATTTTCTGTCTCGGAAGCGATGATACGCTCTGCTAACACGCGGCCGCCGCTTGCAATCGTTCCTTTTCCACGGATGGCTACATTTTTGCAGGCAAACGCACTTTCATAATCAGCTCTGTGATTTCCATTTGGATCAAGTGCACCTATATTTAACAAACTGCTGTAGCACTCCATCTCAGTTCCCTCAAAACGACTCCAGATTCGTGGAAGATAATCTTCTGGATTAGCAGTTCCCTGAAGAACGGCTCCCTTTGCTAAATACAATTCCATATCGCTGTGAAGACGCAGCGCTCCTGTCATAAAAGTACCGCTTGGAATCATCACGCAGCCATCTTTTGGACAGTCATCAATCGCTGACTGAATTGCTTTTGTATTTAATATTTTTCCATCTCCAACTGCATTGTATGGTGTCTTTGTGATATCAATTACAACGCTTCTATTAAATGTATGCACTGTGATTGTCTGCTGTTTAATTTTCTTCTCGATCTGCACCGACTCACTTTCATCTTCAGTAAGCGCCATATCAACTTGATAAATTCCTTTTACTAAAATCTTATACTGAGTATTTGCCTGTAAATTCTCTATTGTGTAATGCGTCTTTTGCGTGCTGCCAACAAAGGCAAAATCAGCCTCCGTATGATTCGCATCTTTAAAATAGATTTCGTATGTTGTTCCAACTCTTCCCTGTGGACGCTCCCAATAAAGTGTAATACTGTCTGTTGCTGCCTCAGCGCGCAGCACTGAAAAATTCTCTCCCATAAAAACCACCTTTCCAATAATATTTTTATCTTGTTAGCATCATTATATGGTGATTTTTATAATATTTCTATAGCCTAAAATTTTGATATTGTGCATTTTTGACTATTTTCCCCTTATCTGCAAAAATAGGTGCACAGCCAGATTTTTCTTGACCATACACCTATTAAACAATTTTATTTATTTTTGATTTTTACTCAAACTCCGCGGTATCCTGATAAATCATTTCAAGTCCATCTTCTGTTTCCTTTAATGGATAAACAACATAACCAGACTCAAAATATTTGTCACCGTTTCCGCCCCAGCGGTCTCCAACATACAAAAGCTTTCCGTTTACATTCAGAAGAAATGCTGCCTGACTGTCATAGGTAGTCTCGTCACCGATCTCCTTTAATGAACTCCAGCGTCCCTCGATTGAATCAGCCCATGCATATTTGCCCTGGTTTGGCGCCCATCCGGTACAGAAAGATGAAATCATATAATAATGATATTTTCCCTTAATTACAGCTGGAGCCTCACGATACTCCCCCTGCCACAAACTATGAACAAGACAATCTACATTCATATAGTCATCTGATAAACGATACACATGAAGATCGGCATTATCTCTCGATGCAGAAATAAAATATGCAGTTCCATCCTCTTCCTGATAAAGTGTGCAGTCTCTTGACATATAACCATATGGATTGAAATGACCATGATAAGTAAAATCACCATCTGGTGTATCACATGTTGCAATAGCAACTGCTGCGTCATGGTAATCCTTTCCATTTTCAAAATGAACCCACATGACAAATTTGTTTGTCTTCTTATTATATAGTACCTTTGGACGCTCCAGATTTACCTTTTTTCCATCCTCGTTGATCAACTTTAGCGTAGTACGCACGCGATAGCCTTCCATCTTCGAATTTGTCGTCAGAATATGATTCCTAAACTCCCAATCTGTCAAATTCTGTGATCGATAGCAGCTAACATAGAAATTATCTCTTCTATCCTCACCGTACCAATAATAATAGCCCTCATGGAAAATCATATATCCTCCATGTGCGTGAAGCGGATTTCCCTGTGTATCCTTCCATACAATTCCATTCTTTAACATCTTTTTCTCCTCTTTCCTTTTAATTATAAATTAGAACACAAAATTTCCGTGATCAAATACAGTTACTGTACTTCCATCCTGACAAATACCTTCGATATGCATCTGTCTTGATCCAAACATGAAATCTACATGAGTCATAGATTTATTTGCACCTGCTGCAGCTAATTCCTCATCTGTCATCTCAGTTCCGCCCTTTACATTCATAGGATAAGCATCCCCTAATGCCAGGTGACAAGATGCATTCTCATCAAATAAGGTATTGTAGAATAAAATTCCAGTATTTTTGATTGGAGAGTCATAGCTGATCAATGCAACCTCGCCTAAATAGCAGCTTCCTTCATCAAATTCAACAAGACTCTTTAATACATCCTGTTCCTTCTTTGCACCGTAATCAATAACCTTGCCATCCTTAAACTCCAGCCAAAAATCTTCAATTAATTTTCCCTGATAGCTAAGAGGCATTGATGCATATACCTTTCCATTTACACCTGTCTTAAGCGGCATACAGAAGTTTTCCTCAGTCGGCATATTCGGGTTGAATAACACTCCCTTTGTGGAATACTCACAGCCGCCGCCCCAGATATGATTTTTAACAAGCTCTACTGTCAAATCAGTTCCAAGCTCATTTGTAAAATGAAGTGCCTTGAAATTATAATCATTTAACATCTTTGAATGACCAAGAATCTCTGCATTATGTTTATTCCACTCTTCTACTGGATCATTCTCCTCATTCACACGCACACTCATTAAAATAGCATCCATGAGTGCCTCAACTGCTTCGTCTTCTTTTTTGTCTGGAAATACCTTATTAGCCCAGCCTGCTGATGGCAATGCCACGATACTCCACTGACCGTCATTGTTCATCGTGTATTTCTTTAACGGTGCATTCTTTTTGCTATATGCAGCCTGAACTCGCTGAATCTTAGTTGGATCAATATCCTTCATTAGCCCCGGCGTATCAGAAATGACATGAAGATAGCAGCATCCTTTTTTATGCTCCCAATCTGTCATATCGTACTTCCACTGTGGAGTCTCCTCTAACGTCTCTGTGCTTGCATACTGATAATTCATCAGATTATCCTGCTCATCATGCCAGTTTATTTTAACATATCCGGCACCAGCCTCATATGCTGCCTTTACGCACATTCTTACAAACTCATAATCAGTTACGGATGCACTGATTACAAGCATCTGTCCTGGCTGAACATTTACGCCGCTCACTACTGCCAGCTTTGCGTACTTTTCCATTACTGCCTTACTAGCCATTTTTTCTAACCTCCCTATTTTGCCTCGTAAAGAGACATTCGCAATCCATTTTCAGTATACCAGATATAGAAAGAATTTGGAAGATTACAGAAAAATTTTGGAGGAAATTTGTAAACTATGTTACAGTTCATGGATAAGCCAATATTGCGGCAAAGTCCTAAGGTGAATGGATTTCACGAGCCGGACACTTGAAGCAGGTCTTTCGAAGTAATGTATAATAAGAAAGAACATAAAAGGAGCCTGCTGAGTTTGGTCCGGCGACGAAACCATTACACCGAAGGGCTTTCGTAGCATGACGCATGAACTGTAACTAAACTTTCATCATTTTGATAAGAATACGCATTGACTTCAAGTGGCCTTGAAGCAGTATAATAAAGATACCAATTATTGAAAGGATGGATTTTTTATGAACACAATTTCTCCAGAAGTAAAAACTGCACTTGTAACAGGAACTGATCATGGTGTTGGATTTTCTCTTGCAAAAAAGCTGCTTGCACGCGGTTATTTTGTAATCGCAGTTCGCATAGATGAAACAGAAAAGCAGATTGATGCTTTACAATCTTTATATCCCAATCAAATGGCAATTGTCTGTGCCGATATCGGAAGTGATGAGAGTGTTTTGAAAGCTTCAAATGATATCAAAAACTTGACTGATCACATTGACCTGTTAATCAACTGTGCCGGAATCCTTGGTGACATGAACAAAAATCTCGGTGATGATCTTGATTTTGATGAAATAATGCGCGTGATAAATGTAAATGCCATCGGCACGCTTCGCATAACCAATGCTCTTTCTTCACTTGTATTAAACAGTAGCGAAAAAACTATTGTAAATATTTCTTCTGAGGCTGGAAGCATTGCCGATTGTGAACGCACTGGATGGTTTGGCTATTGTATGTCTAAGGCCGCCAACAACATGCAGTCTGCTCTTGTTCACAATAATATAAGAAAGCTTGGAGGCAAGGTATTTGCGATTCATCCAGGTCATGTCGCTACCTATATGCGTGGTCATCTTGACACGACTGCAAAGATCACACCAGATGTTTCTGCAGAAGGAATTTTACATGTTGTTTTGGATACTCCTCATCCAATTAATTCGCGCCCACTTTATCTGGATTACACTGGAAAAGAACTTCCGTGGTAAGGCAAACATTTATTTAAGTAAAATGAAAGGATAACAAACTTATGAAAAAGAAAATTCTTGTAATAGGAAATTACAATGACGCAATCTATCATGGCTTAGCAGGTGTTGACAAGCGCCTTGCATCTATTTTATCAGACTATGAGCTAATTTGTACTGACGATACGTCAAAACTTCTCACCTTAGAAAAAGATCATATTTCAGGTATCATCTCTTATCTTGATATATGGAAATCAAAGCTTTGTGATGACGAAGCTAACGCTTTCGAGCACTTCGTAGAAAACGGCGGCGGTGCACTTTTACTTCATAATGGAATTAGTATTCAAAGTCAGGATCGTCTTCTAACACTTGCTGGCGCAAAATTTCTTGGTCACCCACATCATGAAGTTATCCGCTTTGAGCCGTCTGCTCATCCTGTAACAGAAAGCTGCAAAAGCTTTTCTCTTGATGAAGAACCTTATCAATTTGAGCTTGTGCCAGATAACAAAGAAATAATCCTTACCTACCAGTACAAAAATCAGAAATATCCTGCCGGATGGTGTAAAAACTCAGGTAAAGGACGTCTGATTTATCTTTGTCCTGGTCACACGCCTGAAATTTTTGACTGCCCACAATATCAGCAGCTTATCCGCCAAAGTATGGATTGGACGCTTGGCAACTGAAATAGGTTAAAATAGATCAAGTACTTTTTTGGCATTTTTGCACAAAAGCAGTTTTTTAAATATTTTCGTCACTTGTAAAGAACAACATTCCATGATATGATAGTTCAAGGTTCTTAACCAATATTACTATTTTATATTAGGGGTGTATTATGCAGCAAAAAAAGAATAGCTTCAGCGGCTCGATTGGTTTTGTCCTTGCAGCCGCCGGAAGCGCAGTCGGTGTCGGAAATATTTGGCGCTTTCCTTATCTTTGTGCCAAGGATGGTGGAGGATTATTTTTAATCATTTATCTAGTTTTAGTTCTCACATTCGGTTTCGTCCTTCTGACAACTGATATCGCTATCGGACGAAAAACAAAGAAAAATGCACTGAATGCCTATGCCGCAATAAGCAGTAAATGGAAATTTCTTGGATATCTTACTTTCCTTGTTCCTGCACTGATCATGACCTACTACTCTGTAATTGGAGGCTGGATCGTCAAATATTTAACTGCTTATGTAGTTTCTGGAACCGAGGCTCCTGCACAGGATGGCTATTTTACTTCCTTTATCACATCAACTGCAGCGCCTATTGTATTTATGTTTATTTTTCTTGCGTTGACTGCATGGGTTGTTTATCTTGGTGTTGAAAAAGGAATTGAAAAGTATTCTCGTATTTTAATGCCAATTCTGCTTATTTTGATTATCGGTATTGCAATCTTTTCCTTAACGCTTTCTTATGAGACTGAAGATGGCACAGTCCGTACTGGTCTTCATGGTTTAGCAGTCTACCTGATTCCAAATGTTGAAGGTCTTACTGTTAAGCGTTTTCTGGAGATTTTGCTTGATGCGATGAGTCAGCTTTTCTTCTCCTTAAGTGTTTCTATGGGTATCATGATCACCTATGGCTCTTATGTAAAGGATGATGTAAATTTAAGCAAGTCCATCAACCAAATTGAGATCTTTGATACTGGCGTTGCCTTTTTATCTGGTCTTATGATCATACCTGCTGTGTTTGTCTTCCTTGGAACTGACGGTATGACCTCAGGTCCTAGCCTGACCTTCCTTTCACTTCCAAAGGTATTTGCTTCAATGGGAGCTGCCGGTCGTTTTGTTGGAATTGCATTCTTCTTGATGCTTGGCTTTGCCGCACTTACTTCATGTGTATCTGTTATGGAAACACTAGTTGCAAACTGCATGGAGCTGTTTCACAAATCAAGGAAGAAAATGTGCGTCATCATAGGCACCTATTCTCTCGTCACCGCAGTTATTATCTGCCTTGGCTACAACGTGTTCTATTTTGATTTGAAGCTTCCAAATGGTTCTGTTGGACAGCTGCTTGATTTGGCTGACTATATCAGCAACAGCTTTTTAATGCCGTTTATCTCGCTGCTTACCAGCATTTTGATTGGCTGGGTTATTGGACCAAAGTGGATTGCAGATGAAGTTACAAAAAATGGTGAGTCATTTAAACGCGAAAAACTCTATGGAATTTTAATGCGCTATGTCGTTCCTGTTGTAATGTTAGTTCTGTTTTTCATGTCTACTGGACTGTGGGATATCATTTTTTAATAAAGCAAACTTCTTTGTATAATTAAGAGGATATGAGAAAATTACTCATATCCTCTTTAAAAATCTCAATATTTAATTTACAGGTGAAGAGTTTAAATTTTGTTTACTGTTTTTCCAGAAATTCCAGGTTCTGTCATCTGGACTGGATCCATAATCTCATCCATCTGCTTCTTTGTAAGAAGACCCGTCTCAATGATAAGCTTTCTTACGGACTCACCTGTTTTAATAGCTTCTTTCGCAATCTCAGCTGCCTTCTGATAACCAACATACGGACAGATTGCAGTGATAATTCCAACGCTATTCTCAACAAAATAGCGGCAGCGGGTTTCATTTGCAGTAATACCGATTACGCAGTTATCTACAAATGTATTTACAGCATATGCAATCGTATCAATTGACTGGAACAGACAATAGAAAATAATTGGCTCAAATGCATTCAGCTCTAACTGTCCTGCTTCTGCTGCCATTGTAATTGTCATATCGTTTCCAATAGCATTAAATGCTACCTGATTTACAACCTCAGGAATAACTGGATTTACTTTGCCTGGCATGATGGAAGAACCATTCTGCTTTGCTGGAAGATTAATCTCTCCAAAACCTGCTCTCGGTCCCGAAGACATAAGGCGAAGATCGTTTGCAATTTTTGACAGTGTAACTGCACATGCCTTTACTGCACCAGATACTGCTACGAAAGAATCAAGATTCTGAGTTGCATCAATCAAGTCATATGCCTGCACCAGATCCATACCGGAAATTTCGCTTAAGTTTGGAACAATGCGTCGAAGATAAGATTCATCTGCATTTAATCCAGTACCCACTGCTGTACCGCCCATGTTCAAGGTGCGCATCTCATCCATTGCCTTATCCATACGATTTAAATCACGTAAAATTGCAACACTGTATGCCTTAAATTCCTGTCCCAGACGAATCGGAACTGCATCCTGCAACTGTGTTCTTCCCATTTTGATAACGCTATCAAACTCATCTGCCTTCTGCTCTAAAGCACTGTGAAGACGAAGCAGCTGCTTTTTAAGCTTCTTTAACAGGCGAAGTGATGTCATCTTTCCTGCTGTTGGAATAACATCATTTGTAGACTGTCCGCAGTTAACATGATCATTTGGATTAACAACGGAATAATCACCCTTCTTTCCGCCTAGAATCTCAATTGCTCTATTTGCAATAACCTCATTTGCATTCATATTTAAAGAAGTTCCTGCACCACCCTGAATCGGATCAACGATAAAATCCTCACGAAACTTTCCTTCAAGAATCTCATCACATGCCTGAACGATTGCCTGTGTACGTCTCTTGTCAAGAAGACCAGCCTCACAGTTTGTGATAGCTGCTGCCTTCTTGATGTAAGCCAAGCTGTTAATAATCTCTGGGTGCATATTTAATCCTGTAATATGGAAATTCTCTGCTGCACGCAGTGACTGTACACCATAATAAACGTTTTCAGGCACATCCTTAGTTCCGATTGAATCCTTCTCAACACGAAACTCCATTTCATTTTCTGTCATATCATTCATCCCTTCTGCTTCCTTATATACCTTTTCATTCATTTCTTATTTCCTCCACTTTATCCCTAATAGCACTTTGGAAGTTGTAGTTCACGTGTCATTTTACGAAAGCCCTTCGGTGTAATGGTTTCGTCGCCGGACCAAACTCCGCAGGCTCCTTTTATGTTCTTTCTTATTATACATTACTTTGAAAG
>ERZ826242.1942-NODE-1942-length-19914-cov-3.018531_pt1 | contig 19914 bp, 15 predicted proteins | sample MGYA00519871_ERZ826242 | MGnify/ENA primary metagenome ERZ826242 (study PRJEB31778, sample SAMEA3449226) | human gut metagenome | biome: human gut; feature: human-associated habitat; material: faeces | place: United Kingdom | collected 2010/2012 ...
CAAATGTAATCTTTACTTCATCTTCTTCGAACTGGTTGCTGACACACAGACTGTCATAAGGTGTGAGCTTATGATCATGAAGCGGATATTTTGCACCTTTGATGCTCAAGCTGTAAATCTCCTGTCCTAATGGGAATATTGAAAAATACGGTCCATATGCATCCTCGCGACGGATCACTGTGTCGCCGCCAATCAGGCGAATCTTATTCTGGGAATCCAGAATGACCGTATCAACCCCCGCTTTAAATGGAATTGTGAGTGTCTGTACATTTGCCCACAGATGGTCGATTCTTCCACCGGTCGCTCCGAGGATATAGATTTCACTGGCTCCAAGTGTCATTGCCAGGCGAATTGCGATTTCTGTATCTGATGCATCTTTTACCGGATTAAATTCGCGGATTGGAACTTTCGTCTCATTGCGGTAATAGTCTCCGATTTTCTGTTCTACACTGTCGAAATCTCCAACAATATAACTTGGAAGTATCTTATGATGATAAAGAAATTCCATTCCCTTATCAACACCAATAATAAACTGACTGTCCAGTGTTTCAAGTTCTGATAATACAAATGATTCCTCTAACTCTCCACCACTTACAATCACAATTTTCTTACTCATAAGTCTTCAAAATCTCCATCATCGCTTTTGTATTTTCTGCCGGGTCTCCCTTAAATACTGCTGAACCGGCTACAATAATATTCGCTCCTGCATCCAGTACTTCTTTGACATTAGTCTGGTAGATTCCTCCATCGACCTGGATATCTACGGAAAGTCCCTGATCTGTAATCATTTTTCTCGCCTCACGAATCTTATCCAGAGATTCCGGAATAAACTTCTGTCCTCCAAATCCCGGGTTGACGGACATGATCAGCACCATGTCAACCTTTGGAAGTATCCATTCAATCGCAGACAACGGAGTTGCCGGATTTAATGCCACACCTGCCAGTACGCCACGATCTTTGATGGCATGCAAAGTACGATCCAGATGTTTGCACGCTTCGGCATGTACTGTGATCAGATCTGCTCCGGCATCTACGAACTCATCGATATAACGTACCGGCTCATCAATCATCAGATGCACGTCAAAAATACGATCCGTACATTTGCGGATGGATTTGATCACCGGAAGTCCGAAAGAAATACTCGGCACAAAACTTCCGTCCATTACATCGATATGCACATACTGTGCACCTGCCTCATCCAACATTTTTACCTGTTCACCCAGAATTGAAAAATCTGATGCAAGCAGTGAAGGTGATAAACAATTCATTTTCTATACTCCTTTTATTTCTAATATTTTCTCTTGTCTTTCAGTTCATTATAGATCTGTACATAATTATTATATCGGCTCTGGCTGATTTTCCCCTCCGCCAGTGCTTCTTTCACGCCGCAGACCGGTTCACCGATATGGCTGCACCCGGTAAAACGGCAGTTCTGCTCATACTCCACAAATTCCGGGAACAACGTTCCCAATGTCTCTTTTTCGAAGAAGTCCACCGCCAGAGAACTGAAGCCCGGCGTATCAAAAATATAAGTCTGTTCATTCAATAAGATCAGCTGTGAATGGCGGGTCGTATGCTTGCCGCGCTGAATTTTCTCACTGATCTCCCCGGTCTCCATCTGTACCTCCGGCGCCAGCAGATTGATCAGCGTAGATTTTCCCACACCGGAAGGTCCTGCCACAGTAGTTGTTTTTCCTTCCAGTGCTGCCCGCAACGGTTCAATGCCCTCCTGCTGTCTGGCACTGACAAAAAACAATGGATATCCGCAAGTTCCATAAGCATCCCGCAGTTCCTGAATTTCTGCCTCCGAAGCCAGATCTTCTTTATTAAAACAGATCAGCGTCGGCACGTTCTGCTGTTCCATCATCAGTAAAAAACGATCCAGCAGATTCAGATTCGGCTTTGGCGAAGTTCCTGCGAAAATCACAAGTGCCTGATCCACATTGGCAACAGCCGGACGAACCAGCGCATTTTTGCGAGGCAGAATTTCTACTACGTTTCCTTTTTTCTCTTCTTCATCAATAATATCAATGGACACGTTATCTCCCACCAGAGGTTTCATCTTTTTCTGACGGAATGCACCCTTTGCTTTACATTCATAGATACCGGATCCTGCTACTGACACGTAGTAGAATCCGGCAATCCCTTTTACAATCTTTCCTTGTTTCATCTTGCACATTACTCTTTTATGCTGTCTTTATTTTGTGATTATCTGATATCTTTACTCTTTGTTAAAAGAAATCTCTTTTTTCTGGGTGGAAGTTGCTGCATTTCCATTTGCATCGGTGTAATGCCAGGTGATCACAATCGTTCCCTTCGGCACATCAATGCCATGAGCTTCAAGGGTATACGGAAAAGAAGTTACTCCGTTCCAGTTCTGAATCAGGTCATTACTCTCGGATTTATACAGTTCGATATCTGCAGAAGTTACTGTTACATCCGTCGGTGCACTTACCTTGGAATTAATATAGTAAGTTACTTTTTCAGGACCTGAGCTGATAACGATCGTAATAGCAGCACCTTTATCTGCATACTGTCCCGCATCAATGCTCTGACTGATAACATTTCCGGAAGCAACCGAATCACTGTGTTCTGTTGTGGTTGTCACTGCAAATTCAGACAGCGCTGCTTTTGCATCTGCCTCTGATTTACCGCGTACATCCGGCACTTTCACTGACTCACTTCCCTGGCTGACATAAATCGTCACTTTTGTTCCTTCTTTTACTGTGCTTCCGGATTTTGGATCCTGACGGATAACCTGGCCCGCAGGAACATCATTACTAAATTCGAACTCACGACTGACCGTCAGATTCTTGTCTTCCAATGTAGCCATCGCTGCATCGGAGGTCTTTCCTGTCACATCAGGTACATCCACTTCCTTGGCATTTTCCTCTTCTGTGCCGGCAGATACCGTAACTTTGATCGTCGTTCCGGCCTTTACTGTCTCGCCCTCCGACACATCCTGATCAATGATCTCACCTTTTTCATAAGTATCAGAAACTTCCGTTCCGGCTTCCGTCACTTTCAGTCCCAGTTCTTTTAAGTCTTTCTCTGCCTCGGAAAGTGTTTTTCCCTTCAGATCGATCATAACAACCGTTTCTTTTTCTTCCTGCGTAATCTGTGTATCGTCTTTTTTATTGTTTTTATTTCCCGGACCGAAATGGAAAATATCAAAGAAACTTCCTACCAGATAGATCACAATGATTGCAATAATAACCGCTACCACAATTCTCATAATGCCAACGATTTTTTCCATCTTGGAATTCAGAAAACGTCCCTCTTCTTCGTCGTCATCCTCGTCATATTCACTCATATCATAATCTTCATCATCTTCTTCCGGAACTTCCTGTGCCATAGTTTTCTTTTCCGGCTCCGGATTCACAGTTTCTGCCTGCTTTCTGATCTGGCTGACCTCATCATCTGTCAGCACACGGGTCTTGGTCTTATCCTGGTTAAACGGAACCAATGTCACGAAATCTTCATTTGGATTCAACAGTGCTTTCCGTAGATCGATCAGCAGACTCTCCATGGAATCGTACCGGCGATCCGGGCTTTTCTGGGTACATTTCTGAATGATCTTCTCCAGACTGATGGGCAGGTTCGGTGCATAGGTACTTGGCGGAACCATTTCATCCTGCAAATGCTGGATCGCCACTGCCACGGTACTGTCACCATCAAAAGGCACGCGGCCGGTCACCATCTCATACATGACAATTCCCAGGGAATAGATATCACTCCGGTTACTGACATAACCGTTTCTCGCCTGTTCCGGGGATGCATAATGCACAGATCCCATAACATCGGAATGGATCGTATGCTCGGATACTGCACGGGCAATTCCAAAATCCGTTACTTTTACTTTACCATCCGTAGAGATAATAATATTCTGAGGTTTGATATCACGATGAATGATATGTTTTGCATGGGCAGCCTGAATTCCTCTGCTCACCTGAATTGCAATGCTCAGTGTTTCTTTATAGTTCAACTGACCTTTTTTTTCAATATAGGTCTTGAGGGTAATACCTTCCACATATTCCATGACAATATAATGAATGCCATTCTCGCTGCCGACATCATAAATATTGACGATATTCGGATGTTCCAAACCTGCTGCCGCCTGTGCTTCGCTGCGGAACTTCGTCACAAAATTAGTATCTTCGCTGAATTCTTCCTTCAGTACTTTGATTGCCACATATCTGCCAAGGGTGTGATCCTTCGCCTTATAGACGTCAGACATGCCACCTGTTCCAATCTGACCTACGACTTCGTAGCGATCGGCAATATACGTTCCATTTTTTAACATTCTGCCACCTCATCTGAATTAGGTTCTATTATGATAACGGTGATATTATCCTTTCCACCGTTTTTGTTTGCCAGTTCAATCAGACGCTCCGCCTTATCAGACAGGCTGCCTGCACCGTGTAATATCTGAAGAATCACGGAATCTTCCACCATATTGGTCAGTCCGTCAGAGCACAGGATAATATACTCCCCTGCCCGAAGCTGCCGTTCAAAAATATCAATTTTTACCTTTTCGGACACCCCCACTGCCCGGGTAATGATATTTTTATCCGGATGATTCTTTGCACTCTGTGGATCCATCTGTCCCAGACGTACCATCTCCTGTACCAGCGAATGATCCTGTGTTACCTGTGTGATCTCGTCTCCGACAATATACAGCCGGCTGTCACCGACATTTGCCACAAGCAATGTCCTTCCCTGAATCACTGCCGCCACAATCGTGGTTCCCATTCCACGCATCTGCTGATGTGCATCCGCATATTCTTTTAATTTGCGATTCGCTGTCTCGATACTTTCTGACAGAATTCCAACCGCTTCCTCCTCTTTGCTCCCTTTGATGGATCTTACAATATGTTCCACCACATACCGGGATGCAAATTCGCCTGCTTTATGTCCCCCCATACCATCTGCTACCAAAAACAGATTGGGCAGTTTTCCTACAGACTCTTCTGAGGAATAGAGATAGTCCTGATTCATTTCTCTTGTGTTTCCAATATCTGTAAGAGAACTTATCTTCATCTTCTAAGAGTCCTGCCTTTCTGAGAACCGTTTGCGCAACTGTCCGCATGCGCCATCTATATCACGGCCCATTTCTCTTCTAATAGTAACATTAATTCTGCATTTTTCAAGTTTATTTTTAAATTCCTGCACTGATTTTCCGTCAGGTTGCACAAAATCTCGCTCTTTAATTGGGTTTACAGGTATCAAATTGACATGACAATTGATGCCATGGATCAGTTCTGCCAGTTCCCTTGCATCTTCCTCAGTATCATTTACACCAGCAACCAAACTATACTCAAACGTAACTCTGCGTCCTGTTTCTTCAAAATAATCCTGCATTGCATCCACTGCTTCGTGAATGTCATAGGATTTTGCCACCGGCATCAGTTCCAGACGTTTCTCCTGATTGGATGCGTGCAATGACAGTGCCAGTGTGATCTGCAGCCCTTCCTTCGCCAGATCACGGATCCGCGGTACCAGACCGCAGGTGGAAACCGTGAGATTCCGCTGACTGATATGTAAGCCGTTTTCATCCGTGAGCATCCGGATAAATGTCAGAAGATTGTCATAATTATCCAACGGTTCTCCGGTTCCCATGACCACCACATTCGACACACGCTCTCCGGTGTCTGCGCTGATCCGGTAAATCTGCTCCAGCATCTCCGCCGGTGTCAGATTACGCACCAGACCGTCCAGGGTCGATGCACAGAATCGGCATCCCATACGGCACCCCACCTGTGAGGAAATACACACGGAATTACCATGTTTATAACGCATCAGTACACTTTCCACCATGTTGTGATCTTCCAGTTCAAACAGGTATTTGCGGGTTCCGTCCAGGGCAGATTCCTGCATCGTCACCTGTTTCAATACTGTAAAAGTGCAGTTTTCCCGGATTTTCTGCCGGAAAGCCGCAGACAGATTGCTCATCTGCTCCGGATCATCCACCAGTTTCACATGCATCCACTGATAAAGCTGTTTTGCCCGGAATTTTTTTTCTCCATATTCTACTGCCCACTGTTCTAACTGTTCCAGCGGCAATGATTTTATATCTGTTTTTCCCATTCTGATTCTCTATACTCCATTATCTGCGGTGCATCTTTGCCATGAAAAATCCGTCGCATCCCTCATACGGAAAATACTGACGCATCTGCTCCAGTTCAAAACCGGCATGCGTCTCCAGAAATTTCTGTACGTTGTCTTCGTTTTCTTCCCTTGTCATGGTACAGGTGCTATACAACAGCGTCCCATCCGGTTTGACATAGCCGCACACCACATGCAGGATTTCCTGCTGCAACGCTGCGAGTTCCACAATTTTCTCCTCAGAAGCATTGTACTTAATATCTGTCTTGGTTCCGATGACACCCAGTCCGGAACAGGGCAGATCCGCAATGACCACATCTGCTTTTTCTCTGGCAGCTTCATCAAACACTCTGGCATCCCACACTTTCGCCGTCATGTTGGAAAGCCGGCACCTGTCAATATTTTCCTCGATCATTTCTACTTTATATTCCGTCAGATCTCTGGCTTCCACATGTCCCTGTTCACCGATCATACGTGCCGCATAAACACTCTTTCCGCCCGGTGCCGCACAGACATCGATCACATGGTCTCCCTGCTTTGGTGCTGCCAGTTCCACTGCCAGCATAGACGCGGTATCCTGTACATACAACAGACCGTTTTCAAATTCTTCGATTTCATCCAGTGCTTCATATCCGGATAAAAACAGGGCTCTTTCCACCTGTTCATTCCGTCTCACTGTAATTCCCTGTTGTTCCAGGGAAGCAATGATTTCTTCCACGGAACTCCGATCTGTATCCACCTGCACTGAGGTCGGATGCGGCATGAGATAAGCTGCCAGGCTCCGCTCACAGGCTTCTGCCCCGTACTGTTCTGTAAAACGCTGCACCAGCCATTCCGGTATAGAATATTTGACAGACAAATACCGCACCGGTTCTTTTTCCGCATCCGGATAACGAATCTGGTCCATGTTTCGCGCAATCGTCCGCATCACACCGTTTACAAATCCCTTCAGTCCGCCAAACCCGCGTTTTACTGTCAGCTTTACGGCTTCGTTGCAGGCTGCGGAATCCGGCACGGAATCCATATATTTCAACTGATAGACTCCGCTGCGCAAAATTGCTGCGATCACCGGCTTCATCTTTTTTACTTTTGTTTTAGAAAACTGGTTAATAATGGCATCCAGCTCAATCATCCGTTCGATCGTCCCCTGGGACAAACGTGTGATAAATGCACGATCCTGTTTCGGCAGATACCGGTATTTGTCCAGCACATCCCGAATGGCGATATGGGAAAACGCTCCGTCCCTGGTAACAGCCAGCAGGATATCCACCACCAGATTTCTCGTATTTACATTGTCACTTCTACTGTTAGTTATCATCCCTGCTTCTTCCTCCGAATAAAATGATCAACCGCAGAAGCTGCAGGATCATGGATGCGGCACTTGCCACATAAGTCATGGCAGCCGCTGTCAGAACTTTTCTCGTATCTTTCAGTTCGGCACTTCCCAGGATCCCTGTATGCTCCAGTTCCTGCATTGCCCGGTGGGAAGCGTTGAATTCCACCGGCAGCGTGATCAGCTGAAACAGTACCGCTAGGGAAAACATGATAATTCCCGCCTGGATCAGCACACTGCTCATCGACCCCCGGAAGATCAGACCAATGATGATCAATGGCCATGCCAGGTTGGAACCAATATTTGCGATTGGTACAAAAGCGCCACGGACACGCAGCGGCACATAGCCTTTTGCATGCTGGATCGCATGCCCGCATTCATGGGCAGCAACACCTACCGCAGCCACCGACGTGGAATTATATACACTGTCTGACAGACTTAACGTCTTATTCATTGGATTGTAATGATCCGTCAGATTTCCCTGAATATGCTGTACCTGTACATCATGAATACCTGCATCCCGCAGAATCCGCTCTGCTGCCATAGCACCGGTCATTCCAGACATGCTGCGCACACGCTGATAGCGGCTGAAGGTGCTGTTCATTCCGGCAGATGCGATCAGGCAGATCACAGCTCCGATAATCACAAATATATACGTATAGTCCATCCAGTAAAAACCATAATATCCATAAGGCATATCATTCACTTCTTTCTACTGTGTTCCGCACAATTTTTTGACCTGAATGTTACAACTCACGCCTCTGACTGTACACAACGCAGCTTCTGTTACTTATTTCAGGAGATACTATTCTCCCAGTTTCATTCCTTCACTCAGGGCATTACCGCGCAAGAACGCATCCGCACTCATCCGCTTCTTGCCTTCCAGTTGTACTTCCTCCAGCATCAGAATACCGTCGCCGGTCTGCACACCCACGCTGTGTTTCGTCACTTCTGTCAGTTCACCCGGTTCTTTATCGGATGTCTCATCCTTTACTGCTGCCGCCCAGATTTTCAACGTCTTGCCATTAAGATAAGTATATGCACTCGGCCATGGATTTAAACCGCGGATCAGACATTCAATCTCTGCTGCCGGTTTGTTCCAGTCGATGATACCAAACTGCTTTTTGATCAATGTTGTCTTTGTAGCCGCTGCATGATCCTGCTTTGTATAAATCGCGGTACCATCCTCAATAGCTTTCAGCGTGCGGACACAAAGCTTTGCACCAACTCCGCTCAGTCGGTCAAACAGACTTCCGCCGGTTTCTTTTTCATCCAGCACAACTTCTTCTTTCAGGATCATGTCACCGGTATCCAGTCCCTCATCCATCCGCATGGTTGTGACACCGGACACTTTCTCACCGTTGATAACTGCCCACTGAATCGGCGCAGCACCACGGTATTTCGGCAACAGGGAAGCGTGCACGTTCACACATCCATATTTTGGCATTTCCAGAATCTCTTTCGGCAGAATCTGGCCAAATGCCACTACCACAATGATATCTGCATCAAATGACCGCAGATATTCCACGCACTCCGGTTCCCGGACACGGCGTGGCTGATATACTTCAATGCCGTGCTCCAGTGCCGCTTCTTTCACCGGTGGAAACTGCATGGACTTACCTCTGCCCTTCGGCTTGTCCGGCTGTGTCACCGCCAGTACCACTTCATGTCCCGCATCGATCAGTGCCTGTAATGTTCCCACGGAAAAATCCGGGGTTCCCATAAAAATCACTCGCATATTCTATCCTCCTGTTCCTGTCATTCACAGGTTTTCCGGTTCCTGTATGTAAAGCAGACATTCGCAATCCGCTTTCACTGCTTGCGCATGAACGCAACCGCTTTGCGACCTGTCAGCGGGAGCTTTTAATTCCCACTGACATAACTATGCTTCTTCGTCGATTTCTTCCCAGTCTTCCTCATCTTCCGGATCCGCATACTGTACATCGTGGATCTCACCTTCCACTTTTTCCACATACATATGACCATCAAGATGATCCAGTTCATGACAGATGGCCCGTGCCAGCAGACCTTCCCCTTCAATCTCATATTCTTCCAGATTCTCATCAAAAGCTCTTGCTTTTACATAATTCGGGCGTGTTACCTGACCCGCTTTTCCAGGAATACTTAAGCATCCCTCATCACCGGTCTGGCTTCCTGCTGTCTCAAGGATCACCGGATTGATCATAACGATCGGACCTTCGCCCACATCGATGACTACGATCCGGCGCAGCACGCCCACCTGTGGTGCTGCCAGTCCAACACCGCACGCATCATACATAGTCTCCAGCATATCATCGATGAGATTGGAAATACGCGGGGTCACTTTTGTTACCTCACGACATGTTTTTGTCAATACCTCATCACCCATAATTCTGATTGTTCTAAGTGCCATTGTTTTCTCCTCATTCTCTTTCGTTTTCAGATATTCCGGTCTTTGACCGTTTTGCCAACATGATTCCGTGTTTTTTCTAAAACCCGTTCATCGGGTCAAAATCAAATTGAATCGTTACTGCCCGAAATGCCGGATCCTTTCTGATCTCCTGCTCCAGCATATTTTTGGCATGAACCAGCAGCTGATAATCTTCCGCTTTTACATACAGTACCTTGCGAAAAATATCATTGATCCGGGAAACAGCTGCATCGGCAGGTCCAATGATCTGCAGATGTTCCTTTTCTTTTTCCATTTTAGTCAATAACTTATATTTTAACATATCCTGTGCCTGTTTGACCAGCATTTCCTTTTCAGACGCTGCATGAACCACCAGCATATGCCATTTTGGCGGATAATGCAGCATCTCCCGGAAAAAGATTTCCTGCTGGAAAAATGCCTTATAATCCTGTGCAGCTGCCGTAACGATGCTGTAATGTTCCGGCTGATAAGTCTGAATAACGACTTCGCCCTGCCGGCATCCCCGGCCTGCACGGCCAGCTGCCTGAGTCAGCAGCTGAAACGTCCGCTCCGGCGCCCGGTAATCACTGATGTGCAGCGACAGATCCGCCGCCAGAATCCCCACCAGCGTTACGTTCGGAAAATCATGCCCTTTCACGATCATCTGGGTGCCGATCAGGATATCCGCCTCCTGATTGGAAAATGCTGACAGAATCGACTCATATCCGCCTTTTTTTCGTGTTGTATCCAGATCCATCCGCAGCACCCGGGCAGATGGAAACTGCTGCCGGACATACTGCTCGATCTTCTGGGTTCCTGCTTTGAACCCTCCTACATACGAAGAACCGCAGGACGGACATTTTTTTACCATAGGTTGCTGATACCCACAATAGTGACACACCAGATTTCCATCATTATGCAGGTTCAGTGACACATCACAATGCGGACATTTGATCACCTCACCGCAGGAACGGCAGGATACAAAACCGGCCACACCCCTGCGGTTCAAAAACAGCATGATCTGTTCCTTTTTCTCCAACCGGTCCGTCATCAGTTTCCGCAGCCTGTCGCTGAGGATCGACCGGTTTCCATTCCTTAATTCTTCCCGCAGATCCACTGTATATACCGTCGGTAACGGTCGGGCACTGACCCGCTCCTTCATCTCAAACAGCCGGTACTGCCCCTGTTGTGCCCGGTCATAACTTTCCACAGAAGGAGTTGCCGATCCAAGCACTACATGTGCCCCGCACAGCATTCCTCTTGCGATTGCAGTCTCCCTGGCATGGTACCTGGGCACTGTCTCACTTTTGTAAGCTGCTTCATGTTCCTCATCAATGATGATAACACCTAAATTTGGAAAAGGTGTGAACAATGCAGATCTCGGTCCGATCATGACATCCAAAAGTCCTCGTTTTGCCCGTTCAAACTGGTCTGACCGCTCCCCCGGAGACATTCTGGAATTCAGGATTGACACTCGCTCCCCGAAATGATTGTAAAACCGCAGCACAGTCTGAAAAGTCAGTGCAATCTCCGGAATCAGCACAATCGCCTGTTTTCCCTCCCGGAGTACAGACTTGATCAGTTCCATATATACTTCTGTCTTGCCGCTTCCCGTTACACCATGGATCAGACATGGACGCTCATCCCCTGACCGCCATCCGTTTTCAATTCCGGTCACAATCTGCTGCTGTGCCGGATTAAGAGTCACCACTGTTCCCTGCTTTTTCATCTGATCCAGCGGATTGCGCCAGCTGCGGATGCTCTCCACCCGGATCAGTTCCCGTTCCTGCATGGCCCGGATCACAGAAACCGTAATATTCAGTTTCTGCGTCACTGTTTCATACGGAAGAGGCGACTGTTCCAGCAGTGCTTCCAGAAGCCTCGCCCGGGCAGTCTGGTGCTTGCGCTGCAATTCTCCCAGCAAAGACTTCGCTGTTGTCGGATCCGGTTTCAGCCAGATCAGACGTTGTTCCTTCTCCGTCGTCTTTTGTTTTACCGGAAGCACGGTTTTTAATGCCTGATTCATAGTTCCGCCAAAATTTTCCCGCATCCATGCCGCCAGAGCGATCAGCTGTCCCTCAATGGGAATACCCTCCCGGATAACGTGGCTCACCGGCTTGATCCGCTCCGGAGCAAACTCCGGCTCTTCGGTAACTTCCACTACATAACCTCTGATTTTGCGGTTGCTGCGGCCAAAAGGAATCTCTACCGGCGTTCCCGGGTGAATCTGATCCAACAGTTTCTCCGGAATCCGGTATTGAAAAGTTCGATCCAGCTTTTCATGGGAAATATCTATTATAATGTTTGCATACAATGTTTTTTTATCCATCCTGTCATTATTTCATTCGTAATTCTGCTATTCGTAAAGCGGACATTCGCAATCCGCTTTCGCTGCCTGCTCATGAATTGCATTTTACCAGACCTTACACTTCATGGCAAGTTGCCGGTCATCCATCGGAAACTTCTGCCCGCAGATTTCCTGATATTTCTCATGCCCTTTTCCGGCAATCACCACAATATCTCCCGGTTTTGCATGGGAGATTCCATAGGCAATAGCATCTCCACGATCCGGAATCCTGCCATATTTTCCTTTCGTTGCGTCCAGCCCCCTACAGATCTCATCCGCAATTTTCTCCGGATCTTCATCCCTTGGATTATCCGTGGTCACCACCACAAGATCCGCCAGTCTTCCTGCCACTTCTCCCATCTGAAACCGTCGTTCTGCCGAACGGTTACCGCCGCATCCGAAGATGCAGATGATCCGGCCCGGATGATAGTCCTGCAGCGTAGTCAGCAATGCCTCCAGCGCCATGGCATTATGGGCATAATCAACCAATACAATAAAACGCGGTGACACAGAGAGCATTTCTATTCTGCCTGGCACCTGCAAAGTGTGCAGTACCTGCTCCATCACGTTCCACGGCACCTGGTAACGCTCCGCCACTGCAATGGCTGCCAGGGAATTATAAACAGAAAATCTACCCGGTGCATTGACCACGATGCGTTTCTTCTGTTCTTCCGGCTTTTTCTCTGTCACACCTTCTCCTGACTCTGTAAATGACGTTCCCTTTGTCATTCCCGCCTGCCCCGCATCATGTACCGTCAGCTCATACCGCACCCCCAGCCGGCTGCTGCCTCGTAAAAGCTGGGGAGCCAAAGCGCAATAGTCCGACTGACCGGAAAATCCATAAGTCACAGCCTGACAGCCACTTTCCCGCCACATTTCCTGCCAGTAATCGTCATCCTGATTGAATACTCCGCACCGGCACCGGCGAAACAGCTGCCGCTTGCAATCCATATATTCTGCAAAATCTGCATGTTCCCCTGCACCGATATGATCTGCCCGCAGATTGGTAAATACTGCTGTATCAAACACGATTCCTTCCACGCGGTGCAGTTTCAATGCCTGGGAAGACACTTCCATCACCACATATTTGCAGCCGCCATCCGCCATTTTCCGCAAAATCTCATACAGTTCATAAGATTCCGGTGTTGTATACTCGCTCTCCTGCTGCCAGGAACCATAACATACTTCAATGGTTCCGATCAATCCTGCCTCATAACCGGCGGCAACCAGCATCTTCCAGATCATCCAGACTGTGGTAGTCTTTCCTTTTGTCCCGGTAACCCCAAGGATGCACAGCTCTTTCTGCGGGTTATCAAACCACTGCCTGGAAATAGCTGCAAGTGCAATTCTGGTATCCGGAGTTTCCAGTACGCAGACCTCCTGCATATCCGGAATCTCCCTCAGATTTTCATCCAAACAGCTGACACATTCTTTCCGCCTAACTGTTTTTCTCTCCCCACTTTCCACTGTGTATGATTCTTGTTTAAAATCTGTCGCTGCCTCCGTCAGGATCACGGAAGCACCCCGCCGCACAGACTCCCAGATAAACTGATGACCGTCCTGTCTGCTTCCCCGGATGCATACAAAAATACCTCCCGGCTCTACGTTTCTGCTATCGTAAGCCACCTGTGTAACTTCCCTTGGGAGTTTCCCACGGACGCATCGATATGTAAGTCCCTGCAGTAATTTTTCTGTCTGCTTCATACTAGACTCAGCCCCTGCTATTCCGTTGTATTTAGCATATGCCGGTTCTTTCAAATTGTCACACAACTGAGGTGACTGAATGTTCAAATTCCCACATTACCAGAGCCAACTCCCTATTGAATTTTAGGGTCTCATAGTATATGATATGTAAGAGAAAAATCGTCAAACGATAAATACATAATCATTAAGGAGGAGACCTATGAGACATTTAATGAGCCCTTTAGATTTATCCGTACAAGAAACAGATAAATTGCTCAATCTCGCGAACGATATTGAAAAAAATCCGGAAAAATATGCACACGCATGTGCCGGCAAAAAGCTTGCTACCTGCTTCTATGAGCCAAGTACCAGAACACGACTCAGTTTCGAAGCAGCTATGTTAAATCTTGGTGGATCTGTACTTGGTTTTTCCAGTGCGGACAGTTCTTCCGCCGCAAAAGGAGAAAGTGTTTCTGATACCATCCGTGTCATCTCCTGCTATGCCGATATCTGTGCAATGCGTCACCCGAAAGAAGGTGCTCCGCTGGTTGCCTCTGAAAAATCTGCAATTCCAGTGATCAATGCAGGTGATGGGGGACATCAGCATCCGACACAGACACTTACCGATCTTCTTACGATCCACAGTCTCAAAGGTCATCTCGACAATCTGACTATCGGTTTATGCGGTGACCTGAAATTCGGTCGTACTGTTCACTCACTGATTCATGCTCTGATTCGTTACCCGAATGTAAAATTTGTCCTGATTTCTCCGGAAGAACTGCGCGTACCAAGCTATATCCGCGAAGATGTCCTTGCACAGAACAACGTTCCGTTCAAAGAAGTAGTCCGTCTCGAAGACGCTCTGCCGGAACTTGACATCCTTTACATGACCCGTGTACAGAAAGAGCGTTTCTTCAATGAAGAAGATTACATCCGCATGAAAGATTTCTATATTCTGGACAAAGCAAAAATGGAGCTTGCTCCGAAAGATATGCTGGTACTTCATCCACTGCCTCGTGTAAACGAGATTTCTACAGAAGTAGATGATGATCCGAGAGCAGTATATTTCAAACAGGTTCAGTACGGCGTTTACGTTCGTATGGCCCTGATTCTTACATTATTAGGAATGGAGGTATAAGCAATGTTAAACGTAGGTGCAATCAAAGAAGGTTTTGTATTAGATCATATCAAAGCAGGCATGAGCCTTTCCATCTATCACGATCTGAAACTGGACGAGCTTGACTGCTGTGTTGCTATCATCAAAAATGCAAAAAGCAACAAAATGGGAAAAAAAGATATCCTGAAAGTTGAATGCAACATCGACAATCTGGATCTTGATATCCTCGGTTTTATTGATCACAATATTACAGTAAACATCATCAAAGATCAGCGCATTGTGGAAAAACGTGCATTAAAACTTCCGACATCCGTAACAAATGTCATCAAATGTAAAAACCCACGTTGTATCACATCCGTCGAGCAGGAACTGGATCAGATCTTCCTTCTGACAGACGCTGAGCATGAAGTATATCGCTGCAAATACTGTGAAGCTAAGTACAAAAAAGAACAGTAAAATAATTATTAAGAACGGACCGCATACCTTGCTATGTGGTCCTCTTTTTTATATAATAGCCCCAGATGAGGATTACGTTTTTACTCATTATTTCAAGGAAAAAATCATTTTTATAAGGAGGGTTTTTACATGATCATTCCAAAGTATTTTGAAGACAATCATATCTTTGGTGTCAACGATGAGCCAATGCGTGCTTATTACATTCCGACATCACCGGCACAGGATCCGGACTGGAAAATCCGCACGGAAACGGATCGTTTCTTATTACTGAACGGCGATTGGAAATTCCGTTATTTCGACAGCATCTATGATTGTCAGGAAGCTTTTTATGATGAAGGGTATGACACGAATCACTTCGACACACTTCCGGTTCCGTCCAACTGGCAGGATCACGGCTACGATATCCATCAGTATACCAATACACGCTATCCGTTTCCGTTTGATCCTCCATATGTACCGCACGAAAATCCATGCGGTGCTTATGTGCACAGCTTCACATACAAAAAGCCGGAAGGAACCGCAACTTACCATCTGAATTTCGAAGGTGTGGACTCCTGCTACTATGTATGGTTAAACGGCATATTTATCGGATATCATCAGGTTTCTCATTCCACCGGTGAATTTGATATTACGAGTGCTCTGCGTGAGGGTGAAAACACACTTGCCGTTCTCGTTTTAAAATGGTGCGATGGCAGTTATCTGGAAGATCAGGACAAATTCCGTAATTCCGGTATTTTCCGTGATGTTTATGTATTGGCCAGACCTCAAAACTATATCCGCGATTTTTTTGTCCAGACGCAGTTAAAAGACAACTATACCGCTGCTGATGTAACGATCCCGCTGACCTTTGCCGGTGAATCCATCCCGGTTTCTTATAAACTGACCTCTGCCTGCGGCTGCGTCGTTGCCGAAGGTATTTCCAGCGGAGACAGCATTGCATTTTCAGCTTCTGATCTCACACTCTGGAATGCAGAACATCCGTACCTGTATACACTGACGCTGTCCACTGACTGTGAAACCATCCGTCAGCGCATCGGTTTCCGTGAGATCAGCATCAAAGATGCCATTGTATACCTGAACGGTCAGAAAGTCCGTTTCCGCGGAGCCAACCGTCATGACAGTGATCCTTATGTGGGTTCTGCTGTTACACTGGAGCATATCCGCAAAGATATGAGCCTGATGAAGCAGCACAATTTCAATGCCATCCGCACAAGCCATTATCCGAATGCACCGGAGTTTTATGAGTTGTGTGACGAATATGGTTTCTATGTCATCGACGAATCCGACATAGAGATCCACGGTGTTGTAAATCTGTACAACCTGAATATCTGGAAAGAAGGAAAGAAAAACCCGTTCCCACCGTTTTTATCTGACAACGAAGACTGGACAGACAGCGTTGTAGACCGTGTCCGGAAAAATGTAATGCGTGATAAAAACCGTACCAGCGTGCTGATCTGGTCCATGGGAAATGAAGCCGGCTACGGATGTACCTTTGAAGATGCCCTTGCCTGGACAAAATCTTACGATCCAACCAGACTAACCCACTATGAGAGTTCCATGCACCATCCGCGCAATCCAAAACGCGGAAAAACCGATTTCTCCAATATCGATCTGCGCAGCCGTATGTACGCTGCAATCCCGGAAATGCATGCATATCTGGGCAATAACCCGGATAAACCGTTTATTCAGTGCGAATTTGTCCATGCTATGGGAAACGGACCGGGAGACATCGAGGACTACTATCAGTTAGAGGAACAATATGACACGTTCGTGGGCGGTTTCGTCTGGGAATGGTGTGATCACGGTGTTTATATGGGAACCACAGATGATGGACGCAAAAAATTCTACTACGGTGGTGATTCCGGTGAATATCCGCACGATGGCAACTTCTGTATGGACGGACTTGTTTACCCGGATCGCACACCAAGCACTGGTTTAAAAGAATATAAAAATGTGCATCGTCCGGTTCGTGTACATCTGGTGGATGCTGCTTCCGGTACTTACATTCTGCAGAACAATCTGGATTTTACAAACTTAAAAGAAGAAGTCTATCTGACCTATGAAATCCTGCAAAATGGTATGGCAGTTGCTTCCGGTGAAATCAGAGATACTGAGCTGTTAGATGTTGCTCCAAGAAGTAAAAAGACTGTTCAGCTGCCGATCAAGCCATTAGAAAACGGTGCCTGCTCTGTCATCATCAGTTCTCATCAGTTACATGAAAAGCCATTTACACCGGCTGATTTTAAACTTGGTTTTGACCAGATCATGTTGAACGAAAACTGCACGGATACATTAACCGCTCTGCTGAATGCAGAAAAAGCAGCTACAGACTCCTGCTCTTGCGCTGCAAATGGCACTGCTTCTGCTATTACTTATACAGAAAACGATCGTGTCATTACGATCAACGGTGCTGATTTTGTCTATGTATACAACAAACTCACCGGTATGTTTGACAGCATGATCTACAAAAATCACAGCTTCTTAAAACGTCCGATGGAAATGAATATCTGGCGTGCACCGACAGATAATGATCGTGTGGTCAAGAGACTGTGGTATGAAGCAGGTTATGATAAAATGACACAGCGAGCTTATAATACAACTGTAGAAGCACAGGAAGATGGTTCCCTGAAACTGCACACAACCTCTTCCATGGCTCCCATCTTCCGGCAGCGTTTCCTGGAGATTGATGCAGAATGGATCATCACACCGGATGGAATCGTCAGATCCAGCATGGAGATTGAGCGGGATGCGATCATGCGTGGCATGTACAGCGAATACTTCGAAGATGTAACAGAAAATGACAATCCATTCCAGGCAAATGAGGCATTTCTCCCTCGACTTGGTATCCGCCTGTTCCTGTCAAAACGTATGAATCAGGCAGAATACTTTGGATACGGACCTCATGAGAGCTATATTGATAAACGCCGGGCAAGCTATCTTGGCAAATTTACTTCCCGTGTCTGTGATCTGCATGAAGATTACATGCGTCCGCAGGAAAACGGAAGCCACTATCATTGCGAATATGTCAGTGTTGCTGATGACAGCCGGAAACTGACCGTATATAACGAGCAGCCGATTTCCTTTAATCTGTCCGAGTATACAGAAGAAGAACTGACCACGAAAGGTCATAATTATGAACTGGAAAAATCCGGATATACCGTATTCTGTATCGATTACAGACAGAGTGGTATCGGTTCCGGAAGCTGTGGTCCTCAGCTGGCAAAAGAATATCGTCTGGACGATACTCATTATACGTTCTCTTTCCACTTGAAACCGGAAATTTTATAATTTCTTATCAAACACAAAAACATAAGACACATTCGATGCCGTAGAATGTGTCTTATGTTTTCTTTCTTATTACTTCGCACTTATAGAAGTGAGAGCCCATTACATATCTATCTTACCAGGCTCCGCTATATCCCAGTGTCACGCTGCTGTTTTTTGCTCCCTGTTCCATGCTTTCCTGTAATGATTTTCCCTGTAGGATACCATATAAAAAGCCTGCAATGAAGCTGTCACCGGCTCCCATCGTATCCACGACATCGCATGGAATAATCCCAAACTCCGTATAACTTGTGCCGTCATAAGCAATACTTCCTTTTGTGCCTCTGGTAACGATGACTGTCTTTGCTCCTTTTTTCTGCATTTCTTCCATGAAGTTTCGCATCCATTCTTCATCTTCTCCATCATAGGCAAAAAATGCATAATCCACAAATGGAATCGCGATATCAATCACCGGGCTTTCATATTTCGTTGCAAAGTCAAAAGCAATCCTGGTGCCACAAGCCTTGATTTTCTCAAGATCATTCTCTATCATCCCCCAGATTCCGGATACAACCAGATCATGGCTTCCAAGAAATTCAATATCTTCTTCACTCAGCTTGAATTCTGCCATAACGCCTTCCTCATAGTCTCCGAGAATACGCTCCCCGTCTATGATTTCCACGTGTGTCACAGCCGTACTGCCAGGCATCACTTTCAAATGAGAAACATCCACCCCTTTTTTTGCAATTGAGTCCTTCATTAATTTCCCATATGCATCGTCTCCAACGACACCGGTATAAGACGCTTCCCCGCCAAGACGGACTGTATATACGGCAACATTCACCGGATTTCCTCCCGGAAATGCCTCACCTGTCTGATCATAAGCATCCACGCAATTGTCTCCTACAGCTGCAACTTTAATCTTTTTCTCCATGTTTAACATCCTCCCTTTCCTTCCAACATCATTTGCCGTACTCTGTCATGTGCCCGTTTTGCATACACATATGGTTCCCGGATATAAGCCGTTACCAACTCAATGGTAGCTGTGTCATGATAACCGAAATGCTGTATTTCCTCCAGAAGTTCCGGAAGAGGGAGCTCACCATCCCCCGGGATCACATGTGTCTCACTGTTGCCATCACAATCCACCAGATGGAGATGTCTGCAACGGTCACCCAGTTTCATAAAATAATCCATCACACTTTCGCCTTCAATGGATG
>ERZ826242.1943-NODE-1943-length-19898-cov-4.116867_pt1 | contig 19898 bp, 21 predicted proteins | sample MGYA00519871_ERZ826242 | MGnify/ENA primary metagenome ERZ826242 (study PRJEB31778, sample SAMEA3449226) | human gut metagenome | biome: human gut; feature: human-associated habitat; material: faeces | place: United Kingdom | collected 2010/2012 ...
CACTTGTACTCACACCGTTTAAAGGAAAAATTTCCCAACAGCTTCTGGTGTCGTGGGCAGGTTTGAGGGGTGCAGCGTCCATCGTGTTTGCAATTATGGCAGAGATGGCAGTGGAAACAGAAAATGATGTGTTCCATATTGTTTTTATGATCGTGCTGTTTTCTATCCTGCTTCAGGGCTCGTTACTGCCGCTTGTGGCAAAGAAGCTTGATATGATCGATGAAAAAGGCGATGTCATGAAAACGTTTAATGATTATTCCGATGAAGTTCCGGTGCAGTTTATCCAGCTCAGTATTCCAAAGAGCCATCACTGGTGTGGAAAAACACTAAAAGAGCTGACACATCCGCCGGAGACACTGGTCGTATTATTAAAAAGAAATGGAGAGAATATCATCCCAAATGGGAATACCAGGCTTCTCGAAAACGATGTTCTGGTCTTAAGCGCAACTTCGCCGGATCATGTCGAGGGTGTATCACTTGTTGAGATTTATGTGGATGAAAACAGTAAGTATAACGGAAAATTGTTATCAGAGATTCCAAAGAAAGAGAATACGTTAGTGATCATGATCCAGAGAGGAGAGCAGGTCATTATCCCGCACGGAAATATCCGGCTGGAAAGTGGCGATATGCTGGTTGTGAGCAAAACGGAAATCTGATTTACAGACGGAGAACGGTCAGAACGTAATAATTACTGATTTTACTCTAAGGAAAATCAAAAAATGTCCGATAAATAACGTGAAAGCGAATTTCAAGGAAGAAAGGAGATGCCTCATATGCGTATAGATGCTTATAATCAGATCGCGCAGGTATACAAGACGACAAGCGCAGCAAAGTTACAGAAGACAGAGAATGCAAGGCACGGACGTGATGAAGTACAGATCTCGTCTTTTGGCAGAGATTATCAGATCGCAAAACAGGCAGTTGCAGGGGCTTCAGATGTTAGGGAAGATAAGGTGGCACAGCTAAAAGCAAGTATGAGTTCTGGTAATTACAGCGTAGAAACGGATAGCTTCGCAAATAAGTTATTAGAGAAATACAAGGCTGCAATGATGTAAGTGAGGACAGAAATTGGCTAGTTTGATGAACGAACTTTTGGAAGTTCTGGAAAATGAAGAAGCGGGTTACCGCGAATTGGTAGAGGCATCCACCAGAAAAAAGGAAGTCATTATTAAAGCGGATATCAGAGCTTTGGAAGAAATTACTGCAGAGGAACAGGAGATTGCCGGAAAGATCAAGAACATTGAGAATAAGCGAATTTCCATTATGGAAGATATTGCCAATGTTTTAAATCGTAAGCCGGAGGACTTAACGGTAGATGCCCTGTTAGAAATATTAGCGAATCAGCCAAAGGAGCAGGAACAATTAGCCAAGATCCGCTTACAGTTAAAAGATACCCTGACAGAAATGAAGAATATCAATGAACAGAATCAGACATTAGTGAACCAGGCAATGGAACTGGTAGATGACAATACGGTAGTGGTTGTTGTTGATACAAATAAGCCAAGCTATACAGAGTGCGAAGAACTTTTGTACATGACAAAGACAATCGTGGTTCTCGACCATCACCGAAGAGGCAACGAAGTGATCCAGAACGCGGTATTATCCTATGTAGAACCATATGCATCTTCAACATGTGAAATGGTAGCTGAGATCCTGCAGTATTTCTCGGATGATCTTAGACTTCGTAATATTGAGGCAGATTGCATTTATGCCGGTATTATGATAGATACAAACAACTTCATTACACGGGCCGGTGTGCGTACATTTGAGGCCGCCGCATTCCTGCGTCGTTCCGGTGCGGATATGACCAGAGTGCGTAAGATGCTTCGTGATAATATTGATTCTTATAAGGCAAGAGCGGAAGCTGTTCGAACAGCAGAAATCTACAGAGGATGCTTTGCTATTGCAAAATGTCCGAGTGAGGGACTGGAAAGTCCGACAGTTGTCGGTGCACAGGCGGCAAATGAACTTTTGAATATTGCCGGTGTAAAAGCATCATTTGTACTGACCACATATAATAAAGAAGTTTATGTCAGTGCCCGTGCAATCGATGAAGTTAATGTACAGGTAATGATGGAAAAACTTGGCGGTGGCGGACATATTAATATTGCCGGCGCACAGGTAAAACGTCCGATTGACGAAGTACAGGATATGCTGAAAGAAATTATAGATGAGTTGTATCAGGAGGAAAAAGGCAAGAAATGAAAGTAATTTTATTAGAAGACGTAAAGGCACTTGGTAAAAAAGGCGCCATTGTAAATGTAAGTGACGGATATGCAAGAAATATGATTCTTCCGAAAAAACTGGGATTAGAGGCTACTCCGAAGAATCTGAATGACCTAAAACTTCAGAAAGCCAATGCAGAAAAAGTTGCACAGGAAAATCTTGAGTCAGCACAGGCATTTGCAAAAGATCTTGAAACAAAAGAAATCATTCTGACACTGAAAGTAGGAGAAGGCGGAAGAACTTTCGGATCTGTATCTTCCAAAGAAATTTCAGAAGCAGCCAAAGTTCAGCTTGGGCTGGATATTGATAAAAAGAAACTTCAACTGCCAAGTCCGATCAGAAATCTCGGTGTGACACAGGTTCCGGTGAAATTGCATCCTAAAGTAACCGGAAGTCTGAAAGTATGGATCAAAGAAGCATAAGTAAGGAGAATCTGCTATGGAAGAAGCGCTGATAAAAAGAATACCGCCTCACAGTATTGAGGCAGAGCAGTCTGTCATCGGCGCCATGCTCCTTGACAGAGATGCGATTCTGATTGCATCGGAAATCCTGACAAGTGATGACTTTTATCAGAATCAGTATGGCATTATTTTTGATGCAATGGTAGAGCTTTGTAATGAAGGGAAGCCGGTTGATCTGATCACTCTGCAGAATCGACTGAAAGAAAAAGATCTTCCTCCGGATATCAGCAGTATGGAATATGTACGAGAGCTTATTGAGGCAGTTCCTACTTCTGCCAATGTGAAGTATTATGCCAACATTGTAAGTGAAAAAGCACTTTTGCGTCGCCTCATCAAAGCGACAGAAGATGTTGCAAATACCTGTTATCTGGAAAAAGAAAGTACAGAGATGATTCTTGAAGAGTCGGAAAAGAAACTGTTTAATATTCTGCAGAGAAGTATTGGCGGGGATTATGTACCGATTCAGCAGGTTGTGTTGAATGCAATCAACAACATTGAGAAGGCATCCAAACTGAAAGGCAGTGTAACCGGTATTCCGACAGGATTTATCGATCTGGATTACAAGACGTCAGGTATGCATCCGTCAGATCTGGTTTTGATCGCAGCACGTCCTTCTATGGGTAAAACTGCATTTGTTCTGAACATTGCACAGTATATGGCATTTCGTAAAGATGTTACGGTTGCGATATTCAGTCTGGAAATGTCAAAGGAACAGCTTGTAAACCGACTTCTGGCGATGGAGTCGCATGTCGATTCACAGAATATGCGTACCGGCAATCTGAAAGATGAGGACTGGACAAAGCTGGTGGAAGGAGCGGATATCATTGGACGTTCCAACCTGATCATTGATGATACACCGGGAATCAGTATTGCGGAAATGCGATCCAAATGTCGAAAATATAAACTGGAACATAATCTTGGAATCATTATGATCGACTATCTTCAGTTGATGAGTGGCAGTGGCAAAAGTGATTCACGTCAGCAGGAAATTTCTGATATCTCTCGTTCGCTTAAGGCACTTGCCAGGGAACTGAGTGTACCGGTCATTGCACTGTCGCAGCTTAGTCGTGCGGTTGAACAGAGACCGGATCACAGACCGATGCTTTCGGATCTTCGAGAGTCTGGTGCGATTGAGCAGGATGCCGATGTCGTTATGTTTTTGTATCGCGATGATTATTATCACAAAGATACAGAGAAGAAAGATATTGCAGAAGTAATCATTGCCAAACAAAGAAATGGTCCAATCGGAACGATTGAACTGGTATGGCTGCCAAGATATACACAGTTTGTAAACATGAAGAAATAATAAAAAAGCAGAAAGCAGGTATCTACCGAAGAATAAACATAGTTCTGAGGTGGATGCCTGCTTTTTTGTCGAACGTTTTTTGTTGAATTCGTAAGGGTTACTTTTTATAATAAAATGTAATGAAGTTCATAAGGAGGTGCATGATGGAGACACGATATACAGTCAGACAGGCGGTGGAAATGACTGGAGTCAAGTCATATGTCCTGCGATACTGGGAAGAGGAACTGGAACTACAGATTCACAGAAACGAATTGGGACACCGTTATTACACCGGATATGATATTCAACTTTTTTTGAATATTAAAGAACTGAAGAAAAGAGGATTGCAGCTTCGGGCAATCAAGAACCTGATCCCTCAGATAACAGCATCTATGACCGGATTTGGAGAAAGTGCATCAACACTTCTGGAAGGAGAAGTCATAGATCATGCTGAAGTAAAAACAGACAGGGATTTAAAAGAAAAAATATCCAAAAAAGACGAGGGGAAAAATGATAAGATCTTAGAATTTCAGGCGATTCTTGAAAGACTGATCACGCAGGAACTGAAGGCACAGAATGAAGATGAAGAAAGATGCAGATCGCTTGATTATGCGATACGCAGACAGCAGCTTGCACGAAAAGAGGCAGCAGCTGCTGCTGAGAAAAAATCTGGACGAAGGCACCGGGATAAGTAACGGAATATAAAAAAGCTGCAGCAGACGCTGCAGCTTTTTGGTTGATATGAATGAAATTATTCAGCTGGGTGAATAGCTTCTGTAGGACAGGCATCAGCGCATGTTCCACAGTCAAGGCAAGCATCAGCATCGATTTCGAAATGCTCTGCACCTTCAGAAATTGCTTCAGCTGGACATTCAGCTGCGCATGTTCCACAGCTTACACATTCGTCAGAAATTACATATGCCATTATAGTATCCTCCTTTATTCTCGTTAGTACCCTTACAGGTTCTATATCGTTATTCTAATATATATCTTTATGGATTACAAGTATAAAATTGTGAACAAGCAAAAAAATCGATATTTTTGGTTGACCGCTTCTAACTTTTATATTATAATAAATTATAGTCGGGAATTTTAAGAATTCCATATTAAAGGAGGCAATTTACAATGGCAAAAGTTACAAAAGACATGCTGATTGGCCAGTTAATTACTTTAGATCCTAATATTGCACCAATTCTCATGAGAGCTGGTATGCACTGCCTTGGATGCCCGTCTTCACAGATGGAATCTCTGGAAGAAGCAGCTATGGTTCATGGAATGGACGTAGATGTTCTGGTTCAGCAGATCAATGATTTCCTTGGTGAATAAGCACGGATTTACCGCATAAAAAAGACTGGCTTTCGGGCCAGTCTTTTTTGTATTTTATAAGTCATGGTGTTTATCAAAGCTGTGTAAGTTGCTGAAGGGCACTGGAAGAAATCAGTTCTCCATGTTCCTTCAGATGAGCTTCACCGGCTGCGGAAAATGCTCTGCCGGATCCATATTCAGAAAGAATATTGCAAACTTTGTTGAATTCTTCTGGTGAGTATTCAGACTGATGAAGGACAAGCTGGTAACGACCGTCTGAAGAATCTTTATAAAGAGTATTTTTGCCTGTGAAAAATCCATTCAGACCGTGTGCAGCAGCGATGACATCATCCAAATGATAGAAGCTGAACAACCGGATCAGATCAACTGTCGGTGTTTCAGAAGAGGCAGCAGATTTCTCAGAAGTTTCTTTCTGATTGGCCTGCTTGCGAGTAGTACCTTTCATTTTTGCCTCACATATTTTCTGGAAGATATCAATAATGTTGTCTGCTCCGTCAAGTTGAAGTGGTTCTGCCTGAACATTATCCTTATATGGTGAAAATTTGGAAAAACGAGTATCCAGTTCTTCCGGATCTTCTACTTTAGTAACGATGAGGATGACACTGTCCAAATTGACCGGGATTGCTTCGATCATGAGAGGAATATTATCAGCCTCAAAACCGAACTGTATCTGTGCCTGCTGCATCATATCGCGGAAAAGTTTTTTTGCCTTTTCGGAACCATAAGCCAGCTCTTTGAGATTAACCTGATGGCTTTCGAGATCTTCTCGGGTTAATGTACAGCGGATTTGATTTTCATTGATTTTTTCTATTTTCATTATGATCACATCCTATTCTTATGCACCTGTCTCTGCTATATTATATGAAAATATCAGAACGACAGGCTATATAGTCCATGACTTATTAATATGACATATTATATACCACAATCATAGAAAATGTAAAGAAATAGAACTTGTCTATTTATAAAATATTTAGAAATTAATTGGGAATTTTTAGATAAAGTGCTAAAAAGGCTTGCATAAACAAAGGAACTCTGTATAATGAGGAATAAGAAAAAATATTCGTCATATAGCTGAAGAACAGATTAGAGGCAAAACTTACACAATACATTTTCCTTCCATATCATTGCCGGTAATACAACATATCATACAGCGTTCTTGCTGGGGCAGTGTGGAAATCCCACCATAAGATTAAATTCAATTATACGGAGGATTATTTTTTCTTGAACCTATCAGGTGTTTTCTAAAATTAATTTCAGGAAAGGAGGGCCGAAAAAAATAAAATATGTCACACAGTAAATGCAGTAAAAAGTCATTGAAACCTTTGAAGGATGAATTAAAAGATTATCGGAAACAAGGTGTCAGGCTTTTTCTGAATGGAAATCCCAGTACACCGAAATGTATTGCGAAAGCCTGTATGATCGCAGAAGACGGTGGTTACATGAGGGATTATACTGCAGATGAAGAAGGCAGGATTGCAAAAGTGAACTTTGAACATATCAGGGAACTTCCCAAAAACAGAAGATGATAAATACCTGCTTTTATATACATAAGATGATTGCAGCGATTTTCCGGTACAAGTGCAGTTTCCCCTCTCGTACTTAACCAGACCGGAAAATCCTGCACAAAATTAAAAAGTCTGAGGTAATGATTCTGTACAGGAAATATTTGAAAATTTATAATTAGTTAAGACATTATATAGTAAAGCATGTTATAATAAAAAAGTATATGTAATAATCAGGTTACTGAGAATAGCATAAAAAGTGTTACGATACGTAAGAAAAAAAGAAGCGCAACACAGAATGGTTACAGATCTTATCTGAAATTAAAGGGAGAAACAGATGAAGCATCAGGCAAAAAAACAAACGAGAAATCAACACATGCCTGTCGTAATTGTCTGCATATTGATTTTAGTGCTGGCAGTTATGGGGCTGGGAATGCATTTTATTAAGAAATATATTCCTACAAAAGAAAGAATGAATCTTACAGAATATTATGGACAGCCCGGAGATGGGGAAATGGCAGTTGTTCTGGGAACTGAAATCATGGAAGAACGCGCATTGATGTCAGGAGATCAGATATATCTTCCACTTGATATGGTAAATACATATCTGAATCAGAGATATTACTGGGATAGTGCTGACCAGCAAGTACTTTATGCGACACCTTCTGAATTGCAGTATTATCCGGCAGCAGAGAGCGGAGAAGGCGATGTATGGCTGAAGGATGGAACAGTTTATCTGCGTCTTGGTTTCGTGCAGAAATTTACAGACCTGGATGCCTATGTATATGAAAATCCGAACAGAGTTGCAATCCAGTACAGATTTACCGGAGTGCAGACAACGACAGCTAAAAAAGATACAAGTATCCGTTATCAGGGTGGAATCAAGTCTCCGATCCTGACAGATGTGAAGACGGGGGATACATTGATCTTTCAGGAAGAACTGGAAGACTGGGCCCAGGTTGCTACAATGGATGGCTATATAGGATATGTTCAGAAGGATACGATAGCATCTGCTGAGACAAAAGATTTTGAGAGATCATTTGAGAAAGAGGAATATACCTATCTTACTATGGATGGAAAAGTAAATATGAGCTGGCATCAGGTGACAAGTCAGGATGCAAATGCATATCTGGCGGACACGATTGCAAATGTCAGCGGTGTAAATGTAATTTCTCCTACATGGTATTATATTCAGGACACAGCAGGAAATATAGGAAATATTGCGTCGGCGGACTATGTGGCACTTGCACATGAACGCGGATTAAAGGTTTGGGGACTGATTGATAATTTTACGGCAGAAGTGAGTACAACGGATACACTTTCACAGTTGTCATCCAGACAAAATATGATTCAGCAGCTGATTCAGTCAGCAACTACCGTTGGGCTAGATGGTATAAATGTGGATTTCGAGACACTCAGTGAAGATGCGGGACCTCATTTTCTGGAATTTTTAAGAGAACTTTCTATTGAATGTCATAAGAATAATCTTGTTCTTTCAGTAGATAATCCGGTTCCGGAAGATTTTACCAGCCATTATGACCGCAGAGAACAAGGACTGGTGGTAGATTATATTGTTATTATGGGGTATGATGAACATTATGTAGGGTCAGATGCCGGATCTGTGGCCTCTCTTCCATGGGTGGAGCAGGGCGTGCAGGATACGATTGCAGAAGCGCCGGCAGAAAGAACAGTTCTTGCAATTCCGTTTTATACAAGACTTTGGAAAACAACTGGTGGGGCTCTGACCAGTGAGGCGATTGGAATGGATGAAGCACAGAATGTCCTTACTGAAAATGGCGTTGAAGCTGTATGGGACGGAAGTGTCAGTCAGAATTATGCAACATTTGAAAAAGATAATTCAACGTATCAGATTTGGCTGGAAGATGCACAATCGATTGCGGAGAAAGTGAAACTGATTCCGAAATATAATCTTGCGGGCGTTGCACAGTGGAAGCTGGGATTTGAAAACAGCAGTATCTGGCAGACGATCAGCGATAATTTACAGTAATAAAAAGCTCTGTTGTATCAGTGATTGATACGACAGAGCTTTTGACGTTGCGTAAATAAAAAAAGTTCCATAAATGGAAGGAGGCCGGTACTTTCGTACCGGCGCGTATGAAAAAGAAAAATATTTTATAGAAGGCATGCACCTTCTATGCATATTAATATACCTAATAAATGTGAAAAAAATATGGTATAAATTTGAAAAAATTGTGAACTAGAATTTCTTCCAGGTTCCTTTAAAGAAAAGAAGCATCAGAGGAAAAATTTCCAATCGTCCGGCAAGCATGTCAAAAATTAACACACATTTGGAAAGATAGGAAAAGGAACTGAAGTTCCCCATCGGGCCTACAATTTCCAGACCAGGACCGATATTATTCAATGTTGCGGTGACTGCTGTAAAGTTTGTAATAAGATCAAAATTATCCAGAGAGATAATAAGGACAGAAGCTGCTAAGATCAGGAGATATACACTCAGATAAATGTTTGTAGATCTGATGATATCATGTCCAATCGTTTTTTCATCCATTTTGATTTTTTTGACTGCATTCGGGTGCAGATATAACTGGAATTCTTTTTTGGCTGCTTTACATAGAATCAAAATTCGGGAAACTTTGATTCCGCCACCGGTACTTCCGGCGCATGCACCGACAAACATCAGAAGTACGAGAATCGTTTTGGACAAAGAGGGCCACTGGCTGAAATCTGTGCTGGAAAAACCGGTTGTTGTAATGATAGAACCAACCTGAAAGGCTGCCTGTTGAAATGCTTCACCCAGATTGCGGAACAGATGAGCTGTATTTAATCCGATCACAAGGATTGCAGCGAGAATGATTCCAAAATAATAACGTACTTCTTCAAATTTAAATGCCTGCACAAACTTTTTCGTAAGAAGAAGATAATATGCAGAAAAGTTGACTCCAAAAAGAATCATAAAAATCGTTGTGACAACCTGACAGTAGGTGCTGTAGCTTCCCATACTGTCATTGACGATACCAAATCCACCAGTACCGGCTGTACCAAAAGAAATACACAGGGTATCGAACAGAGGAATTTTGCCGATCAGAAGAAGAATAATCTGGAACAGTGTCATTCCAATATAAATCGTGTAAAGAATTTTGGCGGTCTGCTGAACTTTTGGAACCAGTTTGCTGACGGAAGGACCAGGGCTTTCGGCTTTCATCAGATTCATATGATACCCGCCGGCAAGTGGTAGCAGTGAGAGCAAGAATACAAGAACCCCCATGCCACCGATCCAGTGTGTGAAACTTCTCCATATCAGAATACAATGAGGGAGAACTTCCACATCTGTCAGGATACTGGATCCGGTTGTTGTGAACCCAGATACTGTCTCAAAAAAAGCATCGATTGGATGTGGGATAGCACCGCTGAGGACAAAAGGTACTGCACCGGAAATACAAAGTGCAAACCAGCTCAAAGCTACTGCAACACATCCGTCTTTGGTATAAAAAACTTTGTTCTTAGGTTTTCGGATAGTCAGTGGAAGACCTACGATCAGGCAGACAATCATGGAAATCAGAAAAGCGAAAAATTCATGTTCCTGATAAATGAGAGCCGTGATACATGGAAGAACCATGAACATTGCCTGAAAATTACACACCCATCCAACGATATAAGCAATAATTCGAAAATTCATCTGTATACATCCCTTCTTATGCCAGAATATCGCGGATATCGCGAAGTCCCTTATGGGTTGTGACAATGATCACGTTGTCGCCAATCTGAATGGAATCCTGTCCTCTTGGAATTCTGACAGTCCCCTCACGTGTAAGGCAGCAAACAAGAAGATTGTTTTTCAGATTCAGTTTGGAAAGTGGAATTCCCACAACAGGAGAATTATCACGAATGATAAATTCAAGCGCTTCCGCCTGATTGTCAAGCACATGATAAAGGGTTTCTACGTTACTTCCGATAGTATTCTGCATGGCACGTACATACCGGAGAATAGAATCAGAGGTAATATATTTCGGGTAGATCACACTTCCAATATCCAACTCATCGATAACGTCTTTGTAAGGAAGACGGTTTACTTTGGCAATCAGTTTGGCCTGTGTCATATTTTTTGCAGACAGTGACAGGAAAATGTTTTCCTCGTCCATGTTTGTGAGTGTGACAAAGGATTCTACTGTGGAAAGACCTTCTTCCATGAGAAGTGCGCGGTCTGTACCATCACCGCAGATAATTGTGGCATTTGGAAGCATCTCGCTGAGTTCTTCACAGCGCTCTTTGTTCTTGTCAATGATCTTAACACTGATCTTCAGATCAGAAAGGGCTTTGGCAAGATAATAGGAAATTGTGCCGCCGCCAATGATCAGAGTATTTTTGACTTGATGTGTCTTCAGCCCAATCTTTTTAAAGAAAAGAGCTGTATTTTTGGGTGTTGCGATAATAGAGATAAAATCGCCATTGTGAACCAGATGATCACCGCCCGGGATGCTTAAGGTCGTTTTACTTTCAATGGCACAAAACAGAACATCACAGCGATATTTGTCTGTGATCTGGGAAACTGACATTCCATCCAATTCAAATTCCGGGAGAACTTTAAACTTGAGAAGTTCTACACGTCCTTTTGAAAATGGATCGATTTTGATGGCTGCCGGAAAACGCAGAAGTCTTGAGATTTCTCTGGCAGTGGCCAGTTCCGGATTGATGATCATGGAAAGACCAAGGCGTTCCTGAATAAAACCAATCTCTTTACTGTAAATTGGATTGCGTACACGGGCAATGGTCTGACAATGTCCGGTTTTCTGTGCAATCAGACAGCAGAGCAGGTTTAATTCATCAGAAGCGGTGACTGCAATCATGATATCAGCAGTTTTGACGCCGGCTTCCATAAGTGTATTGATGCTGGCTCCATTTCCAACAATCCCCATGGCATCAATATCTTCGGTGAGATTGTTAATAACGTCTGCATCTGTATCGATCAGAGTAAGATCAGTATCTTCTTCCTGTAATTGCTCTGCAAGGGTGCTTCCAACTTTGCCGCACCCGACAATTATAATATGCATGTTTTCCTCCGTAAAAAGAATATAATTTTATAAGCGTTTCCATTATATCACTGTATATGGGATTTTTAAATATTTAAAATAGTTTTTGCAGAAAAATCATGGTATATTAATAAATACAAAAGAAAATATCAGAGATGTATGATAGATACAATTACAGATTGAAAAAAGAAAGGGATTTTTTATGGATACAGTCAGTGAAACTGTCAGTAAAGTAGATGAAGGTCTGCAGGAAATGGGAATTGACGGTGTGAAGGATAGTCTGAAAGATCTGTTGAATTTTAAACAGTATATGGAAAACCAGGTTCCGGCAGTTATGGGCTTTTGTATTAAAGTTGTTCTTTCAGTAATTGTGTTCTTCGTGGGACGAAAAATCATTCAGTGGATATTGAATGTTATGAGACGATCTCTGGAGAGAGCCAATGTGGATGCTGGTGTGATACAGTTTGCTTCTTCTGCCGGGAAAGCGGTTTTGTATGTCCTTCTGATCATCAATATTGCAGTAAGCCTTGGTGTAAAGGAATCTTCTGTAGCGGCATTGCTTGGTACGGCAGGTGTGACGGTTGGTCTGGCACTACAGGGAGGTCTTGCAAATCTGGCAGGAGGAGTTCTTTTGTTGCTTTTTAAACCTTTTGTAGTTGGAGATTATATCATTCAGGATCAGTCAAACGGGTGTGAGGGTACGGTCGCCAAGATTGAGATCTGCTATACAACACTTCTGAGCATTGACAATAAAAAAATTGTGGTACCAAATGGAACACTGTCAAACAGTACGATCATAAATGTAACGGCCAAGGAGAATCGTAAACTTGAGATCAAAGTTGGAATTTCCTATGAGGCAGATATTCAGAAGGCAAAGAGAATCATTGAGAAAATTCTCAGAGAAGATGCAGATACCAAAAGCGACACAAAAGAAATGGTTGTGTTTGTGGACGAGCTTGCAGACAGTGCAGTGATCATGGGCTTGCGTGTCTGGGTGTCGACAGAACGTTACTGGCCAACGAAATGGCGCCTGAATCAGAAAATAAAAGAAGAATTTGATGCTAACGGAATTGTGATTCCATATAACCAGATGGAGGTTTATGTACATCAACAAAAATAGTTGACGATAAATAATATTATAAAAAGAGGTTTACATTTAAGGATATAATTTTTTAAAATGTAAACCTCTTTTTATATTAAGTTGACAATTGGAAAGGCCTGTGTTAAATTGTTAAATAGATAACAGATAGAACTGTCATCACGAGGAGGAGAAAAAAATGAGTACAATAGCAGCAACCAGAAGTAAAACTTATGATATTGTGTACATTGCCGTATTTGCAGTTATTATGGCAATCTGTTCCTGGATATCCATTCCGACAGCTGTTCCGTTTACACTGCAGACGTTTGGCGTTTTTGTAGCGGTAGGTGTCCTTGGTGGAAAAAGAGGAACACTTTCCATATTGGTATTTATTCTGCTTGGAGCAATTGGAGTACCGGTATTTGCAGGATTTTCTGGAGGTATTGGTGTTCTTGCTGGAACAACTGGCGGATATATTATTGGTTTTCTGTTTTCTGCCCTTGTTATGTGGGCAATGGAAAAACTTCCGGGTAAGAAATCCGTAATGCAGATTGTGTCCATGATCGTAGGACTGATCGTATGCTATGCTTTTGGTACTGCATGGTTTATGATCGTTTACAGCAGAGCGAATGGTGCCGTTGGTCTTGCAACTGTTCTGGGATGGTGTGTCATTCCATTTATCATTCCGGATATTATTAAAATTGTTCTGGCTTATGGTCTTTCCAGAAAGCTCCGCAAATTTGTAGCATGATCTGTTTAAGACCGCATCATGGAATGTGTCTTGCGTATTTTGAAGGAAAAGGCTACAGTGACGGATTCACAGTAAATATGCAGAAGATGCTGGAGTTTTTTGAAAAAGGCGCAGATATTGAGCTTACCGTATCCGGAGATGAAATCTGTAAAGAGTGTCCGAATCTGAAAGAGGGAAGTTGCGTGAGTGCCGGTCTGGTGGAAGCCTATGACCGTAAAGTGCTTGAAGCATGCGGACTCAGTGAAAAAGCACAGATGAGATTTCAGGAATTTGTGGAAAATGTGCAGAAAAATGTGATCGAGTCAGGAAAACGGGTGGAAATCTGTGGGAATTGTCAGTGGAATGAGATTTGTGCGAATAAACAGAGCAGATGGAAACGAAACAAATGAAAAATAACAAATGAAAAACACCGCAGACAGATGGAAGTAGTATCTGTTTGCGGTGTTTTTTGGAATATTATTTTGAAGTACGTTCAGCAAAGATTAGTACGATCAGTGCACCAATGAATGCAGAGACTGTTGAGAAGAGCAGCATTGCGTGTACTCCGGCAAGGTCGATGAGTGTTCCGCCAAGAAAAGAACCAAGTACGCTTCCAAGGGTATATGCCATTGTGAAATAGGCCTGCCCCTTGATTGCGTCTTCCGGTTCCATTAGGGCATTTACATAATAAACAGAAGCTGCAGTCATAAGTCCCCATCCGAGCATCTGAAAAATCTGTACGCCGTAAAATACCGGAATACCCGGAGCAAGCAGCGTGCCAAGTGCTTTTATTGTGAAAAAGATACCGGCAGTTTTTAGCAGAAGGTCACAGCGAAATTTGCGGATGATATAGCCAAAAAGGAAAAGCGTTGGCAATTCGCATATGGCGGCGATTGCTGAGGCTGTTCCCATTTCTGCACTTCCGCCCCCTTTTGCCAGGGCAATCTGAAAATTAAAGTTATTCAGCAGAACATGGCTGAGATAGATAAAGATACATCCGAGCAGTACCAGGGAAAAACGTTTGTATTTCCTGAAAAAAAGTATTGGATTACTGTCGGAGCTGCTTTTGGGAGCATTCGTGGCAGTGCTGTCTGATTTTGCTTTGGAAAATGGAAAAAGAATAAGGATACCAAGAGACAGCAGGGTAAGGACAATTACAGTGATCGGGATGGAAACAGGTCCGGCTTTTACCGTAATGATCCCCAGAATGTAACAGATACAGGCATAAGCGACAGATCCCATTCCACGTGCAAGACCAAAATTGAGAGAATGTCCCTGATTGATGCTTTCCATTCCAAGGGAATTAATAAAAGGAGTCATCAGTTGCAGCAGGGCAATACTGGAACCATAAAGAAGTCCGGTAAGTATGAGAGAATGGGATAAAAATAATCCGATCACAAGGATCAGCTGAAGAAGATACAGCATCTGGATCAGTTTTTTCAGGGAGGGGCTTTGTGGCTGGTCAGCGTAACCTGCAAGGACAGGCTGCAGTACTGCAGACAGAAGTCCTGCTATAGCTGCAAGGATTCCAATCTGAGTATTGGTAAATCCACCGGAAAGAAGAAAAAAACCGGAAAAACTCATGATTGCTGCAAAATACATCCAGTACAGTCCCTGGATGACTGCATAGGAAGGGGTAAGATTTTTGGATTTTGATGGTGACATGATTCTGAACTCCTTTGTTAAAGTACTTCTATTATACATTTAAAAACGTGAATGATAAAGTACAAAATACTTGCAGATTCCTGTTTTTTATCTTAAGATAAAGGACAAAAGAAATGTATGTAAACTAACAGGAGGAAAATAAGATCATGAAGAAAAAAATAGATGTTTTTGAACATATGGGAGAAATTTTGAACGGAGTAAAAAATGGAGTGCTGATTACCGGAAAAGCAGATGGCAGAGTGAACTCTATGACAATTTCCTGGGGAATGGTTGGCGTAGAATGGGGAAAACCAGTTTTTATTACATTTGTCAGAGAAAGTCGTTTTACAAGAAGTCTTCTTGAGAAGAATGGCGAATTTACGGTTAATATTCCACTGGATGACAGTGCAAAAAAAATTCTTGGATACTGTGGGGCAAAATCAGGAAGAGATGTAGATAAAGCGAAAGAAATTGGTCTGACTTACGAAGAACCGGAAACAATTTCTGTCCCGGGAGTAAAAGAACTTCCACTGACACTGGAATGCAAAGTAGTCTATAAACAGACACAGGATACAGAGGCCATGACAGAGGAAAACAGAGAGAAGTTTTACCCACAGAATGTAGAAAGTTCATTTTCAGGTGCAAACAGAGATACACACATTGCATATTACGGAGAAATCGTAGATGCATATGTGATTGAGTAATGCGATAAGAAATGTGCAGCTCCCCGGTGAAGGGAGCTGTTTTTATGGGCAGATATGCGCACCATTCCATATTTATGTCATAAAATATAGAGACATATTATTTGTGACAGAAAGGATTTGCTCATGGAAAATTATCAGATGAACCGTCCATGTGGCCGCCCATATAATGCAACTTGTGGAATGGCAAAAGAGATGATGTCCGGGCAGCAGTGTTCCTGCCGGAATAATTCCAGAAATCAGCCATCCCGCCCTTCGCCATGTCCGTGTCACCTTCCGGATGCCAAAACCAGAGATGCGGAAATGTATACACACATCGATCAGATGGAAGCAGCCATGGCGTATGTTCCCTGCCAGAAATTTACTACGACATATGATCTTGGATATGCGTTGAAGGTCGGAACTGTTTTTCCGCAGCTCTGTAAACCATTTTGTGGAAAGAGAGGTGGGCAGAGATGATGTATCGCAATCAGTGTACTGCAAAAGAAAAATTAATGAACCGTATCAACGAAGTCAGTTTTGCAGTAAATGATGTTCTGCTTTATCTGGATACACATCCATGCTGTGAAGAGGCAATCTCCTTTTATCAGGAGTGTGAACAGGAACGCCAGAAACTGCTGAAAGAATATGCGCAGTGTTATGGCCCACTGACAGTAGATGCTGCACTGGAATCTGGTGGGGATACATGGAAATGGGTGCAGCAGCCATTCCCATGGGAAACGGAAGGAGGGTGCAGATAGTTTATGTGGAATTATGAAAAAAGACTGCAGTATCCGGTAAATATTAAGACTCCAAATGCAAAGATCGCCCAGTTCATCATGAGTCAGTATGGTGGCCCGGATGGCGAGATCGGAGCATCTATGCGTTATCTTTCTCAGCGTTTTACTATGCCAAATCGCATGGCCATGGCAGTGCTGAATGATATTGGCACTGAGGAACTGGCACACCTGGAAATGGTTTCCACGATCGTTCATCAGCTGACAAAAGATCTTTCTATGGAAGAAATTGAAAAAAGTGGTTTTGGGCCATATTATATTGATCACACAGTAGGTGTATGGCCACAGGCAGCCGGTGGAGTTCCTTTCAATGCATGTGAATTCCAGAGTAAAGGTGATCCGATCACAGATTTGTTTGAAGACCTTGCTGCGGAACAGAAAGCCCGGGCAACGTACGATAATATTCTTCGAGTTGTCCGTGACATTCCTGAAATTGCAGATCCGATTCGTTTTCTACGTGCGAGAGAAGTCGTACACTTCCAGCGTTTCGGGGAAGCACTTCGTTCCGTACAGGAACAGCTGGATGCGAAAAACTTCTATGCATTCAATCCGAGCTTTGACTGTCCATGTGAGGCGTCCTGTAAAAATTCATAACAACAAAGAAATATCAAATAAGACCTGGGAGGATTCTTCCGGGTCTTTTAGGGTAAATACAGGATTTTACAATTCCTTTCATCCATGTTATTATGACAACGCATTAAATATGAAAGGAAAACGATCATGGAAGTTCTGACGATTGGGATTTTCTGTGCTTTGCTCATTATATGCATCATAACGGGAAAATCTATATTATATGCTCTTCTGGCAGGTCTGATCATTTTCAGCCTGTATGGAAAAAAACAGGGATATAGCTGGAGACAGATTAGCAGGATGGCATTACAGGGAGCCTGGAAAGTAAAAAATATTCTGCTCACATTTATACTGATCGGAATGCTGACAGCACTTTGGCGACAGGCTGGAACAATTCCTGCAATCATCTGTTATACCGTGCATCTGATAAAACCATCGACATTTTTGCTGATGACATTTCTTCTGAATTGTCTGATCTCAGTCCTGACAGGAACTGCTCTTGGTACGGCAGCTACGATTGGTGTTGTATGTGCAACGATGGCTTCTGCACTTGGAATTCCTTCATGGATGACTGGCGGTGCAATTCTTTCCGGGGTATATTTCGGAGATCGTTGTTCTCCTGTTTCGACAAGTGCACTTCTGGTGGCGGAGCTGACGGAGACAGGTATCTATACAAATATAAAAAATATGATCAAAAGTGCATTGACACCATTTACCATTACCTGTATTCTTTATCTGACTGTCAGCATACAGCTTCATGGAAAAACAGAGATGCCGGATCTTGGACATGCTTTTGGCAGTGAGTTCCGGCTCAGCTGGATTGCATTGCTGCCTGCAGCGGTGATTCTGCTGTTGTCTGTTATGCAGGCAGGGGTGAAGATCGCGATGATCGCAAGTATAGTTACTGCAATTCCTGTCTGTATTGGCCTTCAGAATATGGCATTTACGGAACTTCCTGAACTTCTTCTGAATGGTTTCCATTCTACAGATGTGACGGTAGCGGCAATGCTGAATGGAGGTGGTATCACTTCGATGTTGAAGGTTGGAGCAATCGTATGCATTTCTTCATCTTATTCAGGTATTTTTCAGGCAACAGGAATCCTGAATGGATTTCAGAAGATGGTCTGTTTGCTTGCCGACAGGACAAAACCATATTTTGCAGTGCTTGTCACATCAATCCTGACAAGCGTTATGGCATGTAATCAGACACTGGCAATCATGCTTACAGATCAGCTCTGCAGCAGAACAGAATCGGATAAGCTGCGTTTTGCCAATAATCTGGAGGACAGTGCAGTGCTCATAGCACCTTTGGTGCCGTGGTCGATCGCGTGTGCTGTTCCGCTTACAGCAGCAGGTGCACCGGGATACAGCGTCTTATTTGCAGTGTTTTTGTATCTGCTTCCGTTGTGCGATTTAGTGTTAAAAAAATAACTGCCCTATTGTAAATTGACCAAAATAGTGGTATTCTGTAAGAAATTGAATAATAAAAATAACAGGTGCTGATGTTAGATAATCAAATAGCCTTCAGTTAAAAGGGAAACAGGTGTAAGTCCTGTACGATCTCGTCACTGTATGCAGGGAATGCAGAATCATGTGCGGATGCACGGTCACTGGGAAACTGGGAAGACGATTTTGTGTGATGATCTGTGAGTCAGGAAACCTGCCTGTTATTGGTACGGGGATTTTTAATTCCGGATCACGAGTAATTGGTTGTACCATAATCCAGAAACTCTTAGCCCGGTGCAGGAGTTTTTTTATTGGGAAATATAGTATTTCTCCGAAAAATATTTTTTGACCAGGCTTGCTGCCGTACTTTGTTATTCATTTTAATTTTCATGAGAAAACAGGTACAGGAGGAAAAAAACATGAAAAACAAAACTGTAAAAGCACTGGCAATTGCAATGACTGTAGCAACAGTCACAATGATGGGATCTGCAAGCATCTACGCTTCTGATGACACTGCTGAGACAGCAACAGAAGAAACCGCAGATGATGCAGAAGAAGCTTCCGATGATGATCAGGCAGCAGAAGATGAAGTAGTTGTACTGAGTGACAAGAATGCTTCTGATGACACTGCTGAGACAACAACAGAAGAAAATGCAGAGACAACAGAAGCAGCAGACGGAGAAGAAGCTTCTGATGATCAGAAAGCAGCAGATGAAGTAGCAGCACTGATCGACAAGATCTATGTTCAGGAAAGAACTGATACAACAGATGAAGACTGCAAAGCTGCCAAAGAAGCATGGGATAAACTGACAGACGCTCAGAAGGAACTGGTTGAAGGCGAAGAAGCTGATCCGGATTACTTCGGACGTGACACTGGTGATGCATCCAAAGATGATCCTCGTAACCAGGATGAGATTGGTGAGAACGAACTTCTTGTTGTAAGCTTTGGTACATCCTTCAACGACAGCCGTGCTGAGGATATCAAAGGAATCGAAGACAAACTGCAGGAAGCATATCCGGATTGGTCTGTAAGACGTGCATTTACAGCACAGATCATCATCAACCATGTAGAAGCAAGAGATGATGAAGTGATTGACAATATGCAGCAGGCACTTGACCGTGCAGTTGATAATGGCGTAAA
>ERZ826242.1952-NODE-1952-length-19815-cov-3.123836_pt1 | contig 19815 bp, 19 predicted proteins | sample MGYA00519871_ERZ826242 | MGnify/ENA primary metagenome ERZ826242 (study PRJEB31778, sample SAMEA3449226) | human gut metagenome | biome: human gut; feature: human-associated habitat; material: faeces | place: United Kingdom | collected 2010/2012 ...
GCGGAGCGCATCCCCGCGGAGGGACAGAACCTGCTGCTGAAGATCATCGAGGAGCCGCCGGAGGATACTTTTTTTGTTTTTACCGCGCAGAACCACTACCGGCTGCTGCCGACGGTGCTCTCCCGGGTGACCTGCTACACCCTGCCGCCCGCAGCCCCGGCGGACTGCCTGCGGCGGATGAAGGAGCTGGCGCCCGGCCACACCGAGGAGGAGCTGAACCGGGCGCTGCTGCGGTGCGGGGGCAGCCCCGAAACCGGCGCCGCCCTGCTGAAGGACCCCGCCGTGCAAAAGCGCTATGCCGCGGCCGAGGAGATGCTGGCCGGACTGGCCATGGCGAACCCCTACCGGGCGATAGCGGCGGCGGCCCCGATGGAAAAGGACCGGGCGGGCTACACCGCCCTGCTGGAAACACTGGCGGAGCTGCTGGCGAATCCCGCGCTGCGGGAGATGTATAACCTGCCGGGCCGGGCGGCCGCCGGCTGCCGGGCGCAGATCGCGCCGCTTTTGCAGATGTGCGAGCGGAACGCCCACCTGCCGCTGGTGACGGCGCTGCTGACGGAGCGGTGCAGGAGATAGCTCGGATATCCCAAAAGGCCCGGTCCCGGGAAGGGGTCGCGGTGCGCGGGATGCGGAGCCGAGCGCCGCCAGTGGCGGATGCAGCGAGGCGGAGCATCCGCAGCGGTCGAAAAAATCGAGCAAGCGAGCAGCGCGAAGATTTTTTCGGGCACCGCAAGGCGGAGGGGGCAAATACGCCGTGGCTACCTTTGGAGCGCATCTGTGCGCAGTACGGATTTGTTTTTCCCGATTATTGAGGGAAAAACAATATTCGTATCCAGCACAGCTAAGCGTCAAAGGGGTTTGCAAAGGGGAAAGCTTGGTTCCCCTTTGCCCTGTTTTGCTTCCTTTTGCAGGAGCAAAAGGAAGGCCCCCGCGGCGAGCGGTGCTAACTACGCCTTTGCAAAAGGCTCCGCGACGCCGCTAGGCGAGATGAAACTTTATACCGGCAACCCCTCAGTCACGGCTGCGCCGTGCCAGCTCCCCTTACACAGGGGAGCCTTTAGGGCGGTGCGACGCCGAAGGCGAGATGAAACTGGCATAGCTTGTATCGGCAATCCCTCCGTCACGGCTGCGCCGTGCCACCTCCCTTTACACAAGGGAGGCTATGGGTCGCGGGTCGCCAGTTAGCCTAGTAGGGGCCCCGGCGGCAGCCGGTAATAAGGAGATTTGCTTTCCTTCGCAATGCTAAAAAATGATACAAATTTATAGCTAAAATTCTATGAATATTTCATAGAATTTTGACGGGAGATGTGATACAATAAGCTAATGTAGAAAACAGGTGCGAAGGAGGACGGCTATGACCGAACAAATCGTCAACTTTGAACGAATGGAATACGCGCTGACCCTCTTTGGCAACTCCGATGAAAATATACGAATGCTGGAGCAGGGCTACGGCGTCTCGGTGGTGTTCCGCGGCACCGATATCAAGGTGAGCGGCGACGCCGAAAAGGTGATGACCTGCACCCGGTGCATCGAAGGGCTGCTGAAGATGGTGGAATCCGGTGAGGAGCTTTCGGCGCAGAATATACGCTACATGATGAGCCTGGTGGAGGAAGGACGCGAGCAGGAGGCGGAAGCCCTGGGCAAGGATGTCATCTGCATTACCGCCAAGGGCAAGCCCCTGAAGCCCAAGACGCTGGGCCAGCAGAAATATGTCGAGGCCATCCGCAAAAACACCATTACCATGGGGATAGGGCCGGCCGGTACCGGCAAGACCTATCTCGCCGTGGCCATGGCGGTAAAGGCCTTCCGGGCGCAGGAGGTCAACCGCATCGTGCTGACACGGCCCGCCGTGGAGGCCGGGGAAAAGCTGGGCTTTTTGCCCGGCGACCTGCAGAACAAGGTGGACCCCTACCTGCGGCCGCTTTATGACGCCCTTTTCGATATGCTGGGGGCGGAGAACTTCCAGAAATACCAGGAGCGGGGCAACATAGAGGTAGCGCCGCTGGCCTATATGAGAGGCCGCACACTGGATGACAGCTTTATCATCCTGGACGAGGCGCAGAACACCACCCCGGAGCAGATGAAAATGTTCCTGACCCGTCTGGGGTTCAATTCCAAGGCCATTATTACCGGCGATGTGACCCAGATAGACCTGCCGGACGCGAAGCGTTCCGGGCTGGTGGAGGCGAGCAAAATTCTGCGGGATATTCCCGATATCGCCATCTGCCGCTTTAGCGAGAAGGATGTGGTGCGGCATAAGCTGGTGCAGGATATCATAAGGGCCTACGAGAAATATTACAGCAAGCAGGACGCGAAGCAAGATACAGCAAGGAGAGGCAAATAACATGGACAAGCTGAAAGTCATTATCACCAACGACCAGAAGGCCGTAAAAATACCCGCCGGGCTGCGGCTGATGCTGCGGCGCTGCTGCACCGCCGTGCTGCGGATGGAGCACTTCCAGGGGGACGCCGAGGTGAATATCACCTTTACCGATGACGAGAAGATACGGGAGATGAACAACCAGTTCCGGCATATTGATGCCGCCACCGATGTGCTCTCCTTCCCCCTGGGCGAAAACGGCGAGTACGATATCAACCCCGATACCGGCTGCAAGCAGCTGGGAGATATTGTGGTCTCGGTGGAGCACGCCGTGGCGCAGGCCAATGAGTTTGGCCATACCTTCGAGCGGGAGATGGGCTATCTGACGGTGCACTCCATGCTGCATCTGCTGGGCTACGACCATGTGAACGGCGGCCTGGAAAAGACCATTATGCGGGAAAAGGAAGAGGAGGCGCTGGGCCGGCTGGGGCTGACCCGCGACAACACCTATGTGGAGTGAGGAGAAGCGCATGAGAGAAGTACAGAAATCGGCATTTATAGCGATAGTGGGGCGGCCCAATGTGGGCAAAAGCAGCCTGCTGAACGCCCTGCTGGGCGAGAAGGTGGCCATTGTATCCCCCCGGCCGCAGACCACCCGCACCCGCATCACCGGCGTGCTGACCGAGGGCGCGACCCAGCTGGTATTCATTGATACCCCCGGTCTGCACCGGGCGCGCAACTCCCTGGGGGAATACATGGTGCGGCAGGTGGGGTCCTCGGTTTCCGATGTGGACCTGGCGGTGCTGGTGACGGACGCTTCCGAGCCGTGGGAAAAGCTGACCCGCGCGGAGATGGATCTCATCGAGCAGTTTAAGAAGCTGGACCTGCCCGCTGTGGCGGTGCTCAATAAGATCGACCTGCTGAAGGACAAGGAGCAGCTCATCCCGATGATGGCGGTGCTGAACGAGGCGTATGACTTCCAGCAGATCGTCCCCCTAAGCGCCAAGACCGGCGACGGGGTAGCGCTCCTGCGGAAGCTGCTGCACGAGGCCGCCATTGAGGGGCCACACTACTTTGACGACGACATGCTGACCGACCAGCCGGAGCGGGTCATCGCCGCCGAGATGCTGCGGGAAAAGGCGCTGTGTTTCCTTTCCGAGGAGATCCCGCACGGCATTGCCGTGACGATAGAGACCATGAAGGAGCGGGAGGGCGCCAACGGGCCGGTCATTGATATTGACGCCGTGATCTACTGCGAGCGCAAGAGCCACAAGGGCATCATCATCGGCAAGGGCGGCGCGATGCTGAAAAAAATCGCCACCGCCGCGCGCGAGGAGCTGGAGGCTTTCCTGAACTGCAAGGTGAACCTGCAGTGCTGGGTAAAGGTGAAGGAGGACTGGCGCAACGAGGAGCGGATGCTGCGCAATTTTGGCTTTACCGAGGAGCGGTAAGCCAAACTGATATAATCGCGGGCGCCCGGCAGGGCGCCGCAGAGGGAGCAGCCCGCAAGGGGCGCTGAACCGGTTGCCTGCAAGGGCCGGCAAAGAAGCCCCCGGGGCCCCCGGCGGGACACAAGGCCCGCTGGGGAGAGGAGGAGCGGCGGAGCGCCGGAGAGTTGTCTATCCCATAGGGATAGCGGCCCGACAGAGAGCGCAGCCCGCGACGACGAGCGGCCGAAGGCCGCTCCGGCGAAGCCGGAGCCAGCGGCTCCGCCGCTGAAACCGTCCGCAGGACGGTTTGGCCTTCGGCCGAATCTGCGAGCTTGCGGAAAATTTTTGTGGGGCAGGGGCAAAAATTCCCTAACATAACCCACGGCGCCGGGCGCACAATGAGAGTAGAAAATCTGCTGCGAGGGGGCGCCCGATGTGAACCGACCTGCCGAGGACCGAAACAATGACCTGACCGGCTGCTGGGAGCGTTTTTGGCACAGCGGCCGGGTGGAAGATTACCTAGCGTACCGGGCGGCGCAGGCTGCCGCCCCAAAGGAGCCGACCGATGCAGACAGTGACCGACGCCCTGGTACTGCGGGAACGCAAGCTGGATGAGCAGGACCGCCTGCTGACGCTGCTTTCCGCCGACCGGGGGATCATAACCGCTTACGCCAAGGGAGCGGGACGCATGAAGGGCTCGATGGCTGGTGCCACCGAGCTGCTTTGCTATTCCCACTTTGTGCTGTTCCAGAACCGGGAGCGGTGCTTTGCCGACAAGGCGGAGGCCAATACGCTGTTTTTCGGCATCCGGGGGGACCTGGAAAAGCTGACGCTGGCGACCTACTTCGCGCAGCTGTGCTGCGAGCTGATACCCGAGAACGAGCCGGCGGTGGAGGAGCTGCGGCTGATGCTGAACACCCTTTACTGCCTGGAGCGGGACAAGCTGCCGCCGCTGCAGCTGAAGGCGATCCTGGAGCTGCGTCTGCTGACGCTGACCGGCTATATGCCGGATCTCATTGCCTGCCGGGCGTGCGGCGGGCTGCCGGAGGATGGGGTGGTGCTTTTTGATCCCTCGGGCGGGAGCATCTGCTGCCCGGGGTGCGCGCCGAGCGGAGCGGTGGGGCTGCTGCCGCTGCCGCCGGGGGTCTTTGCCGCCATGCGGCACATCATCTACTGCGACTTTGAGAAGCTGTTCCAATTTAAGCTGGGGGAGGAAAATCTGCCGGTGCTGGCCCACGCGGTGGAGCAATATCTGCTGTGCCAGGTGGAACGGATCCTGCCGGCCCTGAATTTTTACAAGACGATCTGCATTTGAAGCAAAGCTAAAAATCTGCTTTCGCGGAAAGTGAGAACAGGGGAATGGTTTTTTGCAAGACGATCTGCATTTGGGGCAAAGCCAAAACCTGTTTTCGCAGAAAATGAGGATTGACGGATGGGTTTTCGCGAGACGATCCGCGTTTGAGGCAAGGCCAAAAGCCCGGTTTTGGGTGGGAAGTGAAAGCTGTGAATCGCAGAGCAGAGAAATGTTTTCACAAAGCGGTCTGTGGCGAGCAAGGCCAAGACCTGCTGTCGCGTTTAAGCGATAACAAAAACGGACTGAACGAAAGGACGGGTTCATCATGACGGAGAAACAACAAAAAGCAATAGAGCTGCACGGGAAGGGCTACAACTGCTTCCAATCGGTGGCGTGTGTATTTGCGCCGGAGCTGGATGTGGATGAGGTAACGGCCTTCCGGATGGGCGAGGGCTTTGGACTGGGCATGGGTGACATGAGCCAGACTTGCGGCGCCATCACCGGGGCAGTGGCCTGTATGGGGCTGCTGAACAGCGCCGGGGACCTGGACGCCCCCAATACCACCAAGCGGGCCACCATGGGGCTGGCCTCCACCCTGACCGCGCGCTTTTTGGCGGAGCACGGCAGCTGCATCTGCCAGGTACTGAAGGGCAGGACCGGCTGCCCGGTCGTCCCCTGCGATACCTGCATTGCCGACTGCGTGGGCTATGTGGAGGAGGAGCTGAAAAACCGCGTATGACCTACTACGACCAGAATGCCCTAAAGCTGTGCCATGCCTTTTGGCGGGAGCGGCTGCGCCCCGGCATGACCTGTGTGGACGCCACCGCCGGGCGGGGCCGGGATGCCGAGGTGCTGTGCCGTCTGATCGGAGAAACGGGGCACCTGTACGCCTTTGATATCCAGGCGGACGCGATAGAAAGCACCCGGCAGCGGCTGACCGAAGCCGGGCTAATGGGTCGGGCGACGCTGATCCACGCAAGCCACCGCAGAATGGCGGAGTATGTACCGGCAGCGGATGCGGTGGTTTTTAACCTCGGGTATCTGCCCCATGGCGACCACGCCATCGGCACCACGGCGGCGGAGAGCATCCCTGCGGTGGAGGCGGCACTTTCCATCCTCGCCGAAGACGGGTTCGTAACCATCTGCCTGTACTACGGCGGGGACAGCGGCTACGCCGAGCATGATGCGCTGCTCTCCTATCTGCGGCAGCTGGATGCCCGGCAGTACACCGTCATGGTGCAGCAATTCTATAACCGGCCCAACTGCCCGCCTATTTTCATCGTGATCGAAAAGAACCGGTGAGTGGGCGGCCGAAGGCCGCCGCAGGGCCGCAGACCGGGCAAAGAGCGGGGCCCGCCGGGCGGCGGAGCCGCCGCGAGCGAAGCGAGGCCCTGCGGGCCGAATCTGCGGCCTGCAGAGATGGGAAAGGATAAACTATGACGGAATACTGGGACCTGCTGGACGAAAACCGAGAACCGCTGGGCATGCTGCACCGGCGGGGAGACGCGCTGCCGGCGGGGGCGCGGCATCTCTGCGTGGAGATTATTACGGTGTGCAACGGCAGGATATTGACCACACTGCGGCACCCGCAGAAGCATAACGGTGGCTATTGGGAGGTAACGACCGGCAGCGCCCTGGCCGGGGAGGACAGCCGCACCGCTGCGGTGCGGGAGCTGTATGAGGAAACCGGGATCCGGGCGGAAAAGGAGGAGCTGATCCTCTTTGACCATGTGATAACGCCCCGGATCTTTAGCGATACCTACCTGCTGCGGCTGGCGGAAGAACCGAAAATAACCCTGCAAAGCACCGAGACCGTGGACTATGCCTGGCTGACGCCGGTCGAGCTGCTGGAACGGTGCCGAGCTGGCATGGTAATAGGGCATCTGGCGGAGCGCTTTGCGCGGTATGCCGTGATGCTGGAGGATGTACTCCAGAAGGAGGGAGAAAAATGAACAAACACCACCGGACGCTGGAGCTGGACCGGGTGCTGGAAATGCTGGCGGAGCAGGCGACCTGCGCGGCCAGCAAGGAACTGGCGCTGCGGCTGGAGCCCTGTGATAACTACCGGGACGCGGCGGATGCCCTACAGCGGACCGCCGATATCAATACATTAACCGCCCGGTACGGGACACCGGGGCTGGGCGGCATACAGGACTGCACCGGCGCCCTGCAGCGGGCCAAGCTGGGTTCCCGGCTTTCCGCTGGGGAAATACTGCAGGTGGCGCGGGTGCTGCGTACCATCCGCACCATAAAGAAGTGGCGGGGACAGGGCGAGACCCCTACCGCCGCCGATGATCTGTTCCATGTGCTGGCGCCCGTGGAGGGGCTGGAAAAGGATATCTTCGATGCCATTCTCTCGGAGGAGGAGATCGCCGATACGGCCTCCTCTGCCCTGAATGATCTGCGCCGGCGCATCCGCCGGGCCCAGCTGAAGGTGCGGGAACAGTTGGATGGTATCATCCGCTCGCCGCAATACGCCAAGGCGTTGCAGGAGCCGATCATCACCATGCGCGACGGGCGCTTTGTGGTTCCGGTCAAAATAGAATGCAAAAATGAGGTCAAGGGCCTGGTGCATGACACCTCCTCCAGCGGCGCGACGGTCTTTATAGAGCCGATGGCCGTGGTGGACGCCAACAACGAGATAAGGATGCTGCAAAATGAGGAGCAGCTGGAGATCGACCGTATTTTGCAGGAATTCAGCGAGCGCATAGGGCAGGTGGCGGACGCCACCCGGGACAGCTTCGCGGCGCTATTGCAGCTGGACCTGCTTTTTGCCAAGAGCCGGCTGGCCGACAAGATGAAGGCGACGGTGCCGGACCTCAACGAGGACGGCATCATTGAGTTCCGCAAGGCACGGCATCCGCTGATCCAAAAGGACAAGGTAGTGCCGGTGGATATCCGGCTGGGAGATGGCTTTGATACGCTGGTCATCACCGGGCCAAATACCGGCGGTAAGACCGTGGCGCTGAAAACGCTGGGCCTGCTGACGCTGATGGCGGCCTGCGGCATGATGCTGCCGGTGGCGACCGGGAGCCGGGCGGCGGTCTTTACCCATGTGCTGGCGGATATTGGCGACGAGCAGAGCATAGAGCAGAGCCTTTCCACCTTCTCCTCCCACATTGTCAAGATCATAGAGATCTTGAAAATTGCCGATACCAAGAGCCTGGTGCTGACCGATGAGCTGGGGGCCGGCACCGACCCCACCGAGGGCGCGGCGCTGGCGGTTTCCATCATTACGGCGCTGCGGCAGCGGGGGGTACGGCTGGCGGCGACCACCCACTACGCCGAGGTGAAGATGTATGCCCTGCAGACCGACGGGGTGGAAAACGGCTGCTGCGAATTTGATGTGGCGACCCTCTCCCCCACCTACCGGCTGCTCATCGGCGTACCGGGGCGCAGCAACGCTTTTGCCATCAGCCGGCGGCTGGGGCTGCCGGAGGAGATCATTGACGAAGCCAAGAGCATGGTTTCCAGCGAGAATACCCGCTTTGAGGATGTGGTGAGCGAGCTGGAAAGCACCCGGCAGCAGCTGGAAAACGAAGTGACGGCCGCCGAAACGGCCCGCAGTGAGGCCGACCGTCTGCGGGCTGAAATGAAAAAGCAGACTGAGGCGCACGAGGCGGCGCTGGAGAAGCTGGAGGCCGAGGCAAGGGACAACGCACGCGCCCTGGTGGAGCGTACCCGCAGCCGCACCGACCTGCTGCTGAACGAGCTGGAGGAGCTGAAGAAGCAGAAGGATAAAGCTGATTTCAGTGAGAAGGTGGCGGCGATGCGGCAGGGCTACAACCGGCGCATTGAGGAGCTGCGGGACACCGCTGACCCGGTAAAGGAGCGCAAGACGGAGGAGTATCATCTGCCGCGGGCGCTGCGGGAGGGCGAAACGGTGACGGTGGCGGCCATCAACCGGCAGGGGACGGTGATCTCCGGGCCGGATAAAAACGGGGCTTATCAGATCCAGCTGGGGAACATGAAGATGAAGTGCGAGCCCGGCGAGCTGCGGCTGCCGGAGGACGCCCCCAAGCCCCCCAAGAAGAAACAGACGCCCACCGGCGGCACCCGCACCAGCCGTCCCGGCAACACCGAGCGGGAGGCCCGCACCGAGTTGGACATCCGCGGGATGGCGAGCGACGAAGGCCTGATGGAGGTGGATCGCTTCCTGGACCGGTGCATGATGATGGGCATTAAGAACGCGACCATTATTCACGGCAAGGGGACCGGCGTACTGCGGGCCGCGGTGCAGCAGCACCTGCGGCGGCTGAGCTTTGTGAAGAGCCAGCGCCCCGGCATGTACGGCGAAGGCGAGATGGGCGTGACGGTAGTAGAGCTGAAATGAGGCGGCGAGGAAAAATGGAGAGGCGGCCAGGAACCCCGCAGGCAGGCTCTTGCCCGGCGGAGCGAAGCGGAGGGCGGGCTGATGCCTGTCAAGGGGTGACACAGCCGGAATCCATTTTTACCGCCGCCGAAGGACGGTCACGGCAGAAAACAGAATAAAATGGCCCCTTGATGGAACCATAGTGGTATATGGAACCATTGGGGGGATTTTTTATGGGGAAAAAGGTATTGGACCGGGCGCTGGTATTTGGGACGGGGGCGAGCTTTTACAGCCTGCTGGAGACGATATGGCGGGGGCACACCCACTGGAGCATGAGCCTGACCGGCGGGCTGGTGCTGCTGACCGTTTACACAGCGGAGCGGCGGACCCACCATACCCTATGGCGGCGATGCCTGCGTTCCGCGGGGATCATCACAGCCTATGAATTTGTGGTGGGGTGCCTGGTGAACCTGCGGCTGGGGTGGCAGGTGTGGGATTACTCCTCGCAGCCGGGGAATGTGCTGGGGCAGGTGTGCCCGCTTTTTTGCTTTCTGTGGCTGATGCTCTCACTGCCTGTGCTGCTGCTGTGCGGCTGGCTGCGGCACCACATGGAGCCGGAGCTGCCCCGGCGGGGCGGGCTGTGCTGGCGATAGGCGAAATGCGCCTTTCCTTTTGCGGGGAGATGTGATAAAATGAAAGCAGAATCATTCCACCACGAAAGGAGAAGCAAGTATGATATCCAACGAAATGAGAGATCGGCTGATCGCAATGGCGCGGGAAGCCTCCCAAAATGCCTATGTTCCCTATTCTCACTTTAAGGTGGGGGCGGCCATCCTGGGGGAAAAGGGCGGCATTTACACCGGCTGCAATGTGGAAAACGCCAGCCTTGGCCTGACCATCTGCGCGGAGCGCAACGCCTGCACCACCATGATAGCGCAGGGCGAGCGGCGGATTGCGGCAGTGGCCATATACGGCGGCGAAAAGGGCGGTGAAGCGGCACCCTGCGGGGCGTGCCGTCAATTTATGCTGGAATTTGCCGATGAAGCGCTGGAGGCTCCGCTGTACTTTGCGGGGCGGGATGGCAGCTTTGTCATTTCCAGCTTTCAGGAGATCTGCCCGTTCCCATTCCGCAGCTTTGTAGGGAACGATTGACCTGCCCAAAAAAACGACCCGGCCGGGGATTCCTCGGTCGGGTTTTTATTCGGCTGCGGTGTCATCCCCAGTGCGGCAGGATGAGCTGATACAAGACCGCCACCACAACGGACAGCCCCATCTCCACCGCAAATTCCTTTCCCCTTCTGCGCAGAAGCAGCACACCGGCAAGCCATGTAAAGACCTCCATCAGGTGGTAGACATAAAACCCCCGGTCGATCCTCAAGTTGACCGCCTGCGCCAGCAGGGCGCCTAAAATAACGGCGGATAGCAGCACCGCCGGAGCACCCTCCCCTTTGGCATACCAGCAGACCATCGCCAGGAAGAACGAAGCGAAGGACATCAGAACCCATATCATCATATAGGAGCGGGGCAGGAAGCCCAAAACATAGTGGCAGTAAAGATAATACCCCGCCACCATGCTGATAAAAAAGCAGAAGGTATTGACGCCGGCCCGCAGCGGGGACGCCGCATAGACGGAGATGGCGGTTCCTATCAAAATCCATATCGCAAGCCGCCCAAAGTAGTTCCCGATATCCAGCCTTTGGAGCAGCAGCGGGAGGGTATTGGCAGCGGTTGCATCAAGCCATTTTTGCAAAACGCCGAGTGTGACCCCCAATAGGATAATCCCCACGGTGGCGGCAAGCTGCCGTTTCAGCGGGATGCCCGTTTTCGGCTTTCTTATTTTTTCGAGGAATTCTTTCATGCTTGCAGTCTCCCTTTTGCGGTTGGTGCGGCATTATTTTTTTGCCAAAATGGTTTTAATCTCCGCGAGATCGGCGGCAAAGTGGATGTTTTCCAGCTTTTCCTGGATACAGAGGCCCATTTTGACCATATGGGTGAGCTGCGCGCGCAGGCCCTCGTAGTAGCCGTCAAGATTATAGAGGATACAGGGGGCGACGAGCTTATGGAGAGCAACGCGGGACATCACCTCGCTGATCTCCTCCAAGGTGCCAAGGCCGCCGGGGAAAGCGATGAAGGCATCGCCCAGCTCGATCATTTTGGTGCGGCGCTGTGGAAGATCGCGGGCGACATAAAAGTGGGTCAGCCCCTCGTACTGGAGGGCTTGCTCCACGAAGAAGGAGACCTCCACGCCGGTGACTTCCCCGCCGGCCTGCAAGGTGCTTTCCGCCAAAGCGCCCATCAGGCCGGTTCGGGAGCCGCCGTAGACGAGGGCATGGCCACTTTCACCGATCCAGCGGCCAAGGGCGCGGACGACGGTATTCAGCTTTGGATCATTACCGGGGGAGGAGCCGAGATAAACGGTGATATTCATGGAGTCGATCCTTTCGTGGGATTTTATTTTTCGAAGGGGGAGGGGCCAAACAAATTGCGGATCTTGGCGGCCAATTGACGGCGACGGACGCGCTCCTCTTCTTCGGCGCGCTGCCAACCGGCGGGGGTGCGGTGCAGCAGAGCGCCCTCCCCTATTCCCTGCGGCAGCTCACTGAGAGGGATGCGGCAGGTTTCGCCGGTGACGGTATTCTCACAGAGGGCGAAATCGCCCTCGATGCGGTCGATGCTCCACATGATAGGATCTCCTTTGGCATGAATTGGGGGGCGAGGGAAAATCGAGAGGCGGCAAGGAGCACCCCGAGGGCAGGCTTGCGCCCGACGAAGGCGGGCTGACGCCTGACGAGGGGGCGACACAGCCGGAATCGATTTTCACCGCCCCAATATAGAGGACTGACGGCCTGTAAAAATGCGGGCCGCTTTTATTTTGCGGTGGTGATGGTGAGATTTTCGCCATCACTGGTGACGGTAACGGTGCCTTGCAGGTCGGTGCGGTAGAGAGCGGCACCCTGTTCTTTGAGGCGGGTGAGGACGCCGGTATTGGGCAGGTTGTAGCTGTTATCCTCCCCCACCGAGAGGATGGCATAGCGTGGGGCAACGGCTTTGAGGAATTTTTCCGAGCTGGAAGTGGCGCTGCCATGGTGCCCCACCACCAGCACATCGGCAGCCAGTTCGGTCTTTGCCGCCAATAGGGTTTCTTCCACTTCTGCTTCGGCATCCCCCATGAGGAGGAAGGCGGCATTGCCGTAGGTGACACGCAGCACCAATGAATAGTTATTGAGGTTTTCCCAGGTGGCACCGCGAGCGGGGCTGAGGACGGTGACGGCGGCATCGCCGAGAGGGAGGGTATCCCCCGCAAACAGGTAGGCGGCGGGAATAGCCTGCTCCGAGAGGGTACTTAGCAGCTTTTCGTAGGACTGGGCGGTGGGGAGCTGGCTTTCCGGGACGGCGGCGGTATAAAAGGCGGCGGCTGGAGTTTTCTCCAGCACGGTGCGCATCCCGCCGTAGTGGTCGCCGTGGGGGTGGGTCAGTATGGCAGCGGTCAGCGACTTCACCCCGGCACGGGAGAGAGCCGCCAGCACCTGCCCGCCTGCGGCATACTCTCCGGCATCGACCAGAATGGCGTCCTCGCCGCAGGTAAGCAGCAAGCTTTGCGCCTGACCCACATCAATGACCCGGAGGGTCAGCCCTGCGGCGGGCGGGTTGGGGGCAGGGGCTTTCTCCCACGGGGAAAGCTCCTGCCAAAGGAGGAAGGCGGCCAGGGCCAGCAGGCGGGTTTCCCGGTCGAAATCCGCCAGAGTTGCCAGGTCCCGCACGGCTTGTGACGAGGCATGGGTGGTTCCTCCTTTCGAGGATTTTGCGGGGTTTAGGGGTAAGCGGTAGGGCCGCAGGCCAAACCGCCCGGAGGGCGGTTTCAGCGGCGGAGCCCGCCGGGCCTGCGGCCCCCAGCCTGCGTCTTTCGCAAACTCAGCGTTTTTTGCGGTGGGTGGATTTTGGGCGGCGGGCGCCGGGGCGGGGCTTAGCGGTCAGCTTGGGATCAGGGCCGCCCTGCCCGGCCGCGCGGCGGGAAATGAGGTACTCCCGGTCGGGCTGCACCAGGCAATCCGGCCCGTGGCCGATAAGATCCTCCCGGCCGGCACGCACCAGCGCTTCGATGACAAGACGGCGGTTTTCCGGCTTCCAGTATTGCAGCAGGGTGCGCTGCAGCTTTTTCTCGTAGGGATCGGTGGGAACAAAGACAGACTGCATCGTCCAGGGATCAATGCCGGTATAGAACATACAGGTGGAGGCGGTGCCCGGTGTGGGGTAGAAATCCTGCACCTGCTGGGGACGGAGGTGGTGTTTTTTGAGGAACAGTGCCAACTCCACGGCATCCCGCATGGTGCTGCCCGGATGGCTGCTCATCAGGTAAGGGATGAGATAAAGCTCCTTGCCTTCCTTTTGACAGATGCGCTGGAAGCGGCGCAGGAACGCCTCGTAGACATTGATATGGGGCTTGCCCATTTCATCCAGCACACGGGCGCTGCAATGCTCCGGCGCTACCTTCAGCTGCCCGCTGATGTGGTAGCGCACCAGCTCGGTGAGGAAGGTATCGTCCTCCTCGCCCATCATGTAATCGTAGCGCAGGCCGCTGCGGACAAATACCTTTTTGACGCCGGGGATGGCCCGCAGTTCCCGCAGCAGCTGGACATAATCGGTGTGGTCCACCCGGACGGCCGGGCAGCGGGTGGGGGCCAGGCATTTTTTATCCCGGCACAGGCCGTGGGTGGCCTGCTTGGCGCAGGAGGGGGCCCGGAAATTGGCGGTGGGGCCGCCGACATCGTGGATATAGCCCTTGAAGTGAGGATTGTGGGTAAAGCGTTCGGCCTCCCGCAGCAAAGAGGCGTGACTGCGGGTGGTGATGTAGCGTCCCTGATGGAACGCGATGGAGCAGAAATTGCAGGCGCCAAAGCAGCCGCGGTTATGGGTAAGGGAAAATTCGACCTCTTTAATGGCGGGAACGCCGCCCATTTCCTCATAGATGGGGTGGTAGTAACGCTCGTAGGGCAGCTCCGCCACAGCGTCCAGTTCCTCGGTGGTAAGGGGCAAAGCGGGCGGGTTCTGCACCAGGTACCGCTCCCCGTGCTTCTGCACCACGGCCCGGCCGGTCACATGGTCCTGCTCCTCCAGCTGAAGGCGGCAGGCACGGGCATAGGTCTTTTTATCCTGCGAAACCTTATCGAAGGAGGCGCAGGAGACGGCGTTTTCCGGCAGGGGGTCGGAAAGGGGGCAAAGATAGCAGGTTCCGCGGATATCCCGCATAGCGGCCGGGGGTTCCCCTCCCGCCATGCGGGCGGCTATTTCGGCGATGGGATGCTCGCCCATGCCGTAGATGAGAAGGTCCGCGCCGGAATCCGCCAAAATGGAGGGACGCACAGCGTCATCCCAGTAATCGTAGTGGGCAAAGCGGCGCAGAGAAGCCTCCAGCCCGCCGATGACGATGGGGATATCGCCGTAGGCCTCTCGGATCAGCCGGCAGTAGACGATGGTGGCGCGGTCGGGCCGCAGCCCTGCCCGGCAGCCGGGGGAATAAAAATCCTCGCTGCGCAGGCGGCGGGCCGCCGTATAGTGGGCGACCATCGAATCGATGTTGCCGCCGGAGACCAGAAAGCCCAGCCGGGGACGACCGAAGCGCTTCATCTCCTCCGGGGTATCAAAGCGGGGCTGCGCCAGCACCGCCACCCGGTAGCCCTGGCTTTCCAGCAGGCGGGTGATGATGGCCGAGCCAAAGCTGGGGTGATCCACATAGGCATCGCCGGTGACATAGACAAAGTCCGCGGCCTCCCAGCCGCGGGCCGTCATTTCTTCTTTTGTGATGGGCAGAAAGCTCATAGCTGCTCCCTTCATTTCTTGGGCTCGGTTTGCTGGTCCTCGCTGATGCGGGGCAGGCTCCAGCGGTAGTGGGTGGCCAGCATGCGGATGGCAAATACCAGAATGACGCCGGTGAGGGCCGCGGTGCTTTCCTGCAGGGGAGTGCGCAGCAGAAAATAGGCTGCCCCGCCGATGATGCTGGCGATGGCATAGACCCGACGGCACAGCACCATGGGGATCTCCCGGCTCATCATATCCCGCAGGACGCCGCCGCCCACTCCGGTGAGCAGCCCCAGGAACACGCACAGGAAGGCATTTTCGCCATAGCCGGCGGCCACGCCTGCCCGTACGCCGATGACGGTAAACACACCAAGACCCAGGGCATCAAAGATGTTATTGACACGGTCGATGAGGACCATATGGCCAAAAAAGCCGATGCGCCAGTACCATGCCAGCAGGAACACGATAAGCGAGGTAGCAATGGCCACAATGGCATAAAGCGGCTGACTGAACATGACCGGCGGGGTGCGGCCCAGCAAAAGATCCCGGATGCAGCCGCCGCCAAGGGCGGTGGTCAGCCCCAGCAGCATAACGCCAAAGACATCCAATCTTCTTTGCAGGGCCACGGTGGCGCCGGAAACGGCAAAGGCCACGGTGCCCACCGCCTCCAGCACGGTGAAAAGTGTTTCGGTAAGGGTATTCATGGGATTCCTCTTATGTGGGTAGGATCAATCGGCGGACATGGTCTTGCGCTCGTAGTATTGGTCCTTGGTCATCAGCACCTTGCGGGGCTTGCTGCCCTCAAAGGGGCCTACGATGCCCTTTTCCTCCATTTCATCTACCAGGCGGGCGGCACGGGCATAGCCCACCTTCAGCCGGCGCTGGAGCAGTGAGGTAGAGGCAAGACCAGCTTCCACCACCACGGCAATGGCCTGCTCCAGCAGCTCATCGCCATCGGTGCCTTCGGCATCGCCGCCGGAAGCGGCAGTGGAACCGGAGGAGCCGCCCTTGCCCTTGACCTGGGCGGCGGACTGCTCGATCTCGGTCATGATGGTATCATCATATTCGCCCTTTTCGCCCTGCTTGATGAAGGTGACGACACGCTCCACCTCGCTATCGGTGACAAAGCAGCCCTGCACGCGGGTGGGCTTGCTGCTGCCGACGGGATAGTACAGCATATCGCCGCGGCCTAAGAGCTTCTCGGCACCGCCCATATCCAGGATAGTTCGGCTGTCGATCTGGGACGAAACGGCAAAGGAAATGCGGCTGGGGATATTGGCCTTGATGAGGCCGGTGATGACATCGACGGAGGGACGCTGGGTGGCAATGACCAGGTGCATGCCGGCGGCACGGGCCATCTGCGCCAGGCGGCAGATGTAATCCTCGACATCCTTGGGGGCGGCCATCATCAGGTCGGCCAGCTCATCGATGATAATAACGATCTGCGGCATGGGGTGCAGCTCCTCCCGCTCGGCGGCCAGGCGGTTATAGCCCTCCAGGTCACGGGTGCCGGTGGCGGCAAACAGCTTATAGCGGTTCAGCATCTCCCCCACCGCCCAGCACAGGGCGCCGGCGGCCTTTTTGTGGTCGGTAACCACCGGCACCAGCAGGTGCGGGATGCCGTTATAGCCGCCCAGCTCCACCACCTTGGGGTCGATCATCAGGAGCTTGACCTCCTCCGGGGAGGCCTTATACAAAAGGCTGATGATAATGGAATTGATGCAGACCGATTTGCCGCTGCCGGTAGCACCGGCAATGAGCAGATGCGGCATTTTGGCCAGATCGGCCAGGCAGATGCGGCCGGAAATATCCTTGCCGAGCGCGACTGAAAGACGGCTCTTGGCACCGGTGAACTCGGTGCTGTCGATGATCTCCCGGATGGGGACGGCGGCGATATCCTTATTGGGTACTTCGATACCGATGGCGGCTTTATTGGGGATGGGGGCTTCGATGCGCACGCCGCCCGCGGCAAGGTTCAGGGCGATATCATCGGCTAGATTGGTGATGCGGCTGATCTTGACGCCGGCAGAGGGCTGCAATTCATACCGGGTAACGGCAGGCCCGCGGGAAATATCCACGATGCGGGTCTCGACCCCGAAGCTGCGCAGCGTATCCACCAGCAGATCGGCATTGGCGCGCAGCTCCTTTTGGGTATTGCCGCCGCAGGCGGCCTTGGGCTCTTCCAGCAGGTTGACCGGCGGGAAGGTGTAGGTTTTTTCCTCCGGCACCGGCTCCAGCAGCACCTCCTGGGCGGCCTGCGCCGCCTTTTCCTCCGGCGTTTCGCCAAAGTGCAGCTTGCCGTCCTTGGCTTCGGCCGCCGGCTCCCCTACCACGGCGCTGCCGCTGACGGCACGGGTGATGAGATCCTCGATGGAGGTCTCGGCGGGGGTGGGGGCGGCATTGGCGACGGGCGGCGCGACCGGCTGGAAATCCGGCTGGGGTTCCGGCGCGGGGGTTGACTCCACAGGCTTGTCCGGCTCACTATCGAAATCGTAGGCACGGCCGGTATTAGTGCTGACCTTCATGGCGTCGGTCAGGCGCTCCACCTTGCGGCGGGAGGCCTCGCCCTCCTTGGTGAGGGCTTCTTTCCGGGCTGCGGCAGGGGATTTTTCCTCCCCCTCCAGCACCACATCAATATTGAAGTTCCTGCGGTTTTTCTTTTGGGCGGCTTCAGCCGCTTCGGCAGCCGCCTGGCGGTTTTCCACCGCGGCGGTGTAGGCCTCCTCCAGCTTCTTGACGGGCTTTGCGGCACCCCTAAACAGACCAATGAGGGTGGTGCCGGTGGAGATCATAAAGAACACAAAGAACAGGAGGATATCCACGATGAGGGCCCCGGTGCGGCCCAGCCAGCGCAGCGGGTACACACCAAACAGAATGGCGCATGCGCCGCCCCCGGTAAGGACGGTGCCGCCGCGGTACAGAGCCTTGATGCTCTCGGCAAAGGTGCCCTCCGCGGCGCTGCCGCCGATGATATGGGTGATGCCGCACAGCAGCAGGACCATCAGCACCACGCTGGCGCTTTTGAGCCCCGGAGTGATGGCGGTGCGGTCCATGGTCAGCAGCACGGCCACGATCATCATAAGCGGGCCCATAAGATAGCAGCACCAGCCCATCAGGCCGCGCAGCACATTATGTACGGTATTCCAGGCGTTATCGCCGGGGATGGCCGCCAGCAGAAGCAGCAGCACCCCCAGCGCAAAGAGGATGATCGCATTGAGCTCCCGCTTGGCCTGCAGCTGCGCCTTGGTGGGCTTTTTGGCTGCCGGCTTGCGTTTTTTTGCCGTTGATTTTTTGGTAGTAGCCATAGTAGGGGTGGTTCTCCTTTCCCTTGGTTCCCTGCACCAAAAAGCAGGGCGGCGGCTCACCCCCTGCCCGGAAACCGGACAAGGGAAAAGCCGCTTTCATATGTACTCTCTTTATTTGGATTTTTTCTTTTGGAGGCGGTTTTCGTACCGGTCCCCCAGCTGGAAGGTAAGCATCTCCCGGAAATCCGCCAGGTCCTCGGCGGAGAGGCAACGCTTGGGGATGAGCAGTGCGCTCTGCTTGCCCAGGAACATGAAGAAATACTCAGCGGTCTCGTACATATTCATGATGTTGTTCCAGGCGTGCAGCGCGGTGGTACCGGCCTGTTCATCCAGCACATTGATGCCGTTATCATTGAATACATAGCGCATGGTGTGGCCGATGAAGGTCTTATCATTCTTGATAAAGCGGCGGGCAGAAAGCTCCGGCAGGAGGAACGCACCCAGCACGGCGATAACCGCCACAATGGTGATAATGGTGGGCTTTTGGTTTACCTTAAAATCGGCATAGACGCCGACGATGGCAATCAGCAGCAGCAGAATGTTCATCATTATGCTGTTTTTATTCTTTCCGCCTGTCATAAAGCGGGTAAGGGCAAGGTAATCTCTGCCCTCCATAACGGCTTCGGCTCTGATTTCAATATCCATGGTTTTCAGTGTCCTTTCACAAGATGTAGTATAGGGAAGGCGCAGTATATTTTAATGGATAAGACCGGTGATAAACGCCTGAACTGCGTTGCCGGTTATCTTTTCCACAATGCCCAGGATGACAACGACAGAACCCAGCACCAGCGTGTAGATGGCGAAGATGCGGAACTTATCGCTCTTGATAAGATAATTGACTAGGCGGATGGCCAAAAGGCCAAAGATGAGCGCTGCTGCCATGCCGATAAGGGCGGTGCCCCACTCGATGCCGATGCCGGCCGTGGCCGCGTCGTGCAGATCCAGGATGCCGGCCGCTAGCACTGCAGGCAGGCCCAGAATGAAGGAATAGGATACAGCGTAGCTGCGTTCCAGCCCGCACAGCTGCCCCACCGAAATGGTGGAACCGGAGCGGGAGATGCCGGGCAGGGTGGCAAAGAGCTGCGCCACACCGATGGCCAGGGCGTGCTTGCCCTTCATGGTGGAGGCGTCCCGGTGACCACGGGGGGCGCGGTCCGCCAGGAAGAGCAGCGCCGAGGTGATGAGGAAGCAGATGCCCTCCACCAGAATGTCGTTATCGGCGCTGACCGAGGTGATAAGATCCTGCAGCGGCAGCACCAGCAAAAGCGGCACGCAGGAAAGGATCAGAAGATACAGCATGCGGCGGTAAGGGGTGGCAGGCTGCTTAAAGAGCCGGCCGCGGAACAGATCGGCAAACA
>ERZ826242.1955-NODE-1955-length-19695-cov-8.366039_pt1 | contig 19695 bp, 19 predicted proteins | sample MGYA00519871_ERZ826242 | MGnify/ENA primary metagenome ERZ826242 (study PRJEB31778, sample SAMEA3449226) | human gut metagenome | biome: human gut; feature: human-associated habitat; material: faeces | place: United Kingdom | collected 2010/2012 ...
AGTAACAAGGTTAAGTTACTTTAGTCTGTGCGATTGCGAAGCAATCTGTACATGTAGCGAAGCCACTTTTCTTATTTCATAGGAAAATAAATAGATTTTTGAATAAACTTCTAGATAATGTTTGAAAGAAGGAGAAGTAAAATTTAAAGTATCTATTACTATATTGGATTCTAATAATGAATATTAAATTAATAAAATGTCGAAAAAGAGAGGACGAAAGTATTTGAAAAAGTAAAAAAACTGTTTTATAATAGCATAAAACTTTACTTTATATTGATTCTAAAATTTATTTTCAAAATTATTTTCAAAATTGTTTTAAAAATTCAATCTAAAAATTTGTTTCAAAAATATTTCACAAAAAAATTTCCAAAGTTTATTTTTAAAATTTAAATAAAATTAATAGGATGTGATGAAAAATATTAGCAAATGTAAAAAGTATGGCGTTACACGGACTAGAAGGATATCTTGTAGATGTACAAGTAGATATGTCAAATCGGAATTCCATGTTGGGAAATGGTAGGACTGCCAGATACAAGTGTACGTGAATCAAAAGAAAGAGTAAGAACAGCAATTAAGAATTCTGGCTATGATTTATTAAGTAAAAGAATTGTTATTAATTTAGCTCCGGCAGATACCAAAAAAGAAGGCTCTTTTTTTGATCTTCCAATTGCAATTGGAATTTTAAAAAATTTAGGATATGTAACCAGAGAAAATCTAGAAAAAATTATTTTAGTAGGAGAAGTTTCTTTGGATGGTACAATTCAAAAAATGAATGGAATTTTACCAATTTGTATTGAAGCTAGAAAATTAGGAATCGAAGAAATTATTGTTCCATCAAAGAATTTAGCAGAAGCATCTATTATCAAAGAACTAAATATCATTGGAGTTTCTAATTTAAATCAAGCAGTAGAATATTTAAATGGAAATAGAAAAACGATGAACCAGAAGATAATGAAAGAAGAAACTTTAGAATTAGAGATGGAATATCCATTTGATTTTTGTGAGATAAAAGGGCAGGAAAATATTAAACGAGCTTTAGAAATAGCAGTTGCTGGTAGTCATAATTGTCTTTTAATTGGTAGTCCAGGTTCTCGGAAAAACGATGATGGCAAAAGCAATTCCTTCTATATTACCTGAATTAACTTTTGAAGAAGCATTAGAGATTACCAAAATTTATAGTATCGTAGGAAATTTAAATAAAAATAGTCCATTAATAAAAAGTAGACCATTTCGATGTCCACATCATACAATTTCAGTTCATTCTCTTGTAGGAGGGGGAATAACTCCAAAACCGGGAGAAGTAAGTTTAGCGCATCTTGGTGTCTTATTTTTGGACGAACTTCCAGAATTTAAGAAAGGAACATTAGAAGTTTTAAGAAATCCATTAGAAGATGGAGAAATCACAATTAGTAGAGCAAATGGAAGTTTTACTTATCCATGTGAATTTATGTTTGTAGCCTCTATGAATCCATGTCCATGTGGATATTATGGATCTAATAAAAAAAAATGTACTTGTAGTATGTATCAGATAGAAAGATATATGGCAAAAATTAGTGGGCCTATTTTAGATCGAATTGATATACAAGTGGAAGTATTTCCAATTGAATATAAAAAAATGGAACAACATCATGTAGCAGAAACATCGGAGATAATTAGAAAGCGCGTAAATCAAGCAAGAAAGATTCAAAAAGAAAGATATAAGAAACAAAAAATATATTCTAATTCGCAATTAAGTCCAAAATTAATGGAAGAATATTGTAGCTTAGATAAGGAGAGTAAAAAAATTTTAAAAGGTGCTTTTGAAACATTAGGTTTGTCAGCAAGGGCATATACTAGAATATTAAAAGTTGCAAGAACAATTGCAGATCTAGATCAGTCCGAGCAAATTCAAATACAACATATTGCAGAAGCGATTCAATATCGAAATTTAGATAAAAAATATTGGAAATGAGGGTTGTTTTTCATGAAAATACAAGAAATTTCAGAGAAGAGTAAAGAGTATCCAATGGAATTAAAAAAAATAAAAGATTTTCCGAAAAAAATTTATGTAATTGGAAACATAGAATTATTACAAAGGCCGATGATTGCAATTGTGGGAACAAGAAGATGTACAGAATACGGAAAAAGGCAAGCATTTTATTTTAGTAAGGAATTATCCAAAAGAGGGATATGTGTTGTTAGTGGAATGGCAATTGGAATTGATACAGCAGCTCATTTTGGAGCAATAGAAGAGGAAGGAAAGACTGTTGCGGTGTTAGGGAGCGGTTTTTTTCATATTTATCCCAAAGAAAATCAAAGGTTATTAGAAGAGATATTAAAAAAAGGGGGATGTGCACTTACCGAATATCCAAGTAATACACAAGTAGATAAAGCAAATTTTCCAAAAAGAAATCGAATTATTAGTGGATTAGCCAAAGGAGTACTAGTAGTAGAAGCAATGTATCGTGGAGGTAGTAGTATTACAGCCAATTTTGCAAAAAAGCAGAATAAATCTGTTTTTTGTGTACCAAGTGATTTGGGAAAAGCACAAGGAGTGGGAAGTAATGCTTTAATTCAAAAAGGGGCAAAATTAGTAGTAAGGGTAAACGATATAATAAAAGAAATAGAAAAGAAGGAAAAGTTTTTTTGGAAAGGAAATTTGTTAGAACAGGAGAAAGAAGGAAACAGAGAAATAAGAGAGAAAAAAGAAAGTAAAGAGGAAAAAAACAAAATAGAAAATGAAAAAATTATAGAAAAACAACAGGGTAACATATTAGATAGTAGTTTTTCGATAAAAGAAGTAACAGAAACAAAAGTACCGCAAGAGTATTTACCAATATATGAATTAATAAAACAAAAACTAGTACATATAGAGGAAATTTATGAAAAAACAGAAATACCAATACAAAAAACAAATACGATATTAACCATGTTAGAATTGCAAGGTTTTATTCGAAAAGAAATGAAAAATCAATATAGGAGAATAAAATAATGTATAATCAACTGATTGGAAAGTATGGAGAAGACGTAGTAATACCATACTTAAAAAAGAATCAATATCAAATTTTAGCGAGAAACTTTAGATGTAGACAAGGAGAAATTGATGTTATTGCAAAAGAAAAAGAAGAATTGGTTTTTATTGAAGTAAAAGCAAGAAGTAGCAGTCTATATGGAAATCCAATAGATGGAGTAAATAGAAAAAAACAAAAATGTTTATATCGATCTGCACAATATTTTTTATATAAATATCATTTAGAAAAAGAAGCGGTTCGTTTTGATGTAATCGAGATTTATATCAAAAATCAAGATTATAAAATGAATCATATAAAAAATGTGGAATATTTTTAAATAAAAAAGGTTCTAAAACAATTTGTTTTAGAACCTTTTTTGATATTATTTAATGCAAATATATTCTTTCATATTTTCAAATTTGGTATCGCCAATTCCTTTTACACTTTTAATATCTTCGATAGATTTGAATTTTCCATTTGTATTACGATGTTCGATTATTTTTAAAGCAGTAGAAGGACCTACTCCAGGAATCAGTTCTAATTGTGTTTGAGTAGCAGAATTAATATTAATTTTATCCTGGGATTGTTGATTTCCTTCTTTTGAATAAGAATTTTCTTCTAGAATAACAGAATCACCGGAATCTTGAGAGATATAATCTTCACTCGAAGTAGTTTCTTGTTTTCTTTCTTTTACTTCTTGTAGACTTGGAATATACACTTTTTGTCCATCTTCTAATCGATAAGCAAGATTAATAGGACTTAAATCGGCTTCTGCTGTGGTGCCTCCTGCAGAATCAATAGCATCTGAAATTCTAGATCCATCTGGTAGTTTTACAATACCAGGAGAGTTTACATGACCAGTAATATGGACAATAATAAGCTCATTAGAACTGGAAGAAGGCTGAAGATTAGATGAGTCGGAAGAAATATCATTCGGAGAAGTAGAAGTTTCATTCTCTAATATATTTTGTCCTTCTTCTAAATCGGAATAATCGAAGTCAGAAAAGGAATTTTGGTAAAGAAGATATGTACCAATGCTAATTACAATAATAAGAATAATAGAAATGATAATAATAAATTGTTTTTTTGTGATTTGAATCATAGTAAAGCCTCCTATCTAATAAATAATAATGAGAATAAGTGTTAAATGAATAAATGATATCTGATGAATAAAAAAGGTAGAGAAAGTTTTGAAAAAAGAAAATAGAATGTAAAAAATATTTACAAAATAGAAAAGGAAAAAAGATTGAATTTTGTCAAAATTTAAGATATAGTAATAGTATATTAAAATAAGGAGAAAACATATGAAAAAGAAAAGTACAATGATAGCGATCTTGAGTATAATAATTTTATTAATACAAGCAATGACAATAAATGCTCAAGCAGTAGAAATTAATTTGGAAATAGAAACACCAGCAGCTATTTTAATAGAAAGTAAGACTGGAAGAGTACTGTACGAAAAAAATGCGAATCAAAAAATGTTTCCGGCAAGTACAACAAAACTAATGACAGCATTACTAGTTATTGAAAATGTTGCTAATATAGAAGATAAAACTACAATTAGTTATCAAGCGATTCACGATGTGCCAGCAGGGTATTCTACAGACTTATTAAAAGTAGGGGAAGAAATGAGCATAAAAGATTTACTATATGCCTTACTTGTAAAATCTTCGAATGAAGCAGCAAATGTCTTAGCAGAGCATGTAGGTGGAAGTATTGAAAGTTTTGTATCTATGATGAATACAAGAGCAATTGAATTAGGTTGCACGAATACAAATTTTCAAAATCCAATAGGAGTTCATAATGAAAATCATTATTCTACTGCTTATGATTTATCATTAATTGCAAGAGAAGCTATGAAGAATGAAACAATAAGAGAAATGGTAGCAACAGCTTCTTATACTCTACCAAAAACCAATATATATGACCGTGTGGATAGAACAATTATTACAACAAATGATTTGATTAGAAAATCAAGTAAATATTATTATGAATATGCAATCGGAATCAAAACAGGATTTACTTCACAAGCAAAGAATTGTTTAGTAGCAGGAGCAAAAAAAGATGACTTGGAATTAATTGCAGTATTGCTAGGTGCTGAAAAATATAATTCAAATCGTGAAAGTACACGAGATGTAGATGCTAAGAATTTATTTGAATATGTATTTAATAATTTCTCAGAAAAAGAAATACTAAAGAAGGATGAAGTAGTAAAACAAATCGAAATAAAAAATGCAACAAAGGAAACAAAAAATTTAGATTTAGTAGCAGCAAATCAGATTGAAACATTAGTAACAAATGATCAAGTTAATAAAAAAGATAGTGCAGAAATTACTCTAAATGGAGATTTAAAGGCTCCAATCAAAAAAGGAGATGTAGTAGGAAAGGTTCGTTATGAAATTGATGGAATCGAATATACAAGCGATCTAATTGCTGGTAAGGATGTAGAAAAATCTTATGCGTTTATTATTATGATTGTTATACTGATATTCCTACTAATTATTGCATTTATGTTGCAAAAGAAACAAAAAAGAAAGAAAAGAAAGGGAAAAAGAAAAAATTATAAAACATATGGGAGAAACTAAAAGAATAGATTAATATAAGAAAAGTGGCTTCGCCATATGTACAGATTGCTTCGCAATCGCACAGACTAAAGTAACTTAACCTTGTTACTCCAGAAATTTCTGACGAAATTTCCTATGTAATAAAAAAGGCAGCGATACATAGCTGCCTTTCATGTTTGTATTATCTTACTTTATTCCATAGATCTTCTAGATTATAATGATTTCGATCTGATTCAGTAAAAAGATGAACAATAACATCTTGATAATCCATAAGGATCCAAGAATTGGAATCATATCCTTCTACTTTATAAGGATAGATACCATCTTTCTTTAATTCTTCATTTAAATAATCTGCCAATGATTTTATGTGTGTAGAAGAAGTACCTGTTGCAATAACCATATAATCAGTAAGCGTTGATTTTTCTTTTATATCCATTGTAGTTATATTAAAAGCTTTTTTATCTTCTAATAATTTAATAATTTTTTCTAGTAAATTTTGATTCATACATATCTCCTATCTTAATTAGATAAATAATCCTTTCCAATAACAATACTAAAGTCAAAATCATTTAATTTTTTTGCACTTTTTATTGTTCCTGTGCCTAACAAGCTTTGAATCTTAGATGCTGTTTCGCTTGATTGCTTTGTACGATTTGTAATTGTTGTTTTTTTGGTTGATGTTGTGTTACCTACTGCAACAACGGTAAATCCATTTTCTTTTAATTTAGTAACAACTGGAGCTAATGCGGAAGCATCACCAGAACCATTTAATACTTGTACGGTAATAGGAGTAGCTGTGCTTTGACTTGTAGTTGTATTTGCTACATTTTCTGATTTACTATCAGAAGCAGACTCTTTTTGAGATTCGATTGCTTCGAGTTCTTCTTCTGTTGGACCATCAAAAAACAATTCATTAATAAGTTGTTGTGTTTCTAAATCATTTTTACGGTAAAGCCATACACCATTTAATTTAACAGATTCTCCAGGTAATGTTTCTGTTATAATGTTTTCTGTGTTAAATTCTACGGCATAAGGAATGTAATCTTTAATTAATTCAATTGGAAGATTTGTTTTAACATTTCGGTTTGCAATATCTATAAATTCGCCAATTTTAAAAATATTTTCTGGTTTTAATGTTTGTTTTAGAGCAGCCATAATGAATTCTCTTTGAGTTCTCATACGACCGATATCTTGCTCACCATAAGAAGCGGGATAAGTAGAACCATCATTATTATGACGGAAACGAAGTAATTGTTCTGCCTGTTCTCCATTGATTGTCTGCATTCCTTCTTTTAGGTGGATACGTAAATAATTTTCTTTAGAGGTATCATCATAATCCATGTCCATTGGTACATAAAATTCCACTCCACCAATGGCATCTACTAATTCTTGTAAAGCTTTTGTATCAACTAGTACATAATAAGGAATATTAAGACCAGTTACTTCATTAACTGCTTCTAATGTTTTTTCAGGATATTGTCCTTGGAAAACAGCATTAATTTTATCAGAAGCAGTTGCTCTTTTTTCACTACTTCCAACAAAAGTATCTCTTGGAATAGAAAGCATAGTTGCTTCTTGTGTATTTGGATTATAAGAACAAGCGATAATAGTATCAGTAAGTCCCGTACTTTCTCCTAGTAGTAAAACTTGAATTTCAGATAGGCTTTTCTTTTGGTCACCGCCCATAACAGTTGTAATTGTTCCTTTTAATCCCCCACCATTTTGCGATACTTTATAAGCAAAAATACCGGCGGCAATGATTCCAATAACTAAAATAACTAAAATTACTCGAATTAGTATTTTGGAAGCTTTTTTATTACGATTATTTTTTTGATTTTTTATATTTTTTTTGTTTTTTACATTTTTATTTTCGTTTTTTGAATTATTTTTTGTTTTTGTAGAATTAGAAGATGTAGATTTACCTACATTTTTTCCTTTTTTGGGTACTTTATTCTTTTCCTCTTTTTTCATATGTTTACTACTCAATTTTACTCACTCCTATTTTAATATACGAAATTTAGTATACCAAAAAAAAGAAAAAAATACAATAAAATAGGAAAAAAACTTGCATTCTGTATCAAAAAAGTTCAGCTTGGTTGCTGAACTTTTTTCTAAGGATATTTAATTATATTAAATGCATTATTAGAATGATAGATTGTTCAAAATCTAAAATAAAATCATTAAAATTAAATTATAATTATATAAAGCAGAACCAATGTAAGAAGAAGAAATTGCTTCTTTTATACTTGGGCTAGGAACAAACAAAGAAATAATTGCAAGTATAATATAAATAATAAGTAAACCTTGTAAAATTCCATATAAAATTCCACCAGCGGTATTAAATTGCTTTATGATTGGTAATTCTGTAAATAGATCAGAAAGCTTTTTAATGAAGAACAGAATGATTCTTGCAATCATAAATAATAAGAAAATAACTGCAATGTGAATTACATTCATAGCAAGAGATTCACTAACGGATTCTGCAATATTTGTTTTGGCTTCCTGTGTTGCTTTTTCGATACTAGTATTAATATAATTTGTAATTACAGTAGGGGCAGAATTGTTTTCTATATTAGCAGAACTTTCTTCTTCTGAAGAGGTTTCTCCCTGAATCATTTGTGAAATAGAAGACTTTAGATTATCATCAATGGAAGTATGTTCTACAATTAAATTAGAAATTGGTTTAAAAAGAATTAACGAAATTGCAAGGGCAATAACAAAAGAAAATAATTTTACAATTACTCCAATTAAACCACGTTTATATCCAAAAAAGATGCAAGTACATAAAATTGCAATTAAAATAATATCTACAATAATACCCATAAAAAACTCCTATAAATTTATTAATTCAATTTTATCTTTATAAATAATACCGGCAATACTAGATCCTAATACAATATCCTTTACTTCTTGATTCGATTCATATTTTTTCAAAACCCAACCATTACAATCAACAAAATGTACTTCTAATCCCAAATTAAGTGCAATCACTTGCTCTTTTGTTTCTACCGATTTAGGAACTCCTGTCATAGTATAAGTATTCACTTTTTGTGAATTGATGTCTGTAATTTGAAGTTCAACATCAGCAAAAAGACCAGATGATTTTTCTGTAATTAGAATGGTATGATTTTTTAAATTAATATCAGAAATAATATCTTTTTTATTAGAAATATCTAAAATTTTTGTATCTGTTTTGTCTTGAATCATATGAATAGAATTATCATACATGCAAACAAGTTTATTATTATCTTGATACTTAATATCGGTGACTAATTCGCCAGAATTAGCAGGATAAATATATTCAATTGCATTATTCTTATCGGTCTCCGTTTTTGCTTTTTCAATTGAAATTAATTTAATATTAGATTGGATTAAAGTTCCTTGTGTATCTACTTCAGCAATAGCTAGATATTTATTATCATTTGAAATATCGGTATCTGCAGCAGATGTGTATGAAAGGAATGTACTAAATAATAAAGTGCCAGAAGGATCATAAGTTGCAATAACTGTTTTATAACGAGTACCAGAAATAATTGCTGTAACATAGCCGTTTTTATTAACAGATATTTTAGAAATTTGACCTTCTACATCGGTTTGCCATAATAGATTTTGACCAGAAATAAGATAAATTTTTTGACCGCCACTTTCTGCTAATGCTAAAAAGCGATTATTAGAATCAGAAATAGGATTACCAATTGCAATATCAAGCTCAAATTCTTTTTTCCCAGAAGAAGAATAAGCAGATAATGTATTCTTGTTTAAAACGGCAATATATTTATCATAACCAAAGATATGATCATTATCTTCATAATTTATTTGAATACTAGGAACATTATCCACAGATACATTTTTTTGCAAAATATAGACATCAACAAAATTTCGAAAATCGTTATGGTATATGTATCCAAAGATACTCGCAATTAATAACAACAAAAAAAGAATAATAAGACAAACAATAACAATTTTCTTTTTACTTAAATGTTTTTTCTTAGGTTCTTCTTGACTAAAATTTAATAATTTCATATTTAAACTCCTAATCTTTTGTTATTCAAGTTATATCAGTTTTCTTATCTTTTTTCAATAGAAGAGATAAAATTTGTATGATCCCAAGGAGTCCAAACAAAGGGTATAACAAGGCCACTAAATTAGAAAATCCAACTTTAGAAAATAGAACAGAAAAGATGCAAAGAAAAAGGCATAAGATTGTATAATATTTCTTTTTCATAAAAGGAGAAACTACCCCAAAACCAGCAGAAATAGCAGAAGTTAAAATAGCAATTAGTACAATGATTCCATAGCAAGTTTTCGCGAATTCTCCAAAAGAATTTAAAGAGTATAGAATTGGAATTTCTAATGTTTCAATAATAGAAGAAGGAACATTAACTAATAAAACAATAATACTAATGGATAATGTAAATAAAATGAAAAAGGTAATAAAAGAAACAAAAATATAATCCTTATTCTCTTTTAAATAAGATCCGAAGAGGAATCATAATAGGAATTAACAGGATACTATTATAACTACTATATAAAATACTATCTAAAATCCACTTCCAGTTAGGAGAATAGGAAGTAAACTCATATAAAGAAAATGGAAGAAGAGAAGATCCACTTCGAATTGCAAAATAAATAATTAAAGCAATTAAAACGGGAATTAAAAAAGAATTTACTTTTAAAATCCCTTCGATATTTTTATGAAATAGAAAAAAGCAAAATAAAGCAAGAATGCTACTGCCAAGAAGAGGAGAAACATTAAATTCTTGTTTAAAATATGCTCCAAAGCCAGCAATCATAATAAAAAAAGACACAACTAAGAAAAAGGTAATAATAGTATGAAAAAATGTTCCAAAATCAAAACTACCTTTATTAATAGGGAGAGAAGAGGTATTGGATTGAGAGAAGAGTTTATTAATAAAGTCCTTATAGGAAACAATGGAATGAGAAGTAATAAAATGGAAAGCTTGATAAAGTAAAATACTAGTAAGTAAAGTAGATAAGAAAATTCCAAAGATCCCATAAATTCCATAACGATAAAAGAACAAATAAAGTTCTTTTCCGAGAAGCAAATCCGGCTCCAATCATGGTTCCTATAATGACAAACACTACTTTTAGAATCTGTTTCATAAAAAAAACCTCCCACTACTCTAATGTATGTGGGAGACAAAAAAATTATTTCTTTCTTCTTCGAATTAGCCAAATAACAAACCCTAAAACAATAAGAAGAAGTGGTACAATGAAAATAATAAGACGAATAATTAAATCTTGTTGCTGTGTCGCTGTATAAGAAACAGCTCCGGTATCTTTTCGAATTGTAATAGCATCTTCACGATCGGTTAAATAAGCTACTGTATTTAATAATAAGTCTTTATTATTAAATAAACGAAGTGGAATTTGAGTACTATTTCCGATGGTAATACTATCAGTTGCAAATTTTAGATCGGAATATAGAATTAATTTTGATTCATTATTATCTATTTTTTTGGTAAATTCAACCCCAATATTAAAAGGTCCTTCCTCTTCATTATCTGCTTTGGTTTGAGATTTATTTGAATAATCCGTTCTAAAATAAGAAGTATCACTTGATTTTATAAAAGGTGTTGCAGTTACATTTAAAGAATCTAGTGTTTCATCATCTACAATATCAATTCTACTACTATCGAATAAAAGAATCGCATTGGATGAAGAAAAGTTTTGTGTAATTTTATGGTAAGAAACATCAGGGGTAAAATAATTTGGAAGATCAACAATTCTAGATGAGGATGTTTCTCTTATGGTTCCATTTGGGATACTTGCTCCATACAAACTAAGTACTTTTTGAATATTAGGATATTCTTCTTGAGGAGCTCCATTTAACCATAAAATGTTACCACCTTTATTGATATAATCAATCATTAAATTTGTTTCTGAGTCTTGGAAATCACTTGTAGGATTTGCAATAATTAAACAATCACAATCCTCTGGGAAAGAATCAGATAATAAATTTAATGTTTTAATTTCGTTAATTTCATTTGATAAATAAGCTTGAAATCTTGTAATTTTTTCCGATTCATTATGACCTGTTAAGAAATATAGAACGGGTTTTTCACCTGTTGTTGTATCTAGAATTGCATTTGTAATCTTTTGCTCTGTTAAATCAGTAGATTCACCAGTTGCATAATCATAATCAGTAAAATCGTCTTCTACTAATAATTTATATTGTTCTGGTGCTTGCACAATAATAACAGTGTTATCTTCACTAATGCCATAATCTTGATATAAATCAGGGTTTTCAGAATAATTAACAGCTTGTACAGAAATCTTATCATTTACTTTCGTGTATTGTTTTGCAAAGTTTACAATAGCAGCGTCCTCATCAACACCAAAGAAGTAAATTGTAACATTATAAGAAACATCTTTCATTTTATTTTTACTCTCTTCTGTTAAGGAATATAATTTTGATTCTGTAACATCAATTGGAGATAAATTTAATCGATTCATACCAATATGGATAGCAATGAATGCAATGATTAAAAGTGCAATTAATAAAAATGTTTTTGTTGTATCAATTAACCATTTTTTCTTTATAAATTCAATAAACTTTTTCAATTTTTACTCTCCTTTCCTATTTAACACTTTTCTTTCTTTGCAAAACAATGATCGTAAGAAGTATAAATAAAAGAGTGAAAGAAAGAAAAGTTACGATTTCATTAATTGCAAGTTGACCAGAAGGGAAAGTATTAAAAATTGTCATAAGAGAAAAAGCTTCTAATCCTTCACTAAATTGTGGCATAAACCAAGTTAAAATAAAAAATGCAATTGTAGTAATACCTGCGATAATTTGATTTTCTGTTAAACTAGAGGCAAACATTCCAAAAGAAATATAAGCAGTTCCTAAAAGTAAAAATCCAAGCAAAGTAACAAGAGCAGTTGGAAGATGTGGTGCACCGAAGCATAACAAAATTCCATAATATAAAAAGGTAAAAAGTTCAGTTATTACTAAAATGATAACTGCGGAAAGAAATTTTCCAAATACAATATTAGAAATACTAACAGGAGAGGTGAACAATAATTGATCTGTTCCTTCTTTTCTCTCTTCTGCAAACATTCTCATGGTAAGAATTGGTGTAATAAAAGTTAAAATGGTAGATAAAGAATAGAACATATATTCAAAATTAGTACTACCATAATAAATAACATCTAAATAAAAAAAGATACTAGCCATAAAAAGGAATAATCCTATAAAAACATATCCAATGGGAGATAGAAAATAACTTTTTACTTCTTTTTTTATAATGGCAAACATAATTAATTTTCTCTCCTTTCTGATTCGTCATTTTGATCCTCTTCTGATAAAATATTTAAGAAAGCATCCTCTAAAGTAACTTGAGATTTACTTAATTCAAAAATAGTAATTCCTTTTTTTGCACAATAAGAGAAAATGATTTTTCTAAGATCTTCTTTATCATTGGAAGAAATAAGATATTGTTTTGTATGATCATCATTTTCTTTCATAAGAGAAATCTCTTTAATGGAAGAAAAATCCTCTTTAATAGAAGCAATAAGATTTTCTGGATCCTCTACAGTAACTACAACAGAGTGATCTTTTTGAACTTTTTCCTCTAGATGATCAGGGGTATCAATTGCAATCATTTTTCCTTCTTTCATAATAATTACTTTTTCACATAATTGACTAATTTCTGATAAAATATGAGAACTAATAATAAGAGTATGCTTTTTACCAAGTGATTTAATAAGAGTTCTTATTTCTGAAATCTGTTTTGGATCTAAACCAACGGTAGGCTCATCTAAGATTAAAATTTTAGGATTACCGACTAATGCTCCTGCTAGACTTACACGTTGTTTATATCCTCTAGATAAATTTCGAATTAATTTATTGGAAACTTCTATAATTCCTGTTTCTGAAAGTACTTTGTCTACTTCATCTTTTCGAACTTTTCTAGGAACTTTTCTTAGTTCGGCTAAATAAGAAACAAATTCTCTTGGAGTCATATCTTTATATAATGGGACATTTTCAGGCATATAACCAATCTGTTTTTTTACTTTTTTTGGCTTTTTTAAAATGTCAACATCATCAATAATGATTTCTCCCTCTGTAGGTTCAATATAACCAGTTAGCATATTCATGGTAGTACTTTTGCCAGCACCATTTGGACCTAAAAGCCCAACAATTTCACCATCTTCAATTTCAAAAGAAAGATGATCTACTGCTTTAAAACTGCCATATTTTTTTGAGACATTCTTTACACGAATCACAAAAACTCTCCTCCCTTTAAAAAACTATGAAAATATTATCACTTTGTTCTTTCCAATTCAAGGGTAGATGGAGAATAATTACCAATCGTTCACGAAAAATTTACAAAGATCGGATGACAAAGCAAAAAGTTAAAATTTATTTGAAATCTTGTAAAAAGAGAAAAAATAGGGTAAAATAGAAGAAATTAAAATAAGGAGAAACAAATATGACAAGTAAACAAAGGGCTTATTTAAGAAGTTTATCAAATAAAATTGACCCTATTTTTCAAGTTGGAAAATCAGGAATAACAGATATTTTAGTAAAACAAATTGATGAAGCAATTGAAGCAAGAGAGCTAATAAAAATACATGTATTAGAAACTGCACCAATGAGTAAAAAAGAGATAGCAGAAGAACTTGCTTTAAAGCTAAATGCTGTATTAGTGCAAATAATGGGAAGCAAAATTACATTATACCGTGCAAAAAAGAAAGATCCAAAGATTATATTACCAAAAGAAAAAAAATAAAGATGATACAAAAAATGGTATCATCTTTTTATTACGTAGGAAATTTCGTCAGAAATTTCTGAAGTAACAAGGTTAAGTTTCCATAATTCGTGCGATTGCAAAGCAATCTGTACATGTGGCGAAGCCACTTTTCTTATATATTAAGACATAGCAATTAAGATTCTTCGAAAACCGTTCGGATAAAAATCTCCTCATTTTGTTCATTTCGAAATCTTAAATTAGGAAATGTTTTAACCATATATTCTGTAGAAAAACAACGATTTTCAATCAAACGAATGAGAGCATTTTGAGGCTCGCATGGAGGAAATTTATAATAAATTTCCATTGCACGTTTTTTGAAAACAGAGATTCCCCATATGGTAAAGAAAACGTCAATTAGAAGAAAGCAAAATAAGAAAAATTCCAATGGCTTAAAAATAGTATGAGAAAATTTATCTAGAAATTGGTTAAGTTTGGGAGTTATAAATTGAATCAATAGAAAAGATAAAATTCCCCAAAATAAAGAATAAGTAAAACAAATTCTACCATTTAAATCAAATTGCAAATAGGAATAATCCCAAAAACGTGTACCATAAAGAGCTTCTAAACCAAAGCTTAAGATATATTCGATAATACCACCTAAAATTGTACCTGCAATAAAAAGAGGTAAAGGGTGATCCTTATATTTTTGTAGTAGTACAATTAAAATAGTTGCTCCTACGCCATAAACAGGACAGAATGGTCCCCAAAGTAATCCTTTTCTACTTTCATAAACACCAGTAGTTGTATAACAATATAAGGTTTCGATTAGTAATCCGATGATACTAAAAAATGTAAAATACCAAAAAATATAATGAATCGAAACTTTTTCATTAACTTGTTCTTTTTCCAAAAATATCCCTCTCTTAGTCAGAATTGTATCACAATTTTATATGGATTTGGAAAGATAGTCAAGCTGTCTCTTTTCTTTTTCTTTGGTTTGTAATATAATGTCATACAAAGAAAAAATAGGAGGAAAAAGGCATGTCAGATTTTGTACACCTACACATTCACAGCGAGTATAGTTTACTAGATGGAGCTAATCGAATTAAAGATTTGCCAGTAAGAGCAAAAGAATTAGGAATGGATGCGATTGCAATAACCGATCATGGAGTTATGTATGGAGCAATCGACTTTTATAAAGCTTGCAAAAAAGAAGGTGTAAAACCAATTATTGGTTGTGAAGTTTATGTAGCAAGTCGTACGAGATTTGATAAAGAGCCAGAAGATAAAAAATATTATCATTTAATTTTGCTTGCGAAAAACAATAAGGGATATCAAAATTTAAGTAAATTAGTTTCTATTGGATTTACAGAAGGATATTATTATAAACCACGTATCGATTTAGAAGTATTGGAAAAATACCATGAAGGACTAATTTGTTTAAGTGCATGTTTAGCAAGTTCCATTAATCAGGCGATTTTAAATGGAGATATGGAAAAAGCAGAAGAAATTGCTTTATGGTTTAAAAATTTATTTCAGGATGACTATTATATTGAGCTTCAAAATAATGGTGTAAAAGAACAAGTAATGGTAAATCAAAGGCTAGTTCAAATAGCGAGAAAGCACAATATTCCTATTGTAGGAACAAACGATGCACATTATTTAAAAAAAGAAGATGCCTATAATCATGAAGTATTACTTTGTATTCAAACAGGAAAAAGGATGACAGATGTAGACCGTATGCGTTTTGAAACAGATGAATTATATGTAAAATCTCCGGAAGAAATGAAAGAATACTTTAAAAACTTACCAGACGCTATTGAAAATACAGTTAAAATTGCAGAAAAATGTAATGTAGAATTTGAATTTGGACATACTATTCTTCCAAATTATGATGTACCAGAAGGGTATGCAACTCATTATGATTATTTTAAAAAGTTATGTGAAGATGGAATCAAAGAAAGATATGGAGAACATCCATCAGAAGAAGTTTTAAAAAGAGCTGAATATGAATTAGAAGTTATTTCAAAGATGGGATATGTAGATTATTATCTTATTGTTTGGGATTTTATTCATTATGCAAAATCACAAGGAATTCCAGTGGGACCAGGACGTGGATCAGGGGCAGGATCGATTTTGGCATATGCTGTTGGAATTACCAATATCGATCCTATGAAATATAATTTACTTTTCGAACGTTTCTTAAACCCAGAAAGAATCAGTATGCCAGATTTTGATGTGGACTTCTGCTATGAAAGAAGAGGAGAAGTAATAGAATATGTAGAAAGAAAATATGGAAAAGATCATGTCTCACAGATTATTACATTTGGAACCATGTCTGCTAGAATGGTAATAAGAGATGTAGGACGAGCTTTAGATATGCCATATGCAGAATGTGATAAATTAGCAAAAATGATTCCAAATGAATTACATATCACAATAAAAAAAGCTTTAGAACAAAATAAAGAATTAAATATGAGATATGAAAATGAACCAGAAATCAAAAAAATGTTAGATATTGCAATGTCTTTAGAAGGGATGCCAAGACAGGCTTCTACGCATGCTTGTGGTATTGTTATTACGAAAGAACCAGTAGATACTTATGTTCCTTTATATGTAAGAGACAATCAAATATCAACCCAATATATCATGACTACATTAGAAGAACTTGGATTACTGAAAATGGACTTTTTAGGATTGAGAACATTAACAGTAATACAGGATGCAATTGATTTAGTAAAGCAAAACCGAGGAACTGATGTTAAGTTCGACAAAGATATGAATGATCCTAATGTATATAAATTATGGCAAGAAGGAAAGTCCTGTGGAATCTTTCAATTTGAAAGTCAAGGTATGACAAACTTTATGAAAGAACTAAAACCAGATTGTTTGGAAGATTTAATTGCAGGGGTATCTTTATACCGTCCAGGGCCAATGGATCAAATTCCAAGATATATAAAGAATAAAAAGAATCCAGAACATGCAGAATACACTCATCCATCCTTAGAGCCAATTTTAAATGTTACCTATGGCTGTATGGTTTACCAAGAACAAGTTATGCAAATTGTACGTGATTTAGCGGGATATTCTTTAGGTCGAGCAGATTTAGTAAGACGTGCTATGGGAAAAAAGAAATTAGACGTTATGGCAAAAGAGAGAGAATATTTTATTCATGGACAGGTAGATGAGCAAGGAAATATTATAATTCCAGGCTGTATTCGAAATGGAATTGATGAAGCATCAGCAAATAAAATTTTTGATGAAATGGCAGAGTTTGCAAAATATGCATTTAATAAATCTCATGCAGCAGCATATGCAGTTGTATCTTATCAAACAGCATATTTAAAAGCATATTATCCAGAAGAGTTTATGGCAGCAACATTGAATAGCTTTTTAGGAAATTTGGAAAAAGTACCGACATATATTGACGAATGTAAACGTTTAAAAATAGAGATTTTAAAACCAGACATTAATAAAAGTTATACGAAATTTACGGTAGATCAAGGAAAAATTCGTTTCGGACTTCGGAAGTGTAAAAAATGTTGGAATTGCAGCAGTAGATAGTATTGTAAAAGAAAGAAAAGAAAATGGGGAGTTTAAAAGTTTTACTGATTTCTGTGAAAGAATGCAAGGGGAAGCAGTAAATAAAAAATGTATCGAAAGTTTAATCAAAGCAGGAGCGTTTGATCAATTTGAACAAACAAGAGCAACCCTTATGGCTTCGTTCGAAAATATTATTGATACCATTCAAAATACGAACAAAAAAAGTTTTGCAGGACAAGTTACCATGTTTGATTTAGGAGGAGCACAAGAAGAAAATTTAGATGATCTAAAATATACCTATGAAGAAAAAGAAGAATATTCAGAAAAAGAAATGTTGTTTATGGAAAAAGAAATGCTTGGAATGTATATTACAGGACATCCGTTAGAGAAAATAAGAGAACAAATTGAAAGTCAAACCAATATTAATACAATGAAAATGTTAGAAATACAAGAGGCACAAAATGAAGCAGAAGAAGTAAATGCAAAGCCGGAATATGTAGACGGACAGTTTGTAAAATATGCAGGAATTATCACAAGTGTAAAAAAGAAATATACAAAAAATAATAAAATAATGGCCTTTGTAACGGTAGAAGATTTATATGGATCTGCCGAAATTATTATTTTCGAGAATTGTTACCAAAATTGTTCCAATAGCTTAGTAGAGGATAATATTGTATTAGTAGATGGTAGATTAAGCATTAGAGAAGATGAAGACGTAAAAATTGTAGCAAGAGAAATTACAGACTTTGGAATAAAAAAGAGAAAAGTTTTAAATATTCAAATTACAGATTTAGATGAAAGTAAAAAAAGGCAGCTAAGAGGAATGATTAAATTTTTTAATGGAGATAAAAATAATATACCAATTCAAGTAGAAGATAATGGAGAAATAAAACCATGCGGTTTAATATACTTAACAGCTGATATTCTTGAAGAATTCGAAGAGGTATTAGGAAGAGAAAGAGTAGACTTAAAAGAAATTTAAAAAGAAAAAAGTAAAAATATCAAAATGAAGTGAGCCAAAAAATTAAATGAAGAACTTTAATTAGGAGGTTCACTTTTTTGCTTTCAAAAATAAAAATGCATAAAAAAAGAAAAAAAGAAAAATAAAAAAGAAGAAAAAAATAAAAAAAGTATTTACAAAATAAAAATTGATGTGTAAGATAGAATCAGAGTAATGAGAAAAAAGGCAAGGGTGAAAGCAATGAAAATGAATCAAATGCTTGAAAGCCTTGACGCTCTACACACACACACACACACACACACACGGGTAATTTAAAGAACGAAACAGTAGAATCTACTGTTTTAAAAGTGATGCCAAAAAAGGATAAGATATTTGAGAGATATTATCCTTTTAAAAGCAATGCGAAAAAACAAAAGTTAAAAAATAAACAAAATGTGTTTAGCGGAAAAGGTAATCAAATAGGAAAAGAAGAAAAAGTAGTAAAAAATACTACTTTAGTAGTCGTGGAAAAAAGACGGACAGAAAAAGGGAGCAAACTTTTTAACTGCCTGTCTTTTTTGCGTGCTCTATACCGAAAAGAAACGAAACAATAAACAGATGAAACAAAAAGAAGAGAAGGAAGGTGTAGAGAATGTTTAAGAAAAATGATAATAAAAAAGAAAATAGAAAGATAAAGAATAAGAAAAATAGAAAACAAATTAATATGATCCATACAAAAAAATTACCAATCTTTATGGTAATCGGATTAGTAATATTAGCAATATTAGTAATAGGAATCTATTATCTATTCCTAAACTTTAAAGAAATAGCGATTTTAGATTATGAAGGATATGCCATCTCAGGAAAAGAAATCACAGAAACCTTATTGGGAAACAATAGTGAAGAAGATAATAATAAAAAAAGTATATTTTTAACAA